>Ga0306923_10000763_pt1 | contig 26471 bp, 19 predicted proteins | sample sta12Can44000108_FD_203841 | JGI IMG/M metagenome (GOLD analysis project Ga0306923, IMG submission 203841) | Lab enrichment of tropical soil microbial communities from Luquillo Experimental Forest, Puerto Rico - statanox.12C.anox.44.000.108 (v2)... | ecosystem: Environmental > Terrestrial >... | reverse complement strand
CTCGAACGCTGGAAAAGGCTCGGCGAGGTGTGCACTTCTACCGACTCACACGTTGACTGGACTTTTCTTATTGAAGTATTCTTCATCTCCGCTTCCCGGGACTTTCTTAAAGCGGTGCATCATGAACAACTTCAACCAAAATTCAGCACGAATACTCGCCTCACGAAAGGAGTGTTATGCCCAGAAAAATCGATCCCCTCAATAGAAAGCTCTACGGTTCGGTAACGGCAATTCTGACGACGGCCGACGTGAAAGCGGCGGCCGCCTTTTATCAAAAGGCTTTCGGCTTTGCCAAGCGTGGGATCATGAATGGCCCAGACGGTAAGGCGATCCACGCCGAGCTGACACTGCGCGGCACAACATTAATGTTGGGGCCAGAAATGCCGCAAATGGGTTCCCGCAGCGCGAAAACAATCGGCGCCTCGCCGACGACCTTGTATCTGCTGACGGAGGACACGGACAAGGTGGTTGCCAAAGCCGTAAAGCTCGGCGCCACGCCGAAGGGACCTGTGATGGATATGTTTTGGGGCGACCGCTGTGGAACCGTTGTCGATCCCGAGGGTTACACTTGGATGGTCGCTACCCACATGGCACAACCCACACCTAAGGAAATGCAAAAGAAGATGAAGGAACAAATGGCCAGCCAACAGGCAGCCCGCGCTGCGGCGAATGGCTCCTGAGTAGCGTGTTTCACGCTCCGCTATCTTTCTGATTTCAAACCGTTCCACTCAGGGTGGCGGGGCGATCGGACATCGACGCAATCGACATCTCAGCTTGGCACAGTTCCAAAGACCGGCATCCGAGTCGCCCTTCCTATTGAGTGACGGGCAGACAGGAAGGAATTACTTCTTGTTTGCCGACAACCCGCGAAGGAATCAACTAGAATCCGTCGTTCTGAGTGTAATCGGGATTTCTCGCCCCTTGTAACCTCGAGGTTTGCGCGCCTATGCACAGTCTTCGGGTGCGAGGTTCGAAGCGACTGCGGTTTCAATCTTGAGTCGTGCCTTGGACATGGCAGCGTCAAAATCCGGCGATCCTATCGCTGTAGCGACAGAGCGCAGGGTCGTCCGAGCATCTTCTTGCGGCAAACGGCTGACTCCCTGGCCCACGGTCTGCAATTCAGCCGCATGTGTCTTCTGGGTAGCCGTGCCAACAAGCTTCTTAAGGTCCAGAAGTGCTTGATGCGCGTCGCGTGTAACCAGAGCTGCCTTTTGCATCTTCCGTGAACCCATGATCCTGCCTCCTACTGACAACTGATAGTTGGTTTGACAGGTGGTCACTGGATGTAAATTCAGCCGTACTTTCTTGGCGAGCAAGGAGTTTCTACACCTTGCATATTTGTAGCGTTTGTCCAGCCTTGGTCATCCAATTAAAGCCCGGTCACTATCGGTGTAGGCCGTAATGAATTGAGGAAATTGACGTGCGCATGAAATTGGGCCCGAGCCCGTCCCAGACTACGCGGGATTATTGTCCGATTTTTTTGGCGAACGATACCAATCCACTTATCGAAGCCCGCAACTGCTAGGTGTAAAGCATGCAATTCGGGCCTTTAAACGGGCATCCACCACTGTTGGCTATTGATCTCCGGGAGTACCTGGACGGTCTGTACAGCTACGCCTTGGTTCTCTCCCGAAACCAAGCGGAAGCCGAGGATCTGGTACAGGAAACGTGTCTTCGCGCTCTGCGTGCGATGGAGAGGTTGCGGCGCGACAGCAATGTCAAGAGCTGGTTATTCACCATCCTGCGTAATATTTGGCTGAACCAATTGCGGCAACGGAAGACGGCCCCGGATATGGTCGAACTGGAGGCGGACGAGCGTGTCGCCGATCGGGCCGTGGATTCCTCAAGAGATCCCCATGCGGCGTACGTAAGCGATTTGGAGCGCGAGCAGGTTCGGCGCGCCGTCGAGCGGCTTCCTCTGGAGTTCCGCGAGATCATTCTATTGCGCGAATACGAAGAGCTTTCCTATGAGGAGATTGCAACGATGCTGCAATGTCCTGTTGGTACGGTCATGTCGCGACTGGCGAGGGCGCGCACCAAGCTTCGAGACCTGCTTGCGGCTGCAGCCATGGCAACGGTGGGAGGCCGCCGACAACGCAAAGTGCGCCAGGTGAGGGAATCCTAGATGAATCGCCAACGCTTGTAGACCGATGCACGATTTTGGCCTCGTTACCAGGCTCGGGAATATTTTCCTGCCTCGCGTGTTTTGTAGTAGGTACTGCGGCTCCGATGACCCGACCATTTTGAGCGCTAAGGATACTTAATGAGCCCCTGCGATGAGGTGAGTCTCAAGGCGCTACGTTATCTGGAAGATCGCCTCCAAGGGCAGGAGCTGGATGACTTTAGCGCGCACCTAGAAGTCTGCTCGAATTGCCGGAAGAGCGTGGAGACGGAGCGGGCTCTCTCGCAGCTTCTACATCGAACCCGACCATTGTATTCCGCCCCACCTGCGCTTCGCGCACAAGTGGCCGCAGCCATTGAACAGCGCAGCGCCTCAATCGCTGCAGACGAGAATTTCTACGAACGTCTCTTGCGCGTTGTGGGGAGTGGGTTCGCTGACCCAGTTCGCCGTGTTGCAAGGCTTAGGCTTTTGGCAGCCACGCTTGCCGTGGCAGCCCTGGTTCTCGCGTTTGCTCCCCATGCCGTCCGCCAGGTGCACGCCGCGAACTATGTTGAAACGGCCGTAGCTACCCACCGCGACTATCTGGATGGCAATCTTGCTCTCGGAGTTCGCTCGGATTCTCCGGAGGAGGTCACCTCATGGTGCACGGGCAAGGTCCCGTTTCAGTTTCGATTGCCGCAGTCCTCACCGGGCAGCATACCCACCTATCGGCTCGCCGGGGCCAGCGTGGTGAGTTACCGAGGTAGCTCGGCAGCCCTGGTAGTCTACGAAAAGCACAAAGAGAGAATCAGCCTTTTGGTTGCATCAAGTCAGTCTGCTCCTGTGGCCGGTGGGGAGGAAGTCCGTTCCGGCAAGCTGACGTTTCACTACCGGACCGCCGCAGGCTTTAATGTGATTACCTGGAGCAACCATGGTCTCTCGTATGCCCTGGTTTCTTCGGTGTCCGGTTCGGTGCGAGAGTCCTGCATGGTCTGTCATCAATCGATGACGGATCGCCAGCATTTCTGATCGGCACTGTAATGCAGTCTCGAAGTTCTCTCGCCGCGCAGGTTTTTCTTGTGCGTATAATCTGTGGAACGGTCTTTGATAACACGCTGCTTCAAGAAATATTCCCGCGTTTTTGAGCCAAGCACACAACTTTTTGTTCGGTCGGTTTGGAATAAGCGGACTGTGTCTGTGTTTTGTCTCTGAGTGCGAGTGAAATTTCCTAGCGCACTTACGAGAAGATCGATGCGTAGAACTATTCATGCCTTCGAGAAGATCGGATCAACGAAACCAGTATAAGGGAGAGCCGAAATGTCCCTGCTTCAGACGGAAATCGCAACACAACACGAAGTGGCACTGACCATGCTGATGCTCCTCGGTCACGGAAGGATTAAGGACGCAACGGCCTGCTTTGCCAAGGAGTTCCGCTTCCAGGATCGGGGCCTTGGGCTGGAGTTCAACGACCGAGAGCGCTTGGGCGAATTCTTCCAGAAGTCCCGCGAACTTTACCCAGATTCTATAGTGGCTGGAAGCGATGAGGTGTTACGCCATGCATGCTTGACGTTCCCCGCTATAGCGACGACAGCGCCGGCACCTGCGGTCGTCCATCGGCTCGTACCTTCCTTCGACTGGAAACTTTCAACCGAGCCGTCCAGAACATAGAAAAGCTCGAGGTCCGGGTTCTTGAAGACATTAATCGCGAGTCGGGAGTTTCCTAGCGTGATGCATAAAAATTCCAAGGAGGCGTCAGCAGGGTCTCTGGAGCGAGTGCTGAATAATCGGGCAAACATTCGCACCCCGGATCAACGTCTGCGTGTCTTTGTCAGTTCAACTTTGGAGGAACTCGCGCCCGAACGGCGTGCGGCCCGTGAGGCGATCGCCCGATTACACCTGAGTCCCGTGTTCTTTGAATCTGGCGCACGCCCTTATCCCTCCCGTGATCTTTATCAAGCCTATTTGGACCAGAGCGACATTTTCATCGGCATATATTGGCAGAGTTATGGCCGAGTCCTACAGAGAATGAAGATCTCTGGACTGGAAGAGGAGTACCGCCTCTCGGAACGAAAACCGCGACTCATCTACATTAAGACTCCCGCGCCGCAGCGGGACCCACAGCTGCAAAACTTGATTGATCGCGTTCGCGATGAGAATGTCAGCACGTATCAGAAGTTCTCGACCTCGGAAGAGCTCCGGGATCTGGTGGCAAACGACCTAGCTCAGTTGCTGACAGACCGCTTTACCCAACCTTCCGAGCATCTCAGTTCAGCTTCTATTCCGTTTGCACCGGTGCCGACGCCGCGCAGTCCCTTGATTGACAGAACGCATGAGCTCGCGGAAGCCCAGAATCTGTTGCTTCACGAGGACGTGGGTTTGGTGACCCTCACAGGGCCGGGTGGTGTCGGCAAGACACGCCTGGCCATGCAGCTGGCCACGAATGTCGCCACGCACTTTGCCAATGGCGCGGCCTTTATCTCGCTTGCGCTGCTGAAAGATCCGGACCTAGTGGTGCCGACCATTGCCCATGCACTGCATGTCTCGGGAGAGAATAGCCGACCGCTCGTGGAGAGCCTGATGGAGTATCTGCGTAATACTCACTTGCTGCTCGTGCTTGACAACATCGAACAGGTGATCTCGGTGGGTCCTCAGATAGCTCAGTTGCTCGAACACGCGCCCAACCTCAAAATGCTCATCACCAGTCGGGAGCCGCTGCAAATAAGAGGAGAATGGACCATGCAGGTCCCACCACTGGCATTGCCTGATCCGACGCATCTGCCTGATCTGGAGGCACTGGGCCAAATTCCGGCGGTGGCACTATTTCTGCGGCGCGCTCATGAAGTCAACCCCGGTTTCGCGCTCACGCCAGAGAATGCTCAGGATATCGTCGAGATTTGCCAACGTCTGGATGGACTCCCTCTTGCCCTGGAACTGGCCGCCGCGCGCATCAAGGTGCTGCCCCCAAAGGTACTCCTGCCGCGTCTGAACCACTGCCTGCCATTGCTCACAAACGGATCACGCGATCTCCCGGAGAGACAACAGACGTTGAGAAGCACGATTGCCTGGAGCTATGACCTGCTGGAACCCCGGGAACAAAGGCTGTTCCGCTCCCTTTCGGTATTCGATGGAAACTTCGGAATAGATGGGGCCACTGCTATCGAGAGGGAACCTCCCGCGGATCAGCAAGAAGAGCGCAAAAAAAAGAGTAACGAGACGCTCGACAGGGTGGAATCGCTGGTGAGCAAGAATCTACTGAGAATCGAGCAAGGCCTTGACGGAGCGCCCCGTTTCTTCATGCTTGACACGATTCGTGAATATGCCCAGGAACAGCTTGAAGCGCATGGCGAGCAGGCCGCCGTGCAGGAACGATACGTGCATTTCTACCTGATGCTGGCCCAAGCCGCCGAGCCACATCTCTATCAACCAGAGCGCGATACCTGGCTGGAACGCCTAGATAGCGAGGATGCCAACCTGCGCGCGGTATTGAGGTGGTGCAAGGAGAACGGCGATACCGTGGAGATCGGGCTACGCCTGGCGGGATCCCTCACCTACTTTTGGTTTAACCGCGGTTATCTTCGTGAGGGCCTCTCCTGGGTGGAAGCGATGCTCGCGCGTACTGCAGATAGCGACCGAAGTACGGCTCGCGCCAAGGCGCTGTTTAGCGCCGGTTTCTTGTCCTGGAAGGAGGCGAAGGCGGAGGCCGCCGCTCGTTATGCCGAGGAGGCGTTGTCCATCTTCCGTGAGAGAGGTGAGTCGCTTTGGAGCGGCCGAGCACAGTGGGTCCTGGCCGTTTCCCGCATGGCTCAAGGACACGTAGCGGAAGCGCGTCTCCTCTTGGAGGAGTGCCTGAGCATCTTCAAGGAAATGAAAAGTGCATCGGGCGAGTGGCACGCGCTCGGCTTCCTGGGCATCAACAGCGAGATCCAAGGGAACTACGTGGAGGCGGTCTTTTACTATCGAGAGTGCCTTCAATGCTGCCAACAGGTGCACGACATGATCTATGGGCCCACAGTGCTCGCAGTGCTGGCTGGGGCGAGCGCCGCCCTGGGCGACAAAGAAGCGACCCGATCCTATTTCGAGGAGCTTCAGCGTCTCCCCTTTCACAATCGCTGGATGATCAGCATGTCCCTACAGTCCGCCGGATTCAACCTCCAATTCAACTATCAACGATACGAGGCAGCGAAGCTTCTCTATCAAGGTGGCTTGAGTTTCTGGCAAGACATCCAGCACGTGGACAACGGTATGGGCATTATTCGGGGACTAGTTGGCTTAGCTGAGATCGCAGCAATCCAGGGACAGACAGAGCGTTCCGGCTGGCTCTTTGGTGCAGTCGATCACCTGGCGCCCTCCTCGGGCTTCTATCGAGATACCTTGAACGAACGAGTGGCTCGGACACTTGAGCACCTGGACGCCGCAACAGCCGCAATCTTCGAGGCTGGGCTGTCAGAGGGGCAGACAGCAACGCTGGAGCAGGCAATCCAGAAAGCGTTGCCTGAGACCTATCTACAACCTGCAGATAGCCAATCTCAATACGGGCTCTGCTTTATGGCGCAGCACGCGCAGTTTTAGAGAACCTGTTAGCGCTTCCCGCGAAGACTGCCTATCGAGAATCAATTCAATGAATAGTCGACTTTTCGTCCTTGCGGCAGCAAACATAACTTCAGAGTCGCCGCCGCCTCGGGACTTAATGGTGACAAGGCATTTCTCAGCATTAATCCGCAGAGTGCAGCAGCGGCTTGATCTGCTCGATCGGATAGTCTCGCCATTTCGGCTCAATGTAGTTCTTTAGCCAGCAACGATGCCGTGAAGCTGTCGAGGGCCTTTCCGGAATCTCTTCCGCCAGGTATCGCTGAATGACTGCGCCGAACGAAACAGGCATTCCATTTGATGGTTCTACGGTTATCGAAAGCAACCAAGACAGAGCGGCCTTACGGGCCCGGGACTCCGTTAGGAACTCCTCAACCGTTCCAATGGCCACGCTTCGCATTTTCTTGCTGCCGTCTGGAAGATTCTCCCGATAACGCAGCGGTCGACCCAGGATGAAGCGGCCAAACGGCTTTATCGAACGTGCGCGGAGATCCCTGCTTCCGTTTACGACTCCTAGAGACCGCACGTCCGATAAAGTACTACCGTCTTTGGGGCGTGACGGCCGGCTCGGGCGAGAGAGTAGTGACTGGGGATCCCTTATCAGGTGATCAGGCAAGACTTGGAGTATCATGGGGCAGTCTGTGACGCGGAGTCGGAGTCTAGGAGGTCGGTGGTTCAAAACAACTCGCCCCGACCCCTCTTTCTCTCTTATCCTCAATCATTTACGCTGCATTGGTGCATTGGTGCTCTGATGAGAGGTGCTTGACTAGCCGCCCGCCCTTCTCTAGCATGTGACTGCTCCTAGCCCCGGCGGTACCGGACCGAGTTTGGTCTCGCCGTTTGGTGTTCAAATGAGGTCAATCGGCGCACTGCTTGCCGTAGTCCTGCTGCCTTTGGGCGTGTCCGCACAAGGTATCGCCACCGTAACGCTTCTCGAAGGCTCCCTAAAACTAATTCGAGGCGCCAACGTCCTGCAGGGCCTTGAAGGGGTGCAACTGCGCCAAGGTGACATTCTGGAGAGTTCGGCTAGCGGATTTGTCCAAGTGGAGTTCCCGGGCGGGACTATCGTGGTGCTCGGCCCTTCCAGCAAGGCTTTCGTGTTTCGTGCCGGCAGCGGGCGTGACGGCGCGAGGGGAGCTAAGGAACCCGACACAAATCTAATTTTGCTGAGTGGGTGGTTAAAAGGAGAGTCGACCTCAACTGCCGGTTTGTACCGCTACAGCACGCCTGCTCTCGCGGCCGAATCGGGGAACGGGGCGGTGGTCGTGCATTTTGACGGAGGTGGATGCGATGTGAACTTCGAGTCCGGCTCTGGGGCCATCGGCGAGATAAGCACGGACGGAAGCTGGCACGAGGCTTACGGCGCCAAGGGCGGGCAATTTTTTTCGCGGCGCGAGGGGAAAGGCGTCAACACCTCATCCCATCCGAGCGCTAGCTTTGTAAGCGCCATGCCAGGGGCGTTCATGGATACGCTGCCGTCTCGCTTGGCGCACTACCGCGGGAAGAGGGCACCTGAGCCCAGGCCGGATCACCTGGTTTCGTATGCTGATGTGCAACCGTGGTTGACTCTCCCGTCCGCCTGGCGAAGAGGTTTCGTCGAGCGTTTCGAGTCTCGCCTGAAGGACGCTGAATTCCGAAGACAAATGGAAGAGCATTTGGCGCAGTATCCGGAATGGGATCCCGTGCTGCACCCGGAAAAGTATAAGCAGGGAACTCAGCCGGCGGTCAACAACAATAGTCCGCAATGAGGTAACGAACGTGAAACTGATGCTGAAATTCAACCTGGTTCTTCTGCTGGTGTTTGCCATCGGCTTTATGGGAACGGCGTATTTCTGCAACAGCCTGTTGCAAAAGAATGCCAAGGCGGAAATTCTGGAGAACGCCCGGATCATGGTGGAGGCAGCGCTGGCAGTGCGCGCCTACACCGTCACCGAGATCAAGCCGCTACTCGACACGCAGATCAAATACGTGTTTCGCCCCCAGTCCGTCTCCGCCTACGCGGCCAACAGTTATTTCAAAAAACTCCAGAAAAAATTCCCTGAGTACTCCTATAGAGAAGCCGCGCTGAATCCCACGAATCCCGCGGATCGGGCCGCGGACTGGGAAGCCGACATCTTCCGGGAATTTCAGCGATCCCCGGAAACACCGGAGATCGTAATCGAACGCGAAACCCCAAACGGCAAGTACCTTGTGTTGGCCCGGCCGATGAGGGTTACAGATGAAGGCTGCCTGAGGTGCCACAGCGCGGTTGAGATCGCGCCGGCGACCATGCTGGCGATCTACGGAGAAGCCAATGGCTTCGGCTGGAAAATGGGAGACCTGATCGCCGCGCAGATTGTGTCCGTGCCAACGCAACTCCCGAGGCAGCGGGCACACGGCGTGTTTGTGACGTTCATGACCTCAGTAGGGGTAATTTTCGTGGTCTTACTGCTGGCAGTGAATGCGCTCCTTTATTTCAGTGTGATTCGTCCAGTCAATCGGTTGTCCGAGTCAGCCAGCAAAGTAAGCCTGGGGCAATTGGATGCGAGTGATTTTCGTGTCTCGGGCCAGGACGAAATTGCTGGACTGTCGCATTCGTTCGCGCGCATGAAAAAGAGCCTTGTGGAAGCCATGAACATGCTTGCGACCCAGTCAGGCAACGCGGAAAAATAGTAGGGACATCCCGCTGCGGGTTATTCTTGCGGGAAACCAGCATCAGACAGAAAGCGGGTACGATCAGTGGTGTCTCTCAAATGTTCGGCGAGCATAAGATAGAGAGCCTGCAGACTTTCCGCGCGATTCGCCGCCCGGTCTGTCAAAATTCGTGAAATCGGACCGAGATACTGGGTCAACAGCTCAGAAGCGCGCTGGACGGCTGCGGGTGTGAGCTCCGCCGAATTGCGAGGCGCAATAGGTGTCATCATCGTTTGCGTGAACGGCAGTCCCTTCATGGGTGGGAGGTCGGCCAAACAACGCAGGATTTCATCCTTTCGGGAAAGAAAGGCCTGATTATCCTGGGGGTCGCGAACACTGGAAGCGAGCATGGCGAACTGTTTTTCCGGGTCAGCCCAAGAGATCCTTGCGTTCTTGACGATAAGAATGGCGAGGGGGCCGATGAAGGTGGCGAGGTGGCGCTCTACCACAGAGAGAGCATCCGCGCACAATGAAGGAACGCTTTGCAGATTAGGGCCGGTTGCCGGAAGTCCCATTGCCTCGGCAGCCTCTAGAGCACTTTCCGGAGAAGAGTCTGTAGCCGTCTGCGGTTCGATTCTTTGTTCGACGTTCGCCAGGCTCTCAATCGAAGTAGAGACAGGGTCGGTTGCCAGGAACCCCGGAGTGGTCGCAGAGCCCGGATGATCGAGTACGGGAACGCGGGTGTCGGTGGCCGAGTCTTTTTTCTGTTTCGTCTGTTGTTGGCTGGCGAGCTCGGCCTTCGCGCTGTTAACCAGCTCTTCGACGCGCGGATCTTCGGGGAAGGCTTGCAAACACGCCTTACCCGATTTCACCACTTCCTTCCACTTGCCGGAATCGAAGGACTTGCGCAAGCTGGCCAGTTTGCCTTCGAGCTGCTCCTTCCGACGCTGAGTTTCTTCCTCCTTGGACAAGCGCTCCTGCAACTGTTTCACTGCCGCATCCTGCGAATACCTTTTTTTGAAGGACTCGAGAGCCTTGCGTGCATCGGTCAATTGTTGATTTTCCAGAAGCGCGGCTATTTTGTTGAACTCTTGTACTTTGTTCTTGCCAGATTCCGCAGAGCGGATGACGTCGGAGATCTCGGTATCGTCCCAGAACTCCCGCCGAAGTTCGCCGAGAAGAGCCAGGCATTCGTCAAACTGCCGGCCAGCCAGAAGTTTGCGAGCCTCGGCAAGTCCATCGCGCTTGCGCTCACGCGACCAGTTCTTCTGTATGTCTTTGAATTCCAGTGTTCTCCGGATCAGAGTGGCGACGCGCGGATCTTCTTTCCTCAAGACGCCATTTTCCAAATTGCTGGTGATGAGGAGCTCGGTGGTTGCGAAATCGCCGACATCTAGACGTTCGGATGCTTGCTGTAAGACTCTCTCGCGCTCCTGACGCGTCGATTGTTCGGCATCCTGCTCTGCTTGACGTCGCAAATCGGATATGCTGGTATCACGCCCGTACTTCCACTCGAACTCGTCGGCAAGCCGGATGGCAAACGCAAATTCGTGGGTGGCAATCGCATTGCGAATATCTTGGGTCTTTTGGGCGAGTTCTTGGGCGAACGCCCGGCGTTCTTCCTCTTTCTGTGCAGCCACCGAGATCATTTTTGCTTCGATCTCCGCTCGAAGCCGTGCGATGCGCTCATCCGTGGCAACAAGATCCGCTCGCATGGTGGCCTCGTCGAGAAGGCGAATCGCACCCTCATAGTCAGCTTTTTCAAAGAGGGCACGGATAGCATTTACCTGGCGATCCTGAATTTCCGCGCGCTTCTGTTCTTCTTTCTGACGTAGTTCCTCATGGCGTTCTGCTTCTTTAATCTCCGCCTGAAGCTTCTGTGCGATCTCGTCACTACGAGAAAAGACACCGCGCTGTGTTGCGCCGTCTAAGAGCCGTGTGGCTTCCGCAAAGTCACCCTTTTCGACAAGGGCTCTTACCTCTCGAATTTTCTCGTCCTCGAGTTCGCGTTTTCTCTGCTCTTCCCGCTTTTTGCTTTCAGCGAGCCGAGTTCTTTCGTCAATATCTCTCTGAAGCTGGATCACGCGTTCGTCGGTGGCTGTCAAGAGTCCTTCGTGAAGGGCCTGGTTAAGAAGGCGGGCAGCCCCGCGGAGATCGTTCCGTTGCAAAGTGGCGGCAATTTCCTGGAGCGTATGCTCTTGACCTTCCTTGCGCCGCTGTTCGGTTTGGCGGCAAAATTCCTTGAACTGTTTCTTTTCGTGAATCTCGCGCTGCAGGTGCTCGATTCGGGCAGCGAGCATTGGCGCAAGGGGCTCGCGACTCAGGACTTGAAGGACGCGTGTGGCTTCATCCCACTCCCCGCGGTCGATGAGATCAATGGTAGACTGAATGCGGCTTTCTTGTTCGTTGCGACACCGCTTTTCCTGCTGCTTTCTCTGTTCGGCCTCTTTTCTTTTCTCTTCGATCTCGGATTGCAGCTGCCGGACCTGCTCGTCGCTAGGGGACAGAACCTGCTCCTGGACCGACTGCATGAGGAACTGCATCGCTCCGCTAAGATCTCCCCTGTTGAGGAGCTCGCGAATGGCCGTAATGCAGCGGGCCTCGTTTTCCTTGCGGCGTTGTAATTGCTGGTTGCGCAGCTCTAGAATGTGTTTTTTCTCTTCAATATCCTCGCAGAGCATCCTGATCCGTTCGTCTCTGGGGCCCAGCACGCTATTGGAGGTCAAGTCCTCGAGGAGCGCCTCGGCCTCAGCAAGATCCCCTCTTTCGATGAGTGCGCGAGCTTCCTCGATTCGACGCTCCTCACTTTCTCTTCGCGCTCGCTCAAGGGTACGCCGTTCGGCTTCTCTTAGGAGCTCTTCCTGTTCTTCTTTTCTCTTCTTTGCCCGGATGGCCTCACCAAGAAGAGTCCTGAAATTGATGTTCCCAGGATGTTCTTCGACCGCGCGGCTCGCTTCCAATTCGACGGCGGAAAAATCAGCGACTTTCAAGAGCTCGCGAATATTGTTTTCCCGGATCAACTGCTTTTGCCTGGACTCCTCTTCGGTGATCTCAGCAAGCGCGTAACTGACCATATCCTGAAGCTGACGTTCTTGCGGAAATTCCTGGAGCAGAATCTCTCCTTGAGCGGCGACTGCTCGATAGTTTTCGGCGCCGAACAGCTCGCGAAGTTCGGAGATACCGGCCTCCAAGCGCTTTCTCTTTTTCTGGTGGTGAACACCTTCAGCCGCGACGGTCTGGAGGTTCTTGATGTTGGGATCGCCCGGATAGAGCTTCAACAGCTGCTCGATTCTTATGAGGGCGCTGTCGAAATCCTCCTGGGCAATCAGCGCTCGACTCTCGCCGATTTCGCGCTGCCGCAAACGCTGCTTTTCCAACTCCGCAAGCTCCGCGCGAGCCATTTCCTGAACTTTACGGAGTTCGGTGTTGCCCGGAAACTCTTTCAGACCCTCAACGATCTGCGCTAGACACTCGTCATAGTCCAGACCCGAGAGAAGGGCCCGAGCTTGATTGAGTATCTGATTCAGACGCTTTCTTCTATCCCGCTTTTGGCGTTCTTCGTTGACCTGGCGCTTCAGTTCCCGCAATTGGGGATTGGCATTATCCAGGCCCTCCGCCTCGGTCAGAAGCTCTTCGGCCTGAGTGAGCAGACCTTCACTCAAGCGTTGTTTTGTCAGACGAATCTTCTCCTCGGCGAGCTGAATCCGGGCAATCGCTTGCTCGACTTCTCGCAGCAACTTCTGGGCAGGTTCCGAGCGCGAATCCAATCCGAGGGCTGCTTGGGCTTCGGTGCGCGCTTCCCGCAAGGCACCGGAGTCGAGGTGCTCACGCCCGCGCTTCAGATGTCCTTGAAGCCGGGGAATCAACTCTTTGCGGTGGAGTTCGTCCTGAATTTTGAAAAGCAGCTCTTTGATGTTGGTGTGGGAGGCGTCGTATTTCTTTGCTTCGTTGAGAGTAAACTTGGCTGTGGACAAATCTCCAATTTCATAGAGTTCGCTGGCGCGCCGAATGAGCACCGCAGCGGCCTCCGAGCACAAGCGCCTAGCGATGGGTTCGAGGTCATAGAGGACCTCCTCGATGATCTGATAGCGAGCGGCGGGATCCTTGGCCATCATTTTTGAGACAACAGCCTGGAGATCTTCGGGACAGTCTGATATGAGCTGGGAAAGCGACTTCGGCTCGTCGTTGACGATACTGCACTTGAGATCCTCGAGGCACCGCCCTTCGAAAGGGCGGCGATAGCTGATCAATTCGTAGAGGGTGACGCCGAGCGCCCAAATGTCTGTCTTCTCGTTGGCTTTGTCCGCTGCGGTGAGAAGCTCGGGAGCCATGTAGGCCGGCGCACCAATAAAGAGATTGGTACTGGTCTGCGAGAAGTCCAAAAGGCGGGCAATGCCGAAATCTACGACCTTGACGACCTCATCGTTATCGTCGTGCTGAAGCATGATATTGGCGGGCTTGATGTCACGGTGGAACAGTCTGCGCCTGTGCGCGTAATCGAGTGCCGAGCAAATGGGCACGATATAGTTGAGGCGTTTGGCCAAAGGAATATCTTCGTGGTTAGAAATCAGATGGTCGAGGCCCGGGCCATTCATGTACTCCATGACGATGAAGTGGATTCCATCGGCCTGATCGGCGTCGTAGATTTGAACGATGTTTTGATGCTTGAGTTTTGCTAGTGCGCGGCCTTCAACCTTAAAGCGATCGATAAGCTCGTGATCCCTTAGACGAGAATTCTGGATGGTCTTGAGCGCAACGAAGTCATCAAAACCGGGATGCCAAGCCTTGTATACAGCGCCCATGGCCCCCTGGCCGATTTTCGCTTCGATCTTGTATCTGCCTATGTGATCCATCTCATCTGCCTACTGGGCCAAAAGCAAGCGAGATGAGGAGATGGTACCCCAAATCCTGTATCTGGGCCATTGGGCTTGCTCAAAATAAGGTATGGCCCTTACCAACGGGCTGGTACTAGCCATACTCGGTAATGGCGATCTAAATAACAGGGTTCGACGACGTTACAGGGTAACGCGACCGGAGTTCTTGCGGAACCTTGGAAGAGAGCGCTTAGCCCGAGTAGCGGAAGGCCGCAGGCGAGTCTTGGGTCTGCCTACGCGCCTTGTCTACACCACATTGAGCGCCGAGCAGTTATGGCAGTAGAAGTAGGTGCAGCCCAGTGAGACGAAATTCAGGGCTTCACACTTCCAGCAAACGTACCTAATCCCAACGGAGGTATGCCCCAAAACCTCCGCTTTGATCTGAGGTTCTTTTTCCAAGCCCTGCGACACGTTGATACCGTCCAGACTGCCGTGTGGCTTTTTGCCCTTAGCCGTCTTTGGTCTTGCAATTGTCATCGTCTTCTCCTCAGTAGCTTCCTCGCGAATGCCGAGGCGAGGCCTCGCAAGTATAACCCTCGTGGTATCCCACAGGGATTAACGCGAGCCCCGCCCCGAGTTGATTCTCATGGGAATCCCGGCATCGCTAAATGCTCAGGGGGCCAGATTGTAAGCCCAGCAGCTCCAGCAATAGAAAGAGTAATAGCCGCCCGGGACCCAGTTAGCCGCGCCGTCATTCCAGCAAAAGTACCAGGCGGGAAAAGGTCCGTGGCCGATGACTTCCGCTTTTTGAGCTGGTTCCTTCTCCAGTCCTTGCGCAACGGTCACGCCCTCGTGGTCTCCGCTGGGCTTTTTGCCTTGAAGAGGTCTTTGTTCTGGTGTTGCCATTAGCTTTCTCCTTTTTACTTAGTCTGCCTGCCTCCCGACTTACAGTGATAGAGATGCAATGCTCCGTCGCAAACTTACATCTCACCACTCCTGGTCATCGAACCTTGGTCTGCCTCCTTTCTCCTGGCCTCCAAAAAACAATGCTGCAGACCCGATTTAGTGTTAGTTTGCCGGCCGGGTCACAAAGTCCTCGGCGGTGGGGCAAGCCAGCGAATAGAGCTCACGCAGTAAACCAGGCTTCCCTAATAGTTCGTCGCCAGGGCCCTGCTGAACGATGCAACCGCCATCCAGAACCAAGAAGTAATCGGAAAATTGGAGCAACCAAGGGATATCGTGGTCGACAGCGATGACCGTCCGGCCCACGCAAGCGGCCTTCATCATTGGGATCAGTGCGTACTTTTCGTCGTTGCTCATGTTGGTGGTCGGTTCGTCCAGAAAGAGGAAGGTCGGGTTTCGAAGAAGGCAGCGAGTAAGAGCAAAAAGCCGCTTCTGTCCTCCAGAGAGCATTGCGCCAGCGGCAAAATTGCGATCCAGCGGATCCGGTCCGAGGGCCTCTTGCAGAATTGGCAACAAACGGGCAGCTCGACAAAGAGCCGATATTTCCTCGTCTGACGCACTCTCCTTGGCAATTCGAAAATTATTGCGAACGGTGTCATGAAAAAAAGCGGGGAATTGGGACATCATCACCGCGTGTTGTCGCAGACTCTTCAAGGTGAACTCCGTCGAAGGAAACCCACCCAGGCGGATTTGCCCCTTTTCAGGTTCGTAGAAACGCAGGGCCAGGCGAAAGAAGGTTGTCTTTCCCTGGCCCGTCCGGGCGATAAGGCTGGTTATCTTTCCTGCCGGGACGGTGAAGTCGAGGTGGTCGAAGACCTTATTTAACTGAGGTGCGTAGCGAAAGGTCACATCCTCAACTTGAATAATCGGTTGAAGGCTGTCGATGTGCCGTGAGCCTCGAGAATCCTTTATGCGGTTTTCTTCTTCAAGCAGACTGGACACAAGTTCGATTGCGGGCCACGAAGAACTCGCGGTGATTCCCAGTGCGGCGAAGGACCTAAAGGGTTCCATAAGCCTGGGAGTTAACAAGACTAACTTCACCAGAGTTCCTGGGGACACGGCGGTATTGTTCGCATAGATCTGATAGACAACCAGCCCCAGTACGACCGCCTGAATAAGATCCGTCGGTAAGGCGATCGCCGAATTGACCATTTCCGTGGTGAGCATGATGCGGCGCTTCAACTTCATCAACACATTGAGGCTAGCGGAATGGCGCTCGGCAAAAAGGCCTTCCGCATCCATCGACTGAATTTCCTCAGGGGACTTGACGGCTGAATCGACCAAGCCCGACATGTTGAACCTTTGCTCTTGAAACTCGAGCTGGCTCGCGTAAACAGGCTTCTCGCCTTTCGCTTGCACGACGGAAACCGATAGCACCCCAAAGAGGACCATGAGCACGATGATCCACCACGCGTTGTGGTCGTGAATTTCTTTGAGCGCCGAGACGATCAGGACGGTAGCAAGGCAAAGACTGGCAAATTGAAGGAGAGGATCAACCAAGATGGCGCGTACCGCCTGCTGAGCCTCAATGGTCGTCTGGGTCAAGATGCTCGTAAGTTGCGCAGGATTGTAACGGTGAAAAAACTCCGGCGACTGTCGAATCGCTTTTGAGAAGAGTTCCTCGCGAAGGTGCTTCTCCAGCTGACCGTCCATGCTCGTTTGCGCAAGTCTGAACAACATACGCAGAGGGACCAAAATGGCCGTCAGAGCCAGCCACAGAAGATAGGTGGGAATGACACCTTGGTGATGACTTGCGGAGTTTTGGCCTGAACCCAGCACTTCGTTGGTCAGGTTAGCCAGGATCAAGGGGATCGCGAGAGGGATTGCAGTCTGACTCATGAAACTGAGCAATAAATAGAGCGAAACTTTCCCCGGGCACAATTTCAACAGGGCAGAGCCAAATCGACGGATCCGTGTAAATCTTCGCATCGCTCCCCCGCGGATCTAGACACCTCTCGAGCCTAAAACGCAAAAAGACAGTCTTCTTTCACGCGTTCCTTACGCGCATCCTCCTGCCGGTTGTTCCGAGCATTCCGTTAGCGGCTTGGCGATCCTGTGCAGTATCGATTTGGCTTGAATGGGCGTAATTTCCGGATAGATGGACAGGAGTCGCGACAAGATTGCCGCAAGGCGAGGAGCCGCGAAACTGCTGCCGCTCACGATTTTCTCTTTGCCTCCAGACCAAGGCACCTTAACATCTACTCCCTTTGAAGCGAATTCGACGAGAGTGTCCTTCCGGTAATAAAACAGGTGGTCTTCCTCTGTGCGCGTGATGTCAACCGCGATCACCGAGGAGAAATACGCCGGCCATTCTGGCGTCCTGAAATCGTCGTTGCTGCAGGCTGCCACGACATGTACGCCTCTCAAATAGGCTTCATCCACCCATGATTTATAGCGCAAGACTTGCGCTTGAAGAGCGCAGCCGAAGCTGCAATTGATGATCTTGTATCCGCGATCCAGAGCTTCTTGAGCGGCCCTCTGGATGAGCTCCGTTTTGGAGGTATTGTGTGATCCTAGCACTCGTATACTTCCTACTTGGCATCGTGGAGCCAACGAGAGCAAGATGCCGGCCACAGCGGTTCCATGACCAAATACATCCAAGCCATTGCCTGGTACAACCGCTACCTTGTGATTCAGCGGGACTACCGCCAAATCATCGACGAGGTTAATTCCGCTCAGACCGGGATGGGTTACTTCGATTCCTGAATCGAGGATCGCAACGCTAACGCCAGTCCCGTCCCCCTGCTGAATAGCGCGCGATGCTTGCTCCAGGTTGATCCAGTGAGGCATAGATCCGATCCCTTAGTCGAGACCAATCGTTCTACTCATGGCCCAGTGATCGATCAAGCGGCCCAATACGACAATTGCATTTCTGAAAATAGCCTCGTGGATTCCGTTGAAGCCTTTAGGATCGGCCGCTTCCGCCGTAACGGGTATCAATTGAACGCAAGAAGCCACGCCTCGACATTCACGCAAGAAATAGAACGGGACGGCAATCATGGCCCAGGTGCGGACTTTGAGCAGAGAATCGAGCGTTTTGTCCTGCATGGAGTTCCTATAGACTTCGTTCTCGATGAAGGATTGTTCGCTCGAGAAAACCATGCTGATAAGTCCGGCGTTCAAGGGCTGTTTGAATTTGCCGACAAGTTTCTGTGAATTGGTACTGGTATTGTAGGCGATCGTCAAACTACCGGTGGCCTGCTCGAGAAGCCAAATGGAGCCCTCTGTGGCGCCAGTGCCATTGACAGCACTGTGGAATAATTGCGTCATGGCCCCATCCAAAACTGACGGAAAAGTGAGCGCGTCGATGCTCGCAGCCACCTGGCCAAGCCGTCCTCTCAACGCCGGAAGAAGGGCTGCAAATGAATGATCCGGCAGAAGTGTCAGGCGCGACTCATCCATGCGCGAGACTCCCCAATTCTTAGTGAAAAGCCGTCGGAGCCACCCTTTAGGCTCGGTTCGCCGACAGCGCTGACTTCTTAATTAGTAGTATCTCAACAGATATAAGTGACCTGTAACTAGGCCAAGCTTATATCACAGGAGTTCGTCAAAACTCCATAGAATTCGTCGAGCCACCGAGAGGGCCCGATTCGGTCCTCAGTGTGGAGCGGTTTATTCCCGGGCCGCACCGCGAGAGCCTCAGTCGGGCCACTTGACCAATTGGAAGGTTGGCGAGCGATGTCGCGGACTTCATCTCTTGCGGGGTCTGGAGCGCGAAGAGCCCTTTCCTAAAGACCTGCTTTGGGTTGCTGATTCCTTCGTTTTTTGCCTCTTTTTTGTCTTCTTTCCGGCTGTTGCGTGCCCCACCACGTCGAAGGCGGGGAGTATTCTGGTAAACAGCGGTGATGGAGCGGGGTTCTGTTGCTGGACTTTGTCTCGAATCCACGATTCCACCGCGACAACCTTCTCGACAAGATGCTGCCGAGCCTCGGCAGACGCGGCAAATTCCCGAAGGACATGGCGACAGCTCTCCTCCATATTCAGAATCTCCCGGAGTTCCGAGGCGTCCCGCGAACTGTCTTTCGCGAGGCGAAGCTGCAGCTCCTCTCCGGTTAGGCGCTGGTTTAAGTATTCACGAAATAAAATCTTTGGTTTCATCCAGACAGCCCTCGCAATGCACGGAGACTATCTTTTTTCGAGAGTGCGGCCATGGCGCGGTGAAGGCGAACCTCGACGGTATTTTTTCGGACTCCCAGGCGGATGGCAATTTCGTCTACGTCACAGTCGTTCAGAAACCTCAGACCCACAACGAGAGCCTGATTTTCTCGCAATGAGTTGATGGCTTGCAAAACCAAGCGTTGCTTATCGAGTCTGTTTTCATCGAATGTTTTGGCTCCTTGCAGCCGATCCGCTTTCTCGTCAGACTCTTCCAGTTTGCCCTTGTTCCGACGGAGTTCCTCCAAACTGGTATTTCGGGTGATGACCGCCAGCCAGGCAACCAGGGACTCGGGGTCCTTTAATTTATTCACAGCTTGCAATGCTTTCATGACGGAATTCTGCACGAGATCCTCGGCAGCAGCATGATTGCGCACATATCCCAGCGCGATGGAATACAGAAAGCGATAGTTGGAACGGACGGTGTCCCCCAACCATTCTCGGACGAACACGGGCGGGATCGCATCTCCCCTCGCCTGGTCACCGAACCACTCCCGTACGCGATCCGGAGTGCCCAGAACCTTCTTCGGCAGGCGACTAGCGATGCTCATGAATGAAAGCCCCTTCGCGAGAGCCTCGATGTTTGACCGCGATTCTAAGTACCGCGACCATTCCAGTCAATAACATTGAGTCAGAACGGGCTGATATCGGCGCCGGGAGGATTTCGCCGCGACCATCCCTGCAAGGGCAGTGTTGGCCGAGAGCTCGCGTCACAACGTAGAGACGAGTGGGGGACTGCAAAACTTACTGCAAATAGGAAGCGGTTCAGGTTTTTGACGGGCGTGGTTGAGTTAAACCACGGCACCAGCTTTGAGAAGGAGTCGGGGTGCCGAGCGAGTTGCCCGTTCTAATTTAAGTTTGGGGAGTCAGCGCAACCGTATTACCCGGTATGCAGGCAGTTTCCCTTCGTGTCTCGTGTCGATGACTGTTTTCTCAGCATGAACATGTTCCCAGACCCGTTGGTGCATTTCTGGGCTCAGCAGAACCTCGCCGCCACGGGCGGCCGCACTATACCGAGCGGCGAGATTCACAACGTTGCCAACCACCGTGTATTCCATGCATTCATTCGATCCGATAAAACCATGGACCACATCACCGCAGTGCACACCGATGCCGATTTCGCAGATCACCTTTTTCTTTGCCGATCTCGCTGAACTAACGGCCTGAACCGCCTCTTGCATTTGCACCGCGGCCGTGAGCGCGCTGAGGCAATGACTGGGATTCTCTACCGGGCTCCCGAACACTGCCATGATGGCATCACCAACGAAGTCGTTAATTGTACCTTCGTTGCGAAAAACACAGGCGCTCAAGGAAGAAAAATAGTCGTTAAGCAAGTCAACCACGTCCTCGGCGTCCATGTCAGAAGCCATGTTGGTGAACCCGCGGATATCCGAACAAATGATGGAGACCGTGGCTCTCTCGCCGCCGAGTTGCAGCCGGCCAAGCCGGGCCCGCTGCATTAGCCTGGCGCGCACTTGAGGCGAAAAATTCGTCATCAGCCGTTCCATAACCTTGACGTTCATTTTCAACTCGCGTCTAAGCTCATGGTTAGCGATTGCCAGCCCGAGTTGATGCGCCAGCGCATTTGCCAGCTGCAGATCACTCTTTTGGAATTCCGGCGTCGATCGCGAAGTTTCCAGGCACATCACCCCGAAGACTTCTCCATCAGCCACCATGGGAACGTAGAGTCCGCCGGTGAGATTTGCCTCGAGCTGACTCCGTGAGAGATCTCCCGCTTTTGTCCAAACGAAGCCTCTCTTTTGAACGATGGCTTGACGAACCGAGCTCATGCTCAAGGAGGGAATCAAGCCGGAACTGTGAGCCTTCAGGTAGAGTTTTTCCGGCCCGGGATCCCGGACAAGAATCTGGCCGTGTTCAGCGGCGGGGATGACACGCAGCAGTTCGTCGAGCGCGCGCTGCAGCATGCCGTCCAGGGAGCCTTCCGTGCCGCACTCCCAAGAAAGATCGCAAAGCATGGTGAACCGTTTACCAACACCCGCGACAGGGTGCAGGTCAATAACAGACTTGCCGGCGTCAATCTCATCCAGAATGGTGACGTTCAAACTGGCGGGCTCCATCACTTGAGAGGTTTCAATCCCGGGGAAGTCGTTCAATGTGATTTGCCAGGATTGATGATTTGCATTGCCAGCGCGCGTGGCAAGTCTGGTTAGAATTTCTGCTTTCTCTCCGAGACACTCGATCACACCTGCGTCGCCAGACTCGCAGATGGCCGCAAGAAACGCACCCACCTCAATAGGAGGCCTGTAAGAATGATTCGTGGCCCGATCGAAGAGTCTACGGCTAGCATCAGAGCGCGAGACGTGACGAGCGGCGGTTTCTCGTTCGACTGCAGGAGGGGCTGCCCACTGCGCCACGTTCTTAATTTTTTCCGCCGTGTCAGCAGGCTCGACCCCAGCTTCGCAGAGAACGTTCGAGACCAGCCGCACCTCACGTTCAAGTTCGGCGCTCGCAGCGGTAGCCAGTTCGAGACCGCCTTTTCCCACGAGTTTTTCCAGATTGCAGATTCCGAACAGGAAATGGATGGGCTCGATTTCTCTTGACCGGCTTTCGATGGCGAAAACGTTGGCAATGCGCCACGCCAACTGCAGGCCCGGTGATATCTGCGGTTCTCCCATAAGGTGCTGCGCCGTGGCTCCTGTTAGTTCTCCTTGAAACTGACTCTGCGGTCCCTTCTTAAATCCTTCTTATTGAGGGCGAGTAGGGCTTTAGCCCACGACCAACGGTCAATGGACGAACGTTCTCCCATTCACCTTTGGCCCTGGCCAGCAGCGACGGGAAATCTTCATTGTAGGTCAGCCACAACCGGACCGTGCCGTCAGAGCAAGAACCAGCCAACCACTTTCCGTCGCGACTGAAGCTAAGACCGCGAATGGGACCCTCGGCAGAATATCCGCGCAGCTTTTCCCCAGCCTGATTCCACAAACAGACGGAGCGATCTACTGAACCGCTCGCCAAGATTTGGCCATCAGGACTGAAGCACACACTCCAAATCGGAGCATCCAGGTCATGGAACCATTTTGCTTCTTGCTTAACAAGGTCCCAAACACAAATTCGCCCCTCGGACGAGCTACTGGCCAGAAAATTCCCATCGGGGCTGAAACCGACACTCAGAACCTGCCCTTCGTGGACTCCGGTCAGGAGCATGACATCGTTGCCCGCGAAGTCGCGGATCTGGATGCTGCCGTCCTGGTGACCTGCGGCGATCCACTTGCCATCAGGGCTGAACCGGAGGCTCCACACCGATCCGCGATCACTCGAGAAACAAACCGGAGCGTCCGCCGGGTTGCGCAAATCCCAGCGGCAAATCTTGCCGCCGCCAGAACCCGTGGCGAGAAAGTGCCCATCGGGACTGAAGGCTACGGTCCAGACAGGCCCGTCGGCCGGAGCAAACCGGACGCTGGTGCCGTCGACTATGTTCCACACGCGAGCCGTACCGTCGATACAACCGGTTGCCAAAGATGAGGGGACAAAGGGGTGAAAGACCACGGACATGATCCAGCTATTGTGGCCGGTTAGTCTGCGCTTGAGATGGCCTTTTTTGTCCCAGATCTGCACCTCGCTGTCCGTGGCGCCGGTCGCCACAGACTCTCCGTCGGAACTGAAGCTGACATCGAGCAGGATCGCTTTTCTTGGATGCCTGAACTGTCTGGGGCTTCTAGGACCCCGGTTCTGTCCAACGTTCCAGAGCCTGACCTTACAATCGGCCGCCGCAGTTGCGAGGGTCGAATCGTCTGGGCTGAAACAGACGCCGTTGACCGGCGCGCCGTGAACGAAGACCGCAACCTGATTGCCTCTGTCATCCCAGATGCGCGCGGTTCCGTCTTCGGAAGCGCTGGCTAGTAAGCTGCCGTCGGAATTGAACCGGATGCCCAACACCCAGCAGGTATGGCCGATGAGAGTCTGTTCCTCATGGCCTTTCAGATTCCACAGCTTGATGCTGTGGTCCTCACTGCAGGAGGCCAAGCGCTCACCATCGGGATGGAAGCGGATTCCCCACACGGCGGAATCGTGCCTAAAGCCTGAGCCTTGAGAGCTGCGGCTGCCATTCAACGGATTGCCTTGTAAATCCCAGAGGCCGATGGAGCCGTCATCCGCTCCCGTGGCAAGGCGGAGGCCGTCCGGGCCAAATTCTACGCAGCGCACAGCGTGCTGACTGGCCGTGAATTCATGCACGACCTTTTCTTCATCCAAGTGCCAGAGGCGCACCCGGCCGTCGGTGGTAGCGATGGCCAAGAGGGACCCCTGCGCGCTGAAACTGAGCCCTCGCACCAACGGCGATGCCCCGGCATGATCCGCAAAGGAGATTGAGCGGCGGTATTCGAGGTCCTGGTCGCTCACTGTCCAGAGGCCGACGGTGCCATCGTCCGAACCGGTTGCAGCCCATTTGCCGTCGATGCTGGTCCGAAGCGCCCAAATCCAGGTCTTGTGTTTGTCCTTGTGTACCAATGATGGGTGTCCGGGGAAGCGAATATTCCACAACCTGACCGAACCGTCTTCGGCCCCTGTCACGATGACACTCCCATTACCGCTGTAAGCGATGCTGGAGACCGCGCCCTTGTATCCTCCCAACTGTCCCTTCTGGCATAGATCATCCAGGGTTTTTTGCAGAGCATTTCGCAGATCGTCTCGCAACTCGTCGCCCACCAAAAGGCTCTGTGACTCGGCTAACCAAGCGTCACCAACAGCAATGATTGTTTTCAGCGCGTCCAGTTGCGAGCTCTCGGAAAACAGCCGGGAGGATTTTTCGATTTCCAAAGCCAATCGTTTCTCTTCTCTACCCTTCTCGGCGAAATAATTCTGCACGCTATCCAGGACCGCAGGCGTGAGTACGCGATGGGCCATCTCGTAGCACACCGATGCTAGACGCTTCCCTGACGCTGCACCGATAACCATCCCTTCGTTTTCCAATTTTTCCGTTACCCGCTTGAGTTCCGTTTCCGTAACCCCGACTCTTTTCGCGAGATCCGAGAGTTGGTAGGCCACACCCATACCGCCGGGGGTAACAAGATGATCCAGAATTCTGGCAGCCAGATGCCTCTCTCGCGGAGTCAACGCGCTGAAGCGTTCCTCGACGTAACGGGCTGCAATGCCTAGTAGTCCACTCAGCTCTTTATCGAAGGTCGCGTGCCTCAATGTTTGGGAGCCGTTCTGGGTTTCCCACTCCCATACCGCCTTCATAGCTAGCTGCAAACCACCGGCGTCGAAATATGCGCCGACCAGGGCGTCTGGTTCTGAAGTGGCCTGTTGATCTCGGGAGCCGTCGAGACTGACCGACTTAAGCACGGCCCGGACCAATTCCGCTTCAATACCGACCTTGACGCCTTCGTGTTGTGGGTTATAGGCGTTGTAGACCGGATGCAGTATTGCTTCCTGAGCCTGATCCTTGGCCAGAGGTTCCAACCGGACCAGGTTGCTGTAAAGGTTCCCCATGGCACGTCTGTATCGATCGAGACCTGCCAAAAGGTCGTCCCGGATCGCCACCAAAAAATTTATGGCGAGCCCACGAGTCGAGATTGCGTTTGAAAACTCGAAGTCAAAACTATCCGGTTCGCATTCAATGCGAGGATGGCAGCCAAGATAATCCTCGAAATGATCCAAAACGACGAATAAGTTTCCGACACACTCGGCCCATTCCTGACAGCAGTCACCGAAGCTCTTGTTTTCGGGGTCGGGCCTCTTCTCTATACCAATTCGTTCGAGCTCTTCGTTAATTTTATTCGATATTTTCTTGGTTAAGTGTTCGTCGGACCAATCTTCGAACATCACCACAACCGATTCTCGTGGGGTCGAAGCTGAGCGCCGCCGGAGATGATTGATCACACCAGCCCGCAAGAGCGACGTTTTACCAACCTGCCTTGCACCGTATAGCACCGTTAGGCGAGAACTCTGCAAGCTGTAGATAAGGCGATCTCGTTCTTCGTTCCTTCCAAAGAAAAGTTTGGCATCATCTTCAGTAAACGGTTCAAGCCCTTTGTAGGGTGCCTGATTTGATTCGAGTTCTCGACTTGTAATAGTCATCATTTTCCAGTTGTTCAGATGCTCATCAAGTTTCGACGGGCTTTTCCAATAGTAGATCGGCCATTTTGTTGGCTATCTCAAAGACGGCCTTGTTAATTTCAGACTCCACTGTCAGGCTGATGAGAGGCTTGTTATAAAGCGCCTGATATTTCCCAATTTCAGTGTACTCGACCAGACATTCGTCGATTTTGATCCACAGTATTTTGCAGCCATTCGACTTTGCTGCTTTGAGAAGTTCGGGCAGTTCATTTTTTTGAATGAATTCCGAATTCAGGAATGCATTGCTAACCAGCAAGAGTGCGGCTTTGGCCGACGCTAATTTCTCTTTTATCTCCTGACTCCACTCTGTACCGGGTGTGATCATCCCATCGAACCAGACACCGAGCCTGGAAGAGATAGGAGACAACATTCGTATTATCTCCTGGCTCCAGCGTTCGTCCTTATGGCTATAACTGACAAACAGCGTTTTTCGAGCGGGTTCGGCTGTTTCGATGGGGGGTGGGGATAAGCCCTCCGCACTTTTAGGCAGACTCGATAACCGAGCTGTCAAAGCCTCTGTGTATTCGTTCAATGAGGTAATCTCCGCGAGATCTTCCTGAAGTCCGTATGCGTTCCAGAATTTCCGGTCTATGTGGCAGAAGTCCTGCTCCATTACAACGGTCCATCGCTTGTTTTGATTGTTAAGATTTTCAGACCAGAATCGTCGAAGTAACACTCTATGATTCCAATGACGAAGACTGAATCCGAGGAAAAGCAAATGTGAGTTTTCGTCGCTCCTGCCTTGGCTTGTTAGTTTGGCCCAAAGAATTTCTGGTAAACAATTCTTGATTTCAAAATGACTTAGATAATCGATGTAGTGATCCTCAGTGATAGCAATGTTTCGAGTGCCAATTCCCCCATTTAGTTTGATAACAACGGCGTGGTCTTTAAAACTTTCCATCAAGCGGTTAAAGTCTTGGGGTTTTATTTCGTACGATGAGGTTTCCGGCTTAGACTCGGGAGGCGTATACCGAAAAATGCCTCCGTTCGTCGAACGAGCGAACGCCACGAGATGAAACGGCACCTTGTTATTTCGGAAATGTTGCTCCAGTACCTGGTCGAGGCATGCCGTCACGATACAAGGAAAGGGCCGGGAGTGGGTGCTCGCTTGGTCCGGTTTGTATTGGGCCAGTTTCACCAAAAACTCGTCTACTGGAGTG
>Ga0306923_10000762_pt1 | contig 26479 bp, 26 predicted proteins | sample sta12Can44000108_FD_203841 | JGI IMG/M metagenome (GOLD analysis project Ga0306923, IMG submission 203841) | Lab enrichment of tropical soil microbial communities from Luquillo Experimental Forest, Puerto Rico - statanox.12C.anox.44.000.108 (v2)... | ecosystem: Environmental > Terrestrial >... | reverse complement strand
CAAGCTGATCGACAATCCGCAGCTGCCGTCGCTGAAGGACACCAATGGCGTCATGATCATTCAGGAGATGATCAAGACCGGTAAGGAAAACGCCAACGGCGGCTGGGCCAAATACACCTGGACCCACCCCGAAACCAAGAAGCTGGCGCCCAAGCAGACCTGGGTGAAGGTCCATGACGGCCAGCTGTTCATGGTCGGCTGCTATCCCTGATCCTTTGTCCAGGGAGGAACAAGGCGCCATCCGCCGATGCGGGTGGCGCCTTTTCGTTATGAACCCCTGCCTCCGTTTCGGGGCAAGACTTCCGCCTATGCCGTTCCCCCGATGGCGGGCGCGGCGGAAATGGCCCATATCGAAGTCGTCGGGGTTTGTGTGCCCGCCTCGCGGTCGACCTTCGGGTGTCTGTACAAACCTCGCCAATCAAAGCAGGGTCACCACCCGACCATTCGTTTTATTTGGGACGTAGTGGGGAAGGGACGGTTGCGTTTAACTGCCGTCCATGCTTAAGCTGGAAGTGGAAAACCTGAGAAAGCTGCTTTCAGTCCAGATGTATTGATTTGTCCTCAATTTACCAGAAGGCTCGGCGACTGCCGAAAATGTGAACAACTGGTTAATGAGGAAGCCGTGGACGAACAACATGGGCGATCAGCGGACATGAAACCGTATATCGTTGCCATATTTAATCAGAAGGGCGGCATCTCCAAGACCACGACCAGTACCAACCTGGCGGTCTGCCTGGCGGCTTACGGCAAGTCCGTGGTGGTTATCGACCTGGACAGCCAGGGTGATTCCACCAAGAGCTTGGGGATAGATCCCAACGTCAAACACGGTATCTACGACCTGTTCATCGGCTCGGCCGAGCTTCAGGACGTTCTGCTTCCCACCATTTTCGACGGCGTGCGTGTGTTGCCGTCCACCTACAGCCTGGCCGGCATCGAGATCAAGCTGTCGGAGCTGAAGGACTCTCAGCGCACACTCACCAACATCATCAATCACGCCGCATTGGACTGCGACTACGTCATCATCGATTGTCCGCCGGCGCTGGGCATCCTGCCCATCAACGCCCTGGCTTCGGCCCACGCGGTGATCATTCCGGTGACCGCCACGCCCTATGCCAATGACGGCCTGATGCGGACGCTGCCCTCCATCAAGTACGTGCAGGAGGGGCTGAACAAGAACCTGCTGCTGCAGGGTGTCTTGTTCACCATCCACGACCGCCACAAGACCGCCCGCAAGATCAGCGAGCTGATCCGCGCGCGACTGGGCGGCACCGTCTATGGGGCCGAAATTCCGCGCGACACCATGGTGATCGAGGCGGCTACGGCGCGGCTGCCGGTCTGCGTTTACGCGCCCAAGTCGGCGGCGGCGCAGGCGCACCTGGACTTCACCGGCGAGTTCCTCGACCGCCATCAGAAGATCGCCGCCAAGGCCGGGGCACCCGTGGCGCCGCCGCCCTCGCGTGAGGAGGCTATCGGTCGTCTGGCTGCCTGGCAGGCGCGGCTCGCCGATACGGTGGACCGCCCCACCGGCGACCGCCTGAAGCAGCGCAAGCACCAGCTGGACCGCATGCTTTATGGCGACCGTACCATCGCGGAGCGGCTGCACCTGGGCGTGGTCCATTTCTTCATCGAAAACCGCCTGTCCCTGGTGGCCTTCCTGCTGGTGATCCTCGCCGCGGCGGTGACCCTGGTGGGGGTGGGGGTGGAAGGCGTGCGCCTTCTCGCCTCAACCATAGGGTTGTCGTAGAAATCTCTATTTGCCGTCATCGGCCGATTGCCGGATTTTCGCGCCTCTGGTTAAATATTCCCACATTTTGGGGAACGGGGCGTGGGCGCTGACGGGGACGATCTTCATTCGGTAGTGGTTTTTCGCCTGGGCGGCGAGCACTTCGGCGTGCCCGTGCCTGTGGTGCGCGAGGTGGTGCCCTACGCCTGGCTGGCCCAGCCGCCGCGTATGCCCAATTTCGTCGAAGGCGTGTTGAACCTTGGCGGCGTCGCCGTGCCGGTGATGCGGCTGGACGACCTGTTGGGCATGCCCCGCGGGAAGCTGGGGCTGGACGCCTCTATCCTCATCATGAAGCGCCCGGGCGCGCCCATGGGCCTATTGGTCGAGCACGTGGACGGCGTGCGCCCGGCGGCCGCCTTCCAGATGCTTCCCGTCGAGGACCGCAACTCGTTCCAGGGCTGCCTTGTGGGCGAGCTGCATGGGGCTGGGGACGACGTGCACCTGATCTCGTGGGAGAAGGTGCTGATGGAGGAGGAGCGCCGGCGGCTGGAGCAGTTCCAGCAAAGTGCCCAGGACCGGCTGGCCGAATTGGCGGACAGCGAAACGTGAGCCTCCTGCCGCCTTCGGCCGTGATTGCCGATCCGTACTTCCCTCGGCTGAAGGCGCTGGTCATCGAAGCCACCGGCATGGCCTTCTATGCCGACAAGGATGAGGACCTGGCCCGCATTATCGCCGCCCGCATGGGCGAAAGCGGCAAGCCGTCTTGCGCGCGCTACCTGGAGACCATCGCCGATCCGGTGCTGGGTCGCGACGAAATGGACGCCCTGGTGGCGGAACTGACCATCGGCGAAACCTATTTCTTCCGCCACAAGGAGCAGTTCGACGCCCTGCGCGACATCATTCTGCCCGACGTGCTGGCGCGCAACGAAGCGACGCGCTCGTTGCGCATCTGGAGTGCCGGCTGTGCCACGGGTCCCGAGCCCTATTCCATCGCCATCCTGCTCAAGCGGGAATTCGGCGCGCGTATCGCCGGCTGGCACGTCAGCGTCATTGGCACCGACATCAACCAGAAATTCCTCGCCCGTGCCCGCGAGGGCCGCTACGACGAATGGGCCTTCCGCGCCACCCCCGAGGACGTGCGGGCCGAATGCTTTACCCGGGTGGGCAAGCAGTGGCAGCTGCGGCCGGAATACAAGAACCTGGTTGGTTTCCAGTACCACAACCTGATCAAGAACCGATTCCCGTCGCTGTTGGACAATCTGGTCGGGATCGACATCATTATTTGCCGCAACGTGGTGATCTATTTCAGCCGGGAAACGGTTGAGGAGCTGATCCCCTGTTTCCATGAAACGCTGGTGGACGGCGGCTGGCTGGTGATGGGCCATGCCGAGCCCAATATCGAGCTGTTCCGCGACTTCCGCACCGTCAACACGCCGGGCGCGGTGCTTTACCAGCGCAACGATCGAGCCAAGGACCAACCCGCGGCGCGGCCCGCGGTGCGGTCGATTCTGCCGGCGCCCACGCTGTCGCGGCCACGTCCGCCGCTGAAGAAGCCTGTGGCCTCCGTTCCGGTCAAGCCGGCGCCCGTGCCGCTGAAGGAGCCCGAGGCCATCGGCCGCGTGCGCGAGCTTGCCGACGAGGGGCGGTGGGCCGAGGCGCTGGCCGCCTGCGACGCACTGATTGCCGCCAACACGCTGAATTCCCGCGCCCATTTCTATCGCGCCTTGGTGTCCGAGCAGTTGGGCGACTTGGAGGGCTGCCAGGCGAGTCTCCGGCGTGCCATTTATCTCGACCGCCGTTTCGTTCTGCCTCATTATCACTTGGGGCTGTTCTTGTGGCGGCGCGACGAACTCCAGGGGGCCAGTCGGTCGTTTCGAAATGTTCTGGCGCTGCTTGAGCAAATGCCTGCGGACGTAATTCTGGATGACGGTGATGCCATCACCGTGGGCCAGCTGCGCGAGACCGTGGGCATGCATCTTGACCTGATCGGGGTGGCATGAGCGGGACCGGTGCGCAGAAGCTGGGGCTGGTGGAGCGCCTGCATCGGCAGGTGGCCGCGGGATTCACCATGGATGACCCGATCTTCGTCGAGCAGGTGCTGAGGATTCGCGCCCACCGCCTGGCCGCTGCCCGCACCGTGGTGGAGGACAAGGTTCCCGGGACGGCGGTGCTGTGCTTCGGCATCGGTGCCGAAACCTACGCCCTTCCGCTGTCCGATCTCTCCGAGGTCATGCCGCTGGCGCAATGGACCCCGGTGCCCGGCCTCGCCCAGCACCTGTTGGGCGTTACCAACGTGCGTGGTGAGATCCGTCCGGTGCTGAACCTGCACGCCATGCTGACCCTGCCCGAGCCCGACCCGGCCCAACAGCCGCGGTTCTATGTGGTGTTCCTGCGGGTGCCGGGCCGCGAGGTGGGGCTGCGGGTGGATTCGCTCAGCCGCATCTGCTTTATCGATTCCCAGGACCTCACCGTCCCCCATGAGGCCGCCAACGGCCTGCCCCAGCGCTTCGTCGCCGGCATTACCCCTGAAACCCTGATATTGCTCGATTCGCGGCAGATCCAGGCCCTGGACGTGCTCCAGGACCGCCGGGCCGAGTACCGCCGCGCCACCTGAAGGAAAACGAGTATGCAGACCGCCGAATTCTCCCTGTGGAAGAAGATCTCGCTGCGCCATAAATTCATCGTGGTGTCGGTGTTGTTCACCATGGTGCTCGGCGGCCTCATCGTCTACGACGCCGCGATCCTCAACGCACAGAAGGAGAACGGTGTCGTCGGCGGCCTGGCGGCCCGCCAGCGCACGCTGGCCCAGCGCTACATGAAGGATGTCATCCTCGCCGGCATGGGCCAACAGACCGACTACGAATCCTCGGCCAAGCTGCTCAAGGACTCGCAAGCGGTGCTGCTGGACGGCGGTCTGCTGCCGGGGGCGGAGCAGACCGGGCTGCAGGGTGAAATGCCCGGTACCTCCGACGCGGAAATCCGCGCCAAGCTGACCGAGCAGGGCACTTTGATCCGCCAAATGGAGACCGAGGCCCAGCGCTATCTGGCTCTGGCTCCCAACGATCCCCGTCGGCCCGATAAGCTGAAGGATCTGTTGGCCGCCCAGGCGGCGGTGTCGCAATCCGCCGACCAGACCATGCGGCTGTTCTCGCGCGACCGCGACGCCCGCATCAACCAGTCCATCTTCTGGCAGGTTTTGGGCGGCGTCGGTGCCGCCCTATCGGGCATGTTCATCTCGGTGCTGATCAGCCGCCAGATCGCCGACCCTCTGGCCGCCTGCGCCATCGCCGCCCGCGAGATTGCCCAGGGGAACCTGCGCCTCCAGCCCATGAAGGTGAGTTCGGCGGACGAACTGGGCGTGCTCCAGCACTCGTTCAACGAAATGCTGTCCTCCTTGCGCGACATCTCCCTGCAATCGCGCTCGGTGTGCGAGAACCTGACCCTCGCGGCGGCGCAAATTCTCACCTCGACCCAGGAGCAGGCCGCCGGCACCAAGCAGCAGGCGGCGGCGGTGCAGGAGATCACCACCACGGTGGAAGAGATCAACCTGTCGTCCAAGCAGGTGGCCGAGCGTTCGCGCCAGGTGGCCGGAACGGCGGAAGCGGTTTCGGCGTCCGGCCATGCCGGCCTGCAGGCCGTCCACGACGCCACCGTGGGCATGGAGGCCATCCGCGAGCAGGCCGAGAACGTGGCGGAGAACATCATCGCCCTGTCCGAACGGACCCAGGCCGTGGGCGAGATCATCGCCACCGTCAACGACATCGCCGAGCAGTCCAACCTGGTGGCGCTGAACGCCGCCATCGAGGCGGCCGATGCCCGCGAATCGGGTCGCCGGTTCTCGGTGGTGGCCAATGAGATCAAGAACCTGGCCGATCAGGCCAAGGAGGCGACCTCCCAGGTCCGTGGCATCCTCGAGCAGACCCAAAAGGGCATCAACACGTCGGTGATGCTGACCGAGGAGGCGTTGAAGCGCGTCGAGAACGGCCGCGAGCGCACCAACGTGTCCGAGCAGGTCATCCGTCAGATGGCCAACAACATTCAGGAAAGCGTGCAGGCGTTCCAGCAGATCGTCGGCGCCACCAACCAGCAGCAGATCGGCCTGGAGCAGGTGACCCAGGCTTTGCACGAGATTCGCGTCGCCAGCCAGCAGACCGCCGCCACTACCGGCCAGCTGGAAAAGGCGGCGGTGGAACTCTCCCGCCTGGGTGAGCAGTTGGCCAAGACCCTGGAGAAGTACAAACTTTGATCGGCATCCGCGAAAGGCTGCTGGCTGCGTTCCAGGTTGAATATCAGGAACACCTGGAGGCCATGCGGAAGCTCGTTGACGAGCTGACGCGGCGGACGGAAGGCAGCGGCATCGCTCAACTGGATGAAACCTTTCGCCGCGCCCATTCCCTCAAGGGCGCGGCCCGCGCCGTTGATTTGCTGCCCGTCGAGCAGTTGTCGCATCGCCTGGAGACCCTGTTCGCCCGCATTCGCTCGGGCCAGATGCGTCTGGATCCCGAACTGGGCGCCGTCATCAATTGCTGTCTGGACGGTATCGAGGACTGGGTCACCGCCTTCGTCGGCGGCCAAACCCCGGCCGACACCGCCGAAGTGGTTGCCCTGATCGAGGCGTGGCTCAATGGCGAGCGACCGCCGCCGGTGCCGGTCCCGGTGGCGCCCGCCGAGATCGTGCCCGCCGAGATACTGGCCGCCGTACCGGCACCCGAGCCCGTCCCGGTCCCCGAGCCCATCTGCGCGCCCGAGCCGCCCAGGACACCGGTGGTGGCCGAGGAAACCGTGCGCGTGCGCGCTGTCCATCTCGACCGGCTGTTGCGCTCGTCCAACGAATTGCTCACCGAGACCATGAACCAGCGCTCGGTCACCGAGGGCTTGCTGGATATGGATCGCCGCTTGTCCGAGCTGGACAAGCTATGGCGCCGCCTGCGCAAGCTGAGCGCGGCGACGGCGCGCGACCTCGGCGATGGCGACCGCGCCGCCCAGCTTGAACGCCAGGCCGACGCCCTTGAGCAGCAACTGCGCACCATCGGCCGCCGGACCCGGCTGTCGCGCCGCCAGCAGCAGCGGACAGGCTGGACCCTGCGCCAACTGGCCGCGGAAGTGCAGCAGGAGGTGCGTGACGCCCGCATGGTGCCGGCGGAAAGCGTGTTTGCCGGCTTCCGCAAGATGGTCCGCGACCTTGCCAAGGAATCTGGCAAGGTGGTGGATGTGCAGGTCGGCGGCCTGGACGTCGAGGCCGACCGCATGGTTCTCCAGGGCCTCAAGGACCCAGTGATGCACCTGCTGCGCAACGCGCTGGCGCACGGTGTCGAGCTGCCGGCCGAGCGCCAGGCTGCGGGCAAACCGCCCAGCGCCGTGGTGGGCTTGCGCTTCGCCGTCACCGACGGCCGATTGGTGCTTAGCGTCGAGGACGACGGGCGTGGTGTCGACTTTGACAAGATTCGCACCAAGGCGGTGGACCTTGGCCTGTTCACCGATGTGGAGGCGGCCGAGCTGTCGCGCCAGACCCTGGTGGACATGATCTTCGACCCAGGTTTCTCCACCATGGGCGCGGTGGACGATCTGGCGGGGCGCGGCATGGGCCTGTCGGTGGTGCGCGAATCGGTGACCATGATGAACGGCACCGTCGAGGTGCTGCCGCGCGAGCCCTCGGGCACCCGCTTCCGTATCTCGCTGCCCTTGTCGGTGTCCACCCAGCGCCTGTTCCTGGTGGGCTGCCAGGGCCATACCTACGCCGTTCCCACGGAAGGCATCGACCGCCTGTTCCGTGTTCCCGCCGAGGCGGTGAAGACGGTGGAAGGCAAGTCGGTGGTCTATCTCGGCAACCAGCAACTGCCGTTGCTGTCGCTGGCGCATCTGCTGGCACTGGGCGAGACGGCGGTGAAGGTCAGCCGCAACGTGGTGCCGCTGATGGTGCTGAAGAACGGCGACCGCCGGGTCGGCGTGGCGGTGGATGAATTCCTCTCCATCCGCGAGGCGCTGGTCAAGGATATCGGCGTGCCGGCCGCCATGGGCACCATGGTGGCGGGTGGCATGCTGCTGGAGGACGGGGCCGTCGCCCTGGTGCTGAACCCGTTCGAGATCGTCGAGACCTTCCGCAAGTCCGGCTCCATCCGCGTGCTCACCACGGTGGAAAAGCCGGCCGAGCGGCGCGTGCCGGTCATCCTGGTGGTCGACGACTCGCTGACCACCCGCACGCTGGAAAAAACCATTCTGGAAGCCCAGGGCTACGTGGTCCGCCTGGCGGTGGACGGCATCGAGGCCCTGGCCAAGCTGCGTGCCGAGCACGTGGACCTGGTCATTTCGGACATCCAGATGCCCCGCCTGGACGGCTTCGGCCTGCTCCAGGCCATCAAGGGCGACCAGGCGCTGAAGACGGTGCCGGTCATCCTGGTCACCTCGCTGGAAGAGCGCGAGGACCGCGAACGCGGCCTGGCGCTTGGCGCCGACGCCTATGTGGTCAAGCGTAAGTTCGACCAGAAGGAACTGTTGGAAACCATTGGTCAGATCCTATGAGCAAGAAGATCCGTGTCCTCATCGTCGAAGATTCGCTGGTTGTCCGCGAGCTGCTGAAGCACATCATCGGCTCGGACCCGCGTTTCGACGTGGTGGCGGCGGTGGAAAGCGCCGAGGAAGGCCTGGCGCTGCTCGATGTGGTCGAGCCCGACATCATCTCGCTGGATATTCGCCTGCCGGGTATGAACGGCCTGGACGCCACCTTGCAGATCATGGCCAAACGTCCCACCCCCATCGTGGTGGTGGCGGCCAATGTGGACGACGACGAGCTGAACATCGCCATGAACGCGCTGCGCGCTGGCGCGCTGGCGGTGGTGGAAAAGCCAGTGGGCGTCACCAACGCGGCCTTCGAGTCCATGGCCCAGCATCTGTGTACCCAGCTGGCGATCATGAGCCAGGTCAAGGTGGTGCGCCAAGGCATCGACCGGGGTCTGCGGTTCGGGACCGCCGAGGCGCCCACCGGCATGCGCCGGCCGGCCCAGGGCTTCGGGCTGGTGGGCATCGTCTCCTCCACCGGCGGCCCGCAGGCATTGGTCCAGCTGCTGGGCAGCCTGGGCAGCGACTTTCCCTTGCCGATCCTGCTGGTGCAGCACATCACCGCCAGCTTCCTGGAAGGCTTTGTCTCGTGGCTCGCCGGGGTGACGCCGTTCGCCGTGCAGATTGCCAAGGGCGGCGAGGCGCCCGAGGCCGGCCGGGTCTATGTGCCGCCAGCCGACCGCCACCTGGCGCTGAAGGAGGGCCGCCTGGTGCTGCTGGACACACCGCCGTTGCACAGCCAAAAGCCGTCGGGCTCGGTGCTGCTGTCCTCCGTGGCCAGGGACATGGGCCGGCGCGCCATCGGTGTAGTGCTGACCGGCATGGGCAGCGACGGTGCCGACGGAATGGCCGAACTGCACAAGGCGGGGGGCCACACCATCGCCGAGGATGAAAGCACCTGTGTGGTTTACGGCATGCCCGCGGCGGCGGCCAAGCTGGGGGCGGTCAAGGACATGTTGCCGCTGCCCGGCATTGCACCCAGACTGATTCAACTGGCGGGAGGAAAGTGATGGCGGACGCGTCCGATTCCCTGATCCTCATCGTCGAGGATTCCGCCACCCAGGCGCTCAAGCTGCAGCATGTGCTGGAAAGCGAGGGTTTCCGCACCGCCTGTGCCTTTTCGGCGGAAGAGGCGTTGGAACAGCTGAACCGCTCGCTGCCCAACCTGATGATCGTGGATTACCACCTGCCGGGCATCCAGGGTGACGAGTTCTGCCGCCAGATTCACATGGACCTGACCACGCGGTCGATCCCGATCCTAATGCTGACCGCCGACGAGACTCAGGCCACCGAGTTGCACGGCCTGGAATCCGGCGCCGATGACTTCGTCGCCAAGTCCGAGGACATCGGCATCCTGCTGCTGCGTGTCCATAACCTGCTGCGCAAGTCGCGCCAGGACACCACCATGCTGGACGTGGCGCGCTCGCTGTTCCGCCGCGCCCGCGTGCTGATCATTGACGACAGCCACACCTACCGTGAGTCGCTGGCCCAGGAACTGCGCGAGGAAGGCTGCGAGGTGGTGCAGGTCACCAGTGGGCCCGAGGGCCTGACGCGGCTGGCGGAAAGCGACTACGACTGCGTCATGGTGGACATGGTGATGCCCGACATGGACGGCGTTGCCGTGTGCAAGGAGCTGGCCTGCCGCCGCAACGACAGCGACGCGCCGCTGGTGGTGCTGATGCTGTCGGCCTACGAAAACAAGGAGAACGTCACCCGCGCGCTGGAGGCAGGCGCCGACGACTTCATCGGCAAGTCCACCGAAATGAGCGTGCTGCGCGCCCGCCTGCGTGCGTTGCTGCGGCGTAAATTCCTGTTGGAGCAGAACCAGCGCATCATCGAGGAATTCCGCCTGCGCGAGATGGAAACCCTGCGTGCCAAGGCGGAAAAGGAGGCGGCCGAGGCCCGCGCCGCTTTGGCCGAGGGTTTGGCGCGCGCCAATGCCGAGTTGGAAGAGGCCAACGCCAAGCTGCGCGAAACCCAGGTGCACCTGATCCAGTCGGAAAAGATGGCATCCCTGGGTCAGTTGGTGGCCGGCATTGCCCACGAGATCAACAATCCGCTTTCCTTCGCCCTGTCCAACGTCTTCACCATCCAGAACTGGCTGAGCGAAGCGCTGGCCGAGAGCGGCGACTGCCTGGCGGCTGAGGCCAAGACCAAACTGGAAAAGGCCCGTGCCCGCGTGGTGGACACTGGCCAGGGCCTGGAGCGAGTGCGCGAATTGGTGGTCAAGCTGCGCACGTTCTCGCGCCTGGACGAGGGCGAATTCAAGACCATCGACGTGGGCGAGGCTATCGACTCGGTCCTGCTGTTCCTGCGCCACAAGACCGCCGACCGCATCGAGGTGGCGCGTGAGTTCGGCCCCGACGCGGACCTGGCCTGCTATGCCGGCCAGCTCAACCAAGTGCTGATGAACATCGTCGCCAACGCGGTGGACGCCATCGACGGCAAGGGTACCATTACCGTCGGTACCGCTATGGAAGAAGGCATGTTCGTGATCTCGGTCAAGGATTCGGGCTGCGGAATCCCTAAAGAGAATGTGGAGCGCATCTTCGATCCCTTCTTCACCACCAAGCCGGTGGGGCAGGGCACCGGCTTGGGGCTGGCGATCTCGTACAAGATCGTCCAGGCCCACGGTGGTCGCATCGAGGTGAAGAGCGATGTGGGGCAGGGCACCGAGGTGCGTGTGCTGATCCCGCGCGGCCTGACGGCCTGACAGGAGGTGGGGACATGGCGTTGAGGCCCGGCAAGCTAGGTGTTCTGGTCGTCGACGACGAACCCCAGATCCTGACCGCCATCACCGATCTGCTGGAGGACGAATTCGCGGTATGGACCGCGAGCGACGGCGAGACCGCGCTCAAGATACTGGAACTCCAGGAAATGGCGGTGATCCTGTCGGACCAGCGCATGCCTGGGATGAGCGGCGCCGAGTTCCTGGGTGCCGCCCGCGAGGTTTCCGACGCCACCCGCGTGTTGGTCACCGGCTATTCCGACCTGGACGCCCTGGTCAAGGCGGTGAACCTGGGCCAGATCCACGCCTATCTGTCCAAGCCGTGGAACCCGCTGGAGCTCAAGGTGGTGGTGCGCACCGCCGCCGACCGCTGGCTGTTGGGACGCACCCTGGAGCACGAGCGCAACCTGCTGCGCGCGCTGATGGAGAACGTGCCCGACGCCATCTTCTTCAAGGACCGCACCCTGCATTTCACCCGCGTCAATCCGGTCCAGGCCGCCTTGCTGGGCGTGTCGGGTTCGAACGAGGCCGTGGGCCACATGCTGGGCGATCTTCTCGCGCCCGAGTGTGCCGCCCTGGTCGAGGAGCAGGAGCGCGACATCATCGAGCGCGGCGAGCCTGTGGTGGACCGGGTCGAGTCGGTGAGCGACCCCTCGGGCGCCACCAATTGGTACTCCATCACCAAGGTTCCCATCCGCGACCACGACCAGGTGGTTGGCCTGGTCGGCATCGCCCGCGACATCACCAAGCGCAAGCAGGCAGAGGACTATCTGCGCCGCGCCCATGATGAATTGCAGCGTGCAGTGGAGGAGCGGACCCGCTGGTTGCGGCAGGAAATCCGCCGCCGGTCCCTGGCCGAGGAACAGGCCCGCACCGCCCGCGATGTCGCCGAAGGGGCCAGCCGGGCCAAGACCATCTTCCTGGCCAACATGAGCCATGAGTTGCGCACGCCGCTCAACGCCATTATCGGCTTCACCGAACTGGCCGAAACGCTGATGAACGAGCGCGAGCTGGAGCGGTTCGGCGGCTATCTCTCGAACATCACCGAATCCGCCCACCACCTGCTGCGGGTCATCAACGACATCCTCGACGTCTCACGGATCGAGGTCGGCAAGGTGACGCTGCGTGAAGAGGACGTTGATGTCATCGAGGTGGTGCAGGCGGCGCTCCGCTTGGCCGGGCATGTGGCGGGCGCCAAGAAGCAGACTCTGGCCTTCAGCATCGCCGATAATTTTCCCCGCGTGCATGCCGACGAGCGCCTGCTGAAGCAGACCCTGCTCAACATCATCTCCAACGCCACCAAGTTCACCCCCGAGGGCGGCCACGTGGCGGTGCAGGCCACGCTTGAAGACGGCGCCATCATCATCACCGTCAAGGACGATGGCGTCGGCATCGCCCCGCAGGATATCCCGCTGGTGCTGCAACCCTTCGGTCAGGTGGAAAACACCATGGCGCCCAAGCATGAAGGCACCGGCCTGGGCCTGCCGTTGGCCAAGGGCTTCATGGAACTGCACGGCGGCATGCTGGCGTTGAAATCCGAACCCGGGAAGGGGACCAAGGTCACCTTGACGTTCCCGGCGTCGCGGACGGTCAAGAAGGCATAGAAACCCTCTCCCGCGTGGCGGGAGAGGGGAAATGTCTTGTCAGCTCACCACCACCTGATCCTTGGACCAGCGGCGCGACAGCGGGCTGGGCATGGCGCACCATTCCTCGAAGCGGCGACGCGCGTCGGCCTCGGCGATCTTGCGGTTGACGCGGCCCACATAGGTGACGCTCATCTCGGCCGGGCCTTCGGCCACCACGCCGGCGGCGGAGAAGGCGAAGCGCAGGGGATTGCTCATCGGCATGGGGGGCTCCGACGGCTTTAGTATTGACGGATCAGGCCGACCAGGCGGCCCTGCACCTTGACCCGATCAGGCGGGAAGATGCGGGTTTCGTACTTCTTGTTGGCCGGCTCCAGGGCGATGGAGGCGCCCTTGCGGCGCAGGCGCTTCAGCGTCGCCTCCTGGTCGTCCACCAGAGCGACCACGATGGTGCCGGCTTCGGCCGTGCTGCAGTTCTGGATGAGCACGGTGTCGCCGTCCAGGATGCCGGCGTCGATCATCGAGTCGCCTTCGACGGTCAGCGCATAATGTTCGCCCGAGCCCAGCAGCGCGGCGGGCACCTCGATGGTCGAGGAGTGGTCGCGCAGCGCCTCGATGGGGGTGCCGGCGGCGATCTTGCCGTACAGCGGCAGGCTGACCGCATCGGCGTTCGAGGCCACCTGGGCGGCACCCGGCATGGGGGCGAAGTTGCCCTTGATGACGGTCGGCGAGAAGCGGGACGACGGGGCGGGCAGCGCCTGGTCGATGTTCTCGGGCAGCTTGACCACTTCCAGGGCACGGGCGCGGTGGGCCAGGCGGCGGATGAAGCCGCGTTCCTCCAGCCCGGTGATCAGGCGGTGGATGCCCGACTTGGACTTGAGGTCGAGGGCGTCCTTCATCTCGTCGAACGACGGCGAGATACCGGTGGCGCGCAGGCGCTGGTCGATGAACATCAGCAGTTCGTACTGCTTGCGGGTCAGCATGTGAACGACTCCCCCGGCATGTGGAACAAACGCGAAACCAATGGTCACGTTCTATGACTGTTCCTATGCCCCGTCAAGGGGATTTAATCGCAGATTAAAGGCTATCGGGCAGCGGCAGCACGGTGACGGTATCGCCAGGCTTCGCCTCGGGCACGTGAGGTGGGCGGATGATCAGCGCGCCGGCGGCGGCAAGACCCGATACCACAGCCGAATCCTGGCGTGGATGGGGGCGGGCCGTCAGGGTGCCGGCCTCGTCGCGCCACAGTTCCGCCCGCACGTAATCCTGACGGGCGTCGTTGGCGCGCAAGGGGGCGTCAAGCACGGCGGTGGCCGTGGGCAGGCGGGGCTCCAGCCCCAGCATGGCGCGCAGCATGGGCGCCAGGAATACGTAGGCGCACACCATGGCCGAAACCGGGTTGCCGGGCAGGCCCAGCACCGGCACCGATTTCAGCATGCCGAACATCAGCGGCTTGCCGGGGCGGATGGCGATCTTCCAGAAATCCAGCTTCAAGCCGTTCTCGGCCAGCACATCCTGCACCAGGTCGTAATCGCCCACCGAGGCGCCGCCCGAGGTGACCAGCAGGTCGCAGCCGGCGGCGGCGGCCACCATGGCAGACAGGGACTCGCGGCTGTCGGCGGCAATGCCCAACTGCACCGGCTCGCCGCCCAGCACCGAGATCAGCGCCGCCAGGCCGGGCCCGTTGGACGACACCAACTGCGCGGGGCCGACCGGCTCGCCGGGCATCACCACTTCGTCGCCGGTCGATAGAACGGCGATGCGGGGCCGGCGGCGCACCGGCAGCCACGGCACGTTCATGGCCGCCGCCAGCGCGATCTGGCGCGGCCCCATGACCTGACCGGCACGCAGCATGGCTTGGCCGGGGAGGAAGTCGAGGCCACGGGTGCGGATATGCTTGCCGGGCACGGCGGCGGCGTTCAGCACCACCATGCCGCCGTCGCGGCTGGTGTCCTCCTGCATCACCACGGTGTCGGCGCCCTCGGGCATGGGAGCGCCGGTGAAGATGCGGGTGGACTGGCCGGGGCCTAGGGTGCCGGCGAAGGGGCGGCCGGCAGCGGATTCGCCGATGACGGCAAGGCGGGTGGGCTGGGTGGTGTCGGCGGCACGCACGGCATAGCCGTCCATGGCCGAAACGTCGGCGGGCGGATGGGCGACGCGGGCGCAGACGTCTTCGGCCAGGGTGCGGCCCAGGGCGGCCGGCAGGGCCACCAGTTCGGGCGCCGTGGGTTTGGCCGTGGCCAGCACCCGCTCCAGCGCCACCTCGACCGAGATCATTTCCCGGCCTCGTAAACCCCTGACTTGCCGCCGGACTTGTGCACCAAGTGGATGTCGGTGATGTGCATGGACTTATCGACCGCCTTGACCATGTCGTAGACCGTCAACGCCGCCACCGAGACGGCGGTCAGCGCTTCCATCTCGACCCCGGTGCGGCCCTTCAGCTTGCACGTGGCCTGGATGGTGACGGCGCTATGCTCGGGGTCGAGCGCCAGATCCACCTTAACGGAAGTCAAGGCCAGTGGGTGGCACAACGGAATCAGGTCTGGCGTGCGCTTGGCGCCCATGATCCCGGCCAGTTGCGCCACCTGCAGCACGTCGCCCTTCTTGACACCGCGGGACTGGATCAGCGCCATGGTCTCGGGTGCCATCACAACCTTGCCGGCGGCTACCGCCACCCGTTCCGTCTCGTCCTTGTCCGAGACGTCCACCATCACTGCGTTGCCGGCGGCGTCGAAGTGGGTGAGGTCGGCCATCAGGCCTTGTCCATGGTGGCGCCGGCCCCCACCAGCAGCACGCGGGTGGCCATTTCGATGTCGGGGCGCTTCATCAGCGATTCGCCGATCAGGAAACGCTTGGCGCCGGCGGCGACCATGCGCTTGATGTCCACCGGGCTCTCGATGCCGCTTTCGCAGACGATATGGCGGTCGGCCGGCACCATGGGGGCCAGACGCTCGGTGGTGCCAAGATCGGTCTTCATGATCTTGAGGTCGCGGTTGTTGATGCCGATCAGCGGCGACTTCAGCTTCAGCGCGCGCTCCATCTCGGGCTCGTCATGGACTTCGATCAGCACGTCCATGCCGTAGCCCAGGGCGATGTCCTCCATGTTGGACAGCTCGGCATCGGTGAGCGCGCCCACGATCAGCAGGATGCAGTCGGCGCCCAGCGCGCGGGCCTCCACCACCTGGTAGGGATCGACCATGAAATCCTTGCGGATGACCGGCAGATCGCAGGCTGAACGGGCCTCGCCCAGATCGGCGTCCGAGCCCTGGAAGAACTTCTGATCGGTCAGCACCGACAGGCAGGCCGCGCCGCCGTGCTGGTAGGCACGGGCCAGTTGGGACGGCTTGAAGTCAGCGCGGATCAGCCCGGCCGAGGGGGACGCCTTCTTGATCTCGGCGATCAGGCCGATGCCGATGGTCTCGACCTTCTTGGTGAGCGCGGCGGCAAATCCACGCGGCGGCGCCTGGTCCTGGGCGCGCTTCAGCAGCTCCTGGATGGGGCGGCGGCTTTTGCTCTCGGCGACCTGACGGCGCTTCTCGTCGCAGATGCGGTCCAGAACGGTGCCAGACATGATCAAACCTCTCGATTGGTGATGGCGACCATGCGGTCCAGCGCGGCCATGGCCTTGCCGGAATCGATACTGTCGGCCGCCACCTTGGCGCCAACGGCAAGATCTTCGGCCTTGCCGGCCACCACCAGGGCGGCGGCGGCGTTCAGCACGACGATGTCGCGGTAGGGGCCGTGGGCGCCGCCCAGCAGGGCCTTGAGCGCCACCGCGTTGGCGCTCGCGTCGCCGCCCTTGAGATCGGCGGCGGTGGCCCGCTTGAGGCCGCAATCCTCCGGCCGCACCTCGAAACAGGTGACCTTGCCGTCCTTCCACTCGCCCACCAGGCTGGGGCCGGTGGTGGTCAGCTCGTCCAGGCCGTCGGAGCCGTGCACGACCCAGGCGCGCTCGGCGCCCAGGCGGCCCAGCACGTTGGCCATGGGCTCGACCCACTGCCTAGCGAACACGCCCACCACTTGGCGCTTGGTGCGGGCCGGATTGGCCAGCGGGCCCAGCAGGTTGAAGATGGTGCGGGTGCCCAACTCGACGCGCGGGCCGGCCACGTGGCGCATGGCGTTATGGTGGCGCGGCGCCATCAGGAAGCCGATGTTGTTCTCCCACAGGCATTCCTTCACCAACGCCATATCAGCGTCGATCTTGATGCCCAACGCGGTCAGCACGTCGGCCGAACCCGATTTGGACGACAGCGCCCGGTTGCCGTGCTTGGCCACCGGCACGCCGGCGCCGGCGACCACGAAGGCGGCCGCGGTGGAGATGTTGTAAGTGCCCGAGCCGTCGCCGCCGGTGCCGCAGGTGTCGATGGCGCCCTCGGGCGCCTCCATGGGCAGGGCCTTGGCGCGCATGATGCGGGCGGCACCCGCGATCTCGTCCACCGTCTCGCCGCGCACGCGCAGCGCCATCAGCAGGCCGCCGATCTGCGCCGGGGTGGCGTCGCCCGACATGATGACCTCGAACACCTCTTCGGCCTGGGCCTCGGACATGGCGTGACCGACGGCGACGCGGCCCAGCACTTCCTTCATCAGGGCGAGCGAGGCGGGAGCGGGGGCGGTAGACATCAGGCGGACATCCCTTTGTACATGCGGCACAGATCCAGGAAGTTCTGCAGCATCTTATGGCCGTGCTCGGTCTCGATGCTTTCCGGATGGAACTGCACGCCCCACACGGGCATGCCCCGGCCGGCCAGGCCCATGATCAGGCCGTCCTCGGTCCAGGCGGTGACGGTCAGCGATTGCGGCAGGCTGTCGCGCTCGACCACCAGCGAGTGGTAGCGGGTGGCGCGGAAGGGCGAGGGCAGGCCGGCGAAGATGCCGGTGCCATCGTGGAAGATGTTGTCCACCTTGCCGTGCATGGGCACCGGAGCGCGCACCACCTTGCCGCCGAAAGCCTGGCCCATGGACTGCTCGCCCAGGCAGACGCCGAACATGGGCACCTTGCCGGCGGCGGCCTTGATCAGGTCCAGGCAGATGCCGGCGCGGTCGGGATCGCACGGGCCGGGGGAAATGACGATGCCCTCGGGCTTCATGGCCAGGGCTTCGTCCACGCTCAGGGCGTCGTTGCGCACCACCTTCACCTCGGCGCCCAATTCGCCCAGATAGTGCCAAAGGTTGTAGGTGAAGCTGTCGTAGTTATCCACGAGCAGGAACATGGCGCAAACAGCCCTGGAAATGAATCAGGGGCGAAGAATGCAGGGGCGGCTGATGGGCGTCAAGTCAGCGAACGCGTTGCTGAAGGGCGGGCACGCATCGCCGGGTGCGGCCGTCCTTGAACGCGTGGGCGGCCATGCCACAGAGGGAAGGGCTTGACCTTCCAGTCACTGGAAGGCCAATTGTTGACAGGGTCGGTATTGGAGGCCCCCGTCATGTCCCATTCCTCGCTCAACTTGCCCATCCGCGGCATGACCTGCGCCGCCTGCTCGACCCGCCTGGAACGGGTGCTGGGCAAGGTGGTCGGCGTCGAGACGGCCAGCGTGTCGTTGGCGGGTGAAACCGCCGACATACGCTTCGACCCCACCCGGGTGGCGCCGAGCCAATTGGCCGAGGCGGTGGCCAAGGCCGGCTTTTCGGTGCCCAGCGAGACGGTCGAACTGGCCATCGGCGGCATGACCTGTGCCGCCTGCGCCACCCGGCTGGAAAAGGTGCTGAACAAGCTTCCCGGCGTGGAAAACGCGCAGGTGAATTTGGCCAGCGAGCGGGCCACCATGACCACGCTGGCCGGTACCGCCACCGTGGCGGACATGATGCTGGCGGTTACCAAGGCCGGTTTCACCGCCCAGGTGGTGAGCGGCGCCGCCGACCAGTTGGCGCACGAGGAGGAGGAGCGGGCCCGCGACCTCAAGGCGCAGATGCTGCGTCTGGCGGTATCGGCGGTCCTTACGCTTCCCCTGGTGGCCGGTATGGCGCTGCCTGGGTTTGAGGTGCCCGCCTGGGCGCAATGGCTGCTGGCCACGCCGGTGCAGTTCTGGATCGGCGCCCGCTTCTACAAGGGGGGCTGGGCCTCGCTGAAGGGCGGGGCGGGCAACATGGACGTGCTGGTAGCCCTTGGCACCAGTGCCGCCTACGGCCTGTCGGCCTGGCAGGTAATCGTGGGGAACGCCCATCACGGCACCCTGTATTTCGAGGGCGGCGCGGTGGTCATCACCCTGGTGCTGTTGGGCAAGGTGTTGGAGACGCGCGCCAAGCGCTCGGCCGCCGGGGCTATCCGTGCCCTGATGAAACTGCGCCCCGACATGGCGCGGGTGGAACAGGACGGCCAGGTCATCGAGCTTCCCGCCCAGGCCGTGCCGGTGGGCGCCATCGTGGTGGTGCGTCCCGGTGAACGCCTGCCAGTGGACGGTGTGGTGGTGGAGGGTGTCAGCCAGGTTGACGAATCCCTCATCACCGGCGAAAGCCTGCCGGTGGCCAAGGAGCCGGGCGCCGAGGGTGTCGCCGGTTCGGTCAACGGCGACGGCCTGCTGCGCCTCAAAGCCATCCGCGTAGGCGCCGAAAGCACCATCAACCGCATCATCCGCATGGTGCAGGGCGCCCAGGCATCCAAGGCGCCGGTGCAGCGGCTGGTGGACCGCATCTCGGCGGTGTTCGTGCCGGTGGTGGTCGCCATCGCCGCCCTGGCCCTGCTGGGCTGGGGCCTGGTCGGGGGCGATTGGGGGCATGCGGCGGTGGCCGCCATCTCGGTGCTGGTGATCGCCTGTCCGTGTGCCTTGGGCCTCGCCACCCCCACCGCCATCATGGTGGGGACCGGCGTCGCCGCCCGCCACGGCATCCTGATCAAGGACGCCGAGGCGCTGGAACGTGCCCATGGCGCCGGTGTGGTGGTGCTGGACAAGACCGGCACCCTGACCGAGGGCCGTCCGGCGGTGGTGGCGCAGCGGGGCGATCCCGAGTTGTTGCGGCTGGTGGCCTCGGCCCAGCAGGGCAGCGAACACCCGCTTGCGCGTGCCGTACTGGCCGCCGCCGAAGGGCTAGCGCTGTCGCCGGTGGCCGAGTTCCGCAGCCTGCCGGGACGCGGCCTGTCAGCTATGGTTGACAATCGGCTTCTGTTGGTGGGGTCAACCCGGCTTATGACGGAAAACGGCATCGATATCAGCGCCTTGCAGACTGATGCTGAAGCGGAGGAGGGGCGCGGGCGCACCGTCATGTGGGCGGCCGAAGGTGGCCGCGTGCTGGGTTTCATCGCCGTCGCCGATCCGGTCAAGCCGGGGGCGGCGACGGCCGTGGCGGGGCTCAAGCGGCTGGGTATCGAGACAATCATGCTGACCGGCGACAACCTCCGCGCTGCCGCCGCCGTGGCCCAGGCGGTCGGTGTGGACCGTGTGCTGGCCGAGGTGTTGCCCGAGGACAAGGAGGCCGAGGTCGCCAAGCTGAAGGCGGCCGGTCGGGTGGTCGCCATGGTGGGCGACGGCATCAATGACGCGCCGGCCCTCGCCGCCGCCCATATCGGCATCGCCATGGGCACCGGCACCGACGTGGCCATGCAGGCGGCCGGCATCACCCTGGTGAAGGGCGACCCGGCCCTGCTGCCGCCGGCACTGTCCATCTCGCGCGCCACCTACGCCAAGATCCGCCAGAACCTGTTCTGGGCCTTCGTCTACAATTGCGTCGCGCTGCCGGCGGCGGCCTTGGGCCTGCTGAACCCGGTCATCGCCGGGGCGGCCATGGCGTTCTCCAGCGTCTCGGTGGTGTCCAATTCCCTGCTGCTGAAGACCTGGAGGCCGAAATGAATATCGGGCAGGCGGCCAGGCGCTCGGGCGTGCCGGCCAAGACCATCCGCTATTACGAGGATATCGGCCTGATCCCGCCGGCCGGCCGCACCCCCGCAGGCTATCGCGCCTATACCGAGGCCGAGGTGGAGACGCTGAAGTTCATTCAGCACGCCCGCTCGCTGGGCTTCTCGGTCAAGGATGTGGGCGAGCTTCTGGCCCTGTGGCGCGATCGCGACCGCGCCAGCGCCGACGTGCGCCGTATTGCCCAGGGCCACGTGGCCGAGGTGGAACGCAAGATCGCCGAACTGGAGGCCATTCGCCGCACCCTGCTGTCGCTGATCGAATGCTGCCACGGCGACGGCCGGCCGGACTGCCCCATCCTCGACAGTCTGGCCAAGGAATGCTGTAGGCCGGCATAAGTGTCAGGTGAATTCCCGACCACCACTCTTAAGGAGGACGGGAATTTACGACCAACGATACGACTGGAGGAATTGTCTGCCTTCGCTTCCGCGGAATACCATCCAGGTGTTCTCGTTCGGGGAGGTGACAATGATCTGGACTGATGCGCTCAAGGTCGGTGATTTCGGCATCGATTCTTGTCACCGCGAAATGTTTGCCTGCCTCGAAAAAATCTACAACGGCATCATCGAGAAGGAGCACAAGCTGTCGGAAACGCTGATGCGGTCCTTCAGCGACCTGACCGCTATCCATGCCGGGCTCGAGCACAACTTGTTCGGCTGCTCGCATTCTCCTTCCCATGAACTGCTCGACGACCGCCTGTCCCGCATCGACCCGCAGGAATTCATCGGCCGTCGCACGCCTTTCCTGCTGGAGACGGTGCACAATATTCAGCGGGCGCTGCTGACCGACGTGTTTCACGACAAGATGGCGATGAACCCTCGCTCGATGCGCAAGGCCGCGCCCAAGTCCTCGGGGCCGGGGGGCGCGCCCATCTGGCAGTTTCCCTGCAACGGCGGCGATCCGCATTCCCACCTGACCGGCTGAGGTTTGCCCGGCCCCTTGCTCCTGCCGCCCGCGCGCCGCTATAACCCCAGTTCCATTCTTGGGGAGAACACACAAGGTGTCGCGGCGCGAGATACGGCGCATGTTGATGGAGCCCAAGCAGCGGCTGTTGGATCGGCCGTGGGTGGTGCCCGCCCTGATGGCCGCCGTTCTGGTCGCAGGTGTTGGTATCGGCATCGGTGTGGGCATAAGCGTCCTTCCCGGCAAGTCCGAGACCAGCGCGCGCAAGGCGTGGGAACAGGCCGAGATGCAGGTGGATCGGCCGCCTCGCCGTGAGGACGGGGCCGAGCTTCCCCCGGCCGAGCTGCCGCCCGTGGTGCCGTTGCCGCGCCCGCGTCCCGGCGGCGCCAGCGACGACGGCATGGATTACGATTCGGTCGAGGAGGCGGGCACCAGCCCTGGCGCCACCTCCGAGCCGCCTCCGTTACCGCCGGTGCCCCTGATCATGCCGCAGCCGTCGGTGGCTCCGGTGCAGCCGGGCGCGCCCGCCTGGGTGCGCTATGCGGTGCCGGCGCCCAAGACCGCCGGCCGCCCCATGATCGCGGTGGTGATCGACGATCTGGGCGTGGACAAGAGGCGTTCGGAGAAGGTGCTGCCGCTGCGCGCGCCGTTGACCCTGGCCTTCATGACCTATGCCGAGGACCTGCCCAAGCTCACCCAGGCGGCCCGCCATCGTGGCCACGAACTGATGCTGCACGTACCCATGCAGCCCCAGGGCGAGAGTTGGGACCCGGGCCCCGACGTGCTGGAGGTCGGGGTGCAGCCCGAGGAGAACCGCCGCCGCCTGGATTGGGGGCTTGACCGCTTCGACGGCTTCGTCGGCATCAACAACCACATGGGCTCGCGCTACACCGGCGACCGCGTCGGCATGCGGGTGGTGATGGAGGAACTGAAGAAGCGCGGCCTGATGTTCCTGGACTCGGTGACCACCGAAAAGAGCGTGGCGCCGGAACTTGCCAAGAACTACGGCGTTCCCTTCGCCGCCCGCAACGTCTTCATCGACAACGAGCAAAGCGTGGCGGCGGTGATGGCGCAATTGCAGAAGGCCGAGGCCTACGCCCGCAAGCACGGCGCCGCCATCGCCATCGGCCATCCCCACGATTCCACCATCGAGGCCTTGCAGCAATGGCTGCCCGGCCTGGACGCCAAGGGATTCGTGCTGGTGCCGGTGACCGCCATCGTCAAGGCGCAGGGGAACGGCTGAGCCCTCCACGCGGTGGAGGGACCGTCTCGCCGTTCCCCGTCCTGCTTCCCATGTCCGCTGCAATTGGCAACGGGAAGGAGGGCTCCCATGAAAGCGGTCGTCTTCCACGACGTCGGCGACATCTGCCTTGAGGACGTGCCAGAGCCGCCCATCGAGCAGCCGGTCGACGCGGTGGTGCGCATTACCGCCAGCGCCATTTGCGGCACCGACCTGCACATGATCCGCGGCACGCTGCCCGGCATGAAGCCGGGGACCATCCTGGGCCACGAAGGCGTCGGCGTGGTCGAGGAGGTGGGCAAGGGCGTGCGCAACTTCCGTCCCGGCGATCGGGTGGTGGTGCCGTCTACCATCGCCTGCGGCTGGTGCAGCTATTGCCGGGCCGGCTACACCGCCCAGTGCGACGTGGCCAACCCCAACGGTCCCCAGGCGGGCACGGCCTTCTATGGCGGTCCGGCGCTCAGCGGGCCGTTCATGGGCATGCAGGCGGAATATGTGCGGGTGCCTTACGCCGCCCACAATCTGGTCCGCATCCCCCATGACGTGACGGACGAACAGGCGCTGCTGTGCTCGGACATCTTCCCCACCGGGTATTTCGGCGCGGAAAACGCGGAAATCCGTCCCGGCGACACGGTGGCGGTGTTCGGCTGCGGTCCCGTCGGGCAATTTGCCATCATGTCGGCATTCATGCAGGGCGCCCACCGGGTGCTGGCGGTGGATTGCCTGCCCGACCGGCTGGAGATGGTGCGCTCGCTGGGCGGTGAGTGCATAGACTTTGCCGTGGAGGATCCTGTCTCCGTCATCCGCCAGTTGACGGGTGGCATTGGCGCCGACCGGGTCATCGACGCCGTGGGGGTGGACGCCGTGGCGCCGCCCGGCCAGGATTTCAGTGACGAGGTGCGCCAGGTGGCGCCTCACATCCATCCGGTCGGCGACAACTGGCATCCCGGCAACGGCCCGTTTCAGGCGCTCGATTGGGCGGTGGATGCGGTGGCCAAGGCGGGCACGCTCTCCATCATCGGCGTCTATCCTGCGACGGCGCGTGTCTTCCCCATCGGCAAGGCCATGCACAAGAACCTCTGCCTCAAGATGGGCAACTGCAACCACCGGACCTACATTCCCGACCTGCTGGACGCCATCCAGACCGGCCGCATCGATCCCTCGCACATCCTGGCGCAGGTGCAGCCGCTGACCTCGGCGCTTGAAGCCTACCAAGCCTTCGACAAGCGGGAACCCGGATGGCTGAAGGTAGAATTGTTGCCCAAGGCGGCTTGACCTTCCAGCTGCCGGAAGGTTCACAATGGCGGCAGTTCAACAAGGAGACTCCGCCATGGCCACCTATCGCGTTTCCGGCATGACCTGCGGCGGCTGCGCCCGCTCGGTGGAGACCGCCATCAAGGCGGTCGCCCCCGGCGCCACCGTCAGTGTCGATCTGGCCGCCAAGGCCGTCGCGGTCGAAGGCGCGACGGCCGAGCAGGTCAAGAAGGCGGTGGACGAGGCCGGCTTCGACTTCGGCGGTGCCGCCTAGAGCCATTTCCGCTCATGCGGAACCGGCTCTAGAATCTGCGTGCCGCGCCCCTTCGGGGCTCGCTCAGACGCCGCGCAGGCTTATCGCGTTCCCGCTCTGAATCCATCAGAGCGGGAATCGCTCTACCGCTAGCGTGGCCAGCCGTACCAGCCGGCCAGCAGGCCGAGCACGATCGGCAGGGCTACCTGCCAGACGATGAGTTGGCGGAACAAGGCGCGTTGGTGCTTCATCACCGGCTGGCTGATGGCACCAAAAGTGTCAGGGCGCAGCTCCGTGGCAAGAAAATCGCGTATCTCCGCCAGCGCCGCCGCCACCGCCCAGCCCGGAGTAGGGGTGCCGGCGGCCTCGGCGTCGGTGTGCAGCGGCGCGGCTGCCGGATCCTGCACCGGGATCTTGTCGCCGGTCAGGCCGCGGTCGGTGTGGTGGCGTTCCATCCCCGTGTCGATCATGTCCGGCATGGCGGCCTCCCAGGAGTGTTCCTGGAAGGCCAACGCCCGAGCGAGCAGGTGAGTTCCTAGCGCACACTTCGCAGCGCGGACAGCGGCACGAAACCCTGCTTGGCTTCCTGGAATACCTTGAAGGTCTTCTCGCCCTTGCCGTCGGCGAACTCGGCATAGGCTGTTTCCAGCGCATGGCGGCAAGCCGTGCGGGCGGCGCCCTCGTCGAGGCCGCGCAAACTCTCCATGTCCAGCAAACGGTTGAAGCGCTTGAGGATGTGCAGGCGGCTCACGTTGACCACCTGCTGGTCGAAGGCCACCTCCAGAGCTTCGAAGAACTGCTCGGCGGCGGACAGCTTGCTCAAACTGTCAAGCAAGCTGCCGGGGAGGGGCTTGCACTTGGCGGGGGTGCACATGGGGCTCTCCTCTCAGTTCGGGGCCGCTTCGGCCAGGAAGCGGCGAAGCTCATCGGGTGAGGGCGGTCGCTTGGTCTCCACCGCCAGGGCGCGCACGCGGGCCAGCATGGCGCGGGCCTGGGGCACGGTGGGGGCGAGGCCCAGCTGGGTACAGGCGTGCAGCACCGAGCTCAGGCCGGAATGCTTGCCCAGCACCACTTGATGGGTGCGCCCCAGTTCGCGGGGGTCCAAGGCTTCGTAGTTGCGGCGGTCGCGCAGCAGCCCCGAAACGTGGATGCCGCTTTCGTGGGTGAAGATGGCGTCGCCGACAATACTCTTGTTCACCGGCACCGGCCGGCCCGAGGCCTCGGCCACCAGGCGGCTGACCTTGGCCAGCGAGGTCTTGGCGATGCCGGTGTCGCGGCCGTAGAGATGGTCGAGCGCCACCACCACTTCCTCCAGCGGCGCGTTGCCGGCGCGTTCGCCCAGGCCGTTAACCGTTGTTGACACGTGGGTGGCGCCGCCCCTTACCGCCGCCAGGGAGTTGGCGGTGGCGAGGCCGAGATCGTCGTGGGCGTGAATTTCCAGTTCGATGTTGGCGGCGGCGCGCAAGCGGCGGAAGACATCATGGGTGCCGAACGGGTCCATGATCCCCAAGGTATCGGCGAAGCGGAAGCGTCGGGCGCCGGCGGCGGCGCAGGTGGCGACCACTTCCTCCAGGAAGGCCGGGTCGGCGCGGGACGAATCCTCGCCGCCCACCGCGACCTCCAGACCGGAATCGCGGGCGCGGGCCACCATGTCGCGGATGTGGTCCAGCGCCCAGGCGCGATTACGGTCTAGCTTCTTGGCCAGTTGCTGGTCGGAAACCGGAATGGACAGGTTGACCATGGTGACCCGGCAGGCCAGCGCAGCCGCCAGATCGTCTTCCCGCATGCGGCACCAGGCGATCAGGCGGGCGTTGAGGCCCAGGGCGGCGACGGCACGGATCGAGGCGCATTCCTCCTCGCCCATGGCGGGGATGCCCACTTCCATCTCGGGGATTCCAGCCTGGTCCAGCGCCCCGGCGATGGCCAGTTTTTCCGACAGGCTGAAGGCGACGCCGGCGGTCTGCTCGCCATCGCGCAGGGTGGTGTCGTTGACGACGATGTTCGTGGGAGTGGGCATGGGCGCCGCCTCAGCAGCTGCCGCTGCTGCACGAACACTTTCCCCCGGCATTGGGATTTTCGAAGATGAAGCCGGAATCGTTGCCGGCGGCGACGTAGTCCATGGTGGCGCCGGTCAGCCACATGACCGAGCCGGGGGCGACGAACACCTTGAGGTCGCCAAACTGCAGCACCTCGTCGCCCGATTCCGGCTCGGGCTCCAGCCCCAGGTCGTATTTGAGCCCTGAGCAGCCGCCCGAGGCGACGCTGATGCGCAGGCCCAAAGGCTCGCCTTCACAAACGCTCTTGATGGCGGCGATGGCGCGGTCGGTGACGGTCAGCATGGCAACCCTCCTGGTGACGAACCTAATCCGGTTCGTTACCTAGCAAGGCGAGTGCCA
>Ga0306923_10000760_pt1 | contig 26500 bp, 34 predicted proteins | sample sta12Can44000108_FD_203841 | JGI IMG/M metagenome (GOLD analysis project Ga0306923, IMG submission 203841) | Lab enrichment of tropical soil microbial communities from Luquillo Experimental Forest, Puerto Rico - statanox.12C.anox.44.000.108 (v2)... | ecosystem: Environmental > Terrestrial >... | reverse complement strand
ATGCCATGTTCCGAGCTATCCATGGGGTAACGAACGAGGTAGCCGGAACGGGCCGGGCATCGCGCACCATTTCCTTGAACGCGGCAACCCATGATGCTCCGCGATCGGTCGCGGTGTTGACGTTCGCTGTTTCCAAAGCCTTGACGAGTTCCGACTTGCCGACTTGGCGCGGCATTCGATCGGCACCCACACCCGGACCCGGATCGATCCTTTCCACCACTGATAATTTTTTGGGAGTGCTTTAGGTTGTACCATGGTAGACCATCACAATTTCATCTAGTGCTACTGTATTCCCAACTGTATCCCGAATCCAGAAAAAATGTAGCTAACTCAATAGGGTATAGGGATTCTGCCATTCGGGACGCTGTCCCGAATCAACAGGGAAGTAAAACCGTACGTTATCTTTCCCGCACACTCTGAGAGAGGCGGCGTCGAACCATCCGGCCGACGGAATTTCCAACGGACGGCCGGCGGCGATATAGCAGCCGTGGCCTGCAGTTTGTATCATCTGTACGGGCCTCGTAGTGGGGCCAATCACCAACCTGCCGCAGTTGCATGTCGGGGCCACGGCGCAAATGGAAAAATTCAGTACCTGCCGCCTTGTCGCGCGGTCATGGCAGGCCGAGGATCTGCCGTTCGCGATGGAATTATGGGGCGATCCCGCCGTCACGGCGCTGATTGATTCACGCGGCCAACCGAAGCGCAGGTCCGGGAACGACTCTACGCCGAGATCGAGCGAGAAAGGTCCTATGGCGTTCAGTATTGGCCGCTGTTTGCTCACGGCAATGGCGAGTTCGTCGGCTGCGGCGGGCTGCGGCCTTGGTTCTATACGCCCGGCGAGGCGAATTTCGAGCTGGGGTTTCACCTCGTCCGGCCCTGTTGGGGCAACGGTTTCGGAACTGAAGCCGCCCGTGGCGCGCTCAGATATGCATGGGAAAATTTGCAGCTGTCGAAGGTATATGCCGGCCATCACCCGGATAATCGTGCCTCAGAGGGGGATCCTGAGGAAAGTCGGGTTCGAGTTTATCGACACTGTGTTTTACGAGCCCACCGGCTTGATGCATCCGTCTTATGTCTGAGCAGCACCGACAACCAGACCAAACACATCTCTATCTTGTCCCTGATCGTCGCGACATCGGCCGTGCATCAAAGCGGAGGCTCCAGTCGCCAGTCTAGTCCTGCCGAATAACTGCGCTGAGGACCTCTTTTGTCTGTGTAACAGTACAATATTGCCGATCAAGATTCGCGAGTGACATGTCATGCACTTCCTCGGCCGTCCGCAGCCGGCCCCGGTAGTCCTTGCGCGCGAATGTGAAGCTCGCGTCCTCGACGAGATAGGTCTCAAATCCGAGATTACCTGCCATCCGGACCGTCGCTTCCAGAGAGTTGTTCGTGATAACGCCGAGCATGACGAGCGTGTAGATCTTTGCGAGGCGAAGCAAGCGATCGAGCTCGGTGCCGATAAACGCGCTATTCGTGTGCTTGACGATAATGGTCTCGCCAGGCAGCGGGGCGGCTTCCGGCTTGAACGCGTTCCCGGGCTGCCCAGGGCGATAGGTCGAGGTCGACAGAGTGCCATCGTCTCGCACATGAAAAACCGGGTAGCCGATGCGGCGCCATGTCGCGAGGAGCGCGGCGATATTGGCTTCCGCCCCCGGGTTGTTCCGCGGCCCGTCAATAGCCCACGACGGGTCATCGATCGCGCGCTGCACATCGACGATCACCAGGGCGGTATTCTGGGGCAGGATCATTTCAAATCTCCACTGCTTCGAGCGCCGGGTTCTCAAGGACGACAGAGGCCTCGATCTGGCGCGCGGGCACTGCCCAATAGGTCTCCAGCAGCGAAGCCTTTCGCTGCTCGGGAACCAGCTCGAACCCATGCCGGCGGTAAAAGCGAACCGCCCAGGCAGCAGCGGCCCAGGTGCCGACCAGCATGTGTCGCCCGCTCAAACGCCGCAAATGTTCGAGCAACGCGCTGCCGATGCCGCGACTTTGGAACTGCGGACGGATGTATGCATGGCGGATCAGGTCGACATCCCGCACCGGCTGCATCCCCATCACCCCCACCAGGGCGCGGTCGATGTCGTATCCCCAGAATGTGACACCGGCTCGCACCTCCCGCTGAAACTCGTCGAGCGCCATGTAAGGCTCGTGCCAGCAATCGCCGGGTATCACGCCGCGATAGGCGCTGGCCGCAGAGTTGATGATCTCGAGAACGACCGGTTGCTCGTCATCCCGGCAATGGCGAATGGTCATGCGAACACCCCCGCGTCCGTTCGATTGCCAAGAATTGCGTTGGCGATACCCCGAGTCTTGAACGAAATTGCAGACCGATCAGGCGAGCGCGCGGATGTAGCGGCCCGGCGTCACGCCGAATTGCCGAACGAAGGCACGCGTCATATGGCTCTGGTCGGCAAAGCCGGCATCAATCGCGGCCTCGGCGATGGGCGTGCCGGCGGCCAGCAGCCGGCGCGCTATCTGGACACGCCGCTGCACCAGATAGGCGTGCGGCGTTGCGCCGATGTCTCGCACAAACCCGCGCAACAGTTGGAAGCGGCTGGTCCCGGCGAGTTCCGCCAGCTCGGCCAATCGTATCGGCAAGGTCGGATCGGCGTCGATGCGAGCCAGTGCCTTCTTCACGGTGGGCGAAGGCCCTTTCGGCAGCGGACGCAGGCCGTGGCATCGCGAGATCCGCATGAGCAACCGCAGGAGATTTTCCTCCAGAAGCAGCCGATCGGCTGGGTCCTCCGTTACGCTTGAGAACAGTTCGGCGAAACGCGTCGCCAAAAGCCGGTCACTCACGGCCGGGCGCACGATCTCGATGCCGGCCACGCCCTGCGCTTCGAGAAACCGGGTCGCGACGGAAGGATCGAAATACAGCATTTTCCACTCACGCGGGCGGCCGCCCAACGGCAGTCCGTCGTGCATTTCGCCGGGGTTGACCATGATGGTATCGCCGGCGTGCGCCTCGACATGGCCGACCCCGCTCCAAGAGCGATGCGCCCCCGACACGATGACGCCAACGCCCAGCCCATCGTGCGAGTGGCGCGGGAAGGCGCGGTTCGACGCTAGCGTCCGCGCTTCGACCCAGCGAAGCGCCGAGCGGTGCTGAACCGTTCGATGCAGGCCAGACATTTCGGCCGCCTTATTGAAGTGGAGCGGGGCAAAGGGCGCGGGACACGCCGCCACGCTGCGTCTCGTCAACCAGGAGGATGCACCAAATCTCGGGCATCCGTTCCGAAATTCTTCAATCAATCGCCGAGCGGGTTGGTGTGCGCCCGCATGTGACGCCATACAAGGGCGGCGGTCCGCAAACCTGCGGGCCCATCAGGAACAAGGTCGATGCGGTTGCTGTATTCCGCCGGGTCACCCTTCGCGCGTCTGGTGCGGATCGCGCTGCTGGAAACCGGTCTGGATGCACTCGTGACCAAGCAAGAGGTGACCCGCGCTCGGCTCTATTCGCCCGAGTCGGACGTGTTGGTGCTGAACCCGGTCGGGCGCGTGCCGACGCTGGAATTGGACGAGGGCACGATCCTGACCGAAAGCAAGCTGATCCTGGACTATATCGACGCCCGCAATCTCGGGCCCAAGCTGCTGCTGCGGGACGGGTCGGACGGGTGGCGGGCTCTGGCGGAGATGGGCCAGGCCCTGGGCCTGCTGGAGAGCATCGTTACCTGGATCCGCGCGCTCGTGCCGCCGGAACCGCAACGCGCCGCCGAGGTCATCTCGCGTGAGGCGGAGCGAGCGAATCGTGCGGCAGACGCGCTGGAGGCTGCGATTGCTCGCGGCGCGTATGCGGGACAGCTGAATGCGGCTCAGATCGTTCTGGGCACGGCGCTGGGATTGGTGAAGCCGCGGCTGCCCGTGTGGAAATGGCGGTAGGGACGACCCGGGCTATCGGCCTGGTATGACCTGATTGCAGCCCGGCCTTGGTTTCGGGCAACGGAGCCGCCGGCGTTGTAGGACTATGGTGAAAATGCGTCGCCGCCGAGGCCCACAGCATGGATCGTGCAGCGCAGCGTCAGGTTGACCACGTCGCCCCTGCTATCAGAACGGCTGCGTTCATAACGCGCACCGAACGATTTGTGATAAGACAGCTCCAGACCCAATTGTGATGGGCGATAATGGCCGTTGCGGGCAGATGCGGTCGGTCGCTCAGCGTGTGAGCGTCACCGACGGCAACCACGTGGTGATCATGCGAGATCGACGATCGTACGGTTGCATCGACGCAGAAATCCGTCGCCCAGCCCGTCACGAGCACGCGACGAGGCTGCAATCGCGACAAGCTGCCGGCCAAATCCGTTCCCACATACGGGTCATTCAGGGTTTTTTCGACTATGATGTCGCCAGGGTCGCGGATTAAATCTGGAAGAAACTCCCATCCAGGCGTATGCCGCTCGAATCCATCGCCGGCGCTGCCGCAGTGCCTAATCCATATGACTGTTCCGCCCTCGCTGCGCACTTTGCCTGAAAGGGAATTGATGCGATCAATCACTTCTGGCAGTTCGTATATGGGCGCACCATTAAGCAACCCGACCTGCATGTCGACTACAATGAGTGCATCCACAGCCCGGCTCCAAGGTAGTCGTTCGGCACCAGTTCTATCCGGACTTCGCTGATTGGACCAGCCGGAGTCTCGGAATTGGTGTGCCGCGGGCGGTGACGTGTCGCGTAGCAGGAATGAAACAGCAAGCACCGGGTATACGCCTGGCCACATCATGATCTTTCGGCGAGTGCCCGACGGCGCGGTCCGTTTCCAGGATCTGGCGATGCCTCATACGGAGTGCTTTTAGATGCCGGCCACATCCTCAGGTCCGACCCCCGAACGGTTGATGCAATTCGTTTACAGATTCGCTCCGCCGATGATCATCGAGACCGGTCTGCGTTTGCAACTGTTCGACCGGCTCGAAGACCGGGTCATGAGCATAAGGAGAGCTCATTCTCACGACCAAGCCACGCGGCGCCTAGAGACTGAGCTTCAGAACGGTTGTCCCGATCAAGGTGGCAGCAATCGACGCCCATCGCGACAAGCTCAGCCGCTCTTTCAGCACGCCGATTACCACGGCAAACACCGTGCTCGTCTCGCGCAGTGCGGAGACCAGGGCGATCGGGGCGAGAGTAAATGCCCAAATGGCGATCCACGAGGAGCCGTAACTCATCAGGCCGGAAATGATCCCGTTTCGCCGGGTCCGGCCGGCGGGATGACCTTTGTGATTGCGGTGAAGTATCTGGAAGCAACCGGCAACCAGGACGGCGTAGAGCAGGGTGCCCCAGGCCATGTAGCCGTGCGGGCTTCCTGCGGATCGGGCGCCAAGGGCGTCGGCTATCGTGTATCCGGCAACGAAGCCACTGGCCGCGAGCGAGAGCAGCACGGGTCGTGGCTCGCGGAAACCCGCCCCGCCGCGAGTCATGGCCAGGCTCACGACGCCGATCGCTATCAGCACGACCGCGACCTCGCCTGTAGGGCCCATCTGCTCGCCCAGGCAGGCGGCCGAGATGATCGCCACGATCAGCGGAGCCGTCCCGCGTGCGAACGGATAAACGTGGCTGAGATCGCCCATCCGGTAAGCCCAATTCAGAAAAAGCATATAACCCGTCCCCAGGACGGCGCCGGCGCACAAATACGGCCAGCTTTGGCGCGCGGGAAAGGGTACGAACGGGATAAGACATGTCGAGCAGATGAATTGGGTCAAAAACATCGCCTTGACGAGGGCAATCCGATCGCCATCGGCTTTGACGAGTGCGTTCCACGCAGCGTGGACCAGCGCCGCTGCGAGGATCATCAGGAAGACCGCGGTTGTCATCAGTATTGTAGCGTAGATAGGTGCATCCAGGGATCGTACAGGCAATATCGGCTATGACTTCACCGGCGAACTCGTCTGCGAAAACCGCTACAGAACATTGTCGAAATCAGCTTGAATCACCGAACCGCCACGCTGGCCGATAAAAGAACCGTACATCGGTAGCTGTCATGTCGGCGAGGCGGGCAGCCTCGATGCCTTCGTCGCTGTCCTCAAACACGGTGCACTGATCAGGAGGCGTATGGAGACGCCGCGCCGCTTCGAGGAACATGTCCGGGGCCGGCTTGCCTCGCCCGCCCACGTCCTCGATGGTCACGACCGCATCGAAGAGGTCGAGCAGCTTTACAGCCGTCAGTGTTGCCTCCACGATCTCGCGTGTCCCACCGGACGCAACCGCCATCGGAACCCTTTGGAAATGTCGGCGGGCAACGTCGGCAACCAGCTCAATCTCTGTCAGGCTATCTATCGCGTTTCGATAGGCGCGATTGAAATCGTGCAGAGCAGCAGCAGCATCCAAGGATATTCCATATGCTCTTTGAAATTCATCGAAGATTTTGGGCCAGGAAGAACCAAGGTGACCGACGAACCACGCCCAGGGCATTTCTACCCCGTGTGGCTGAAACAGGTTATTCCACGTGCGAAAGTAAAGCCGTGTAGAGTCGACGAGCGTTCCGTCACAATCGAATATGATCGCCGAGTATGGGCTTGGTGGATTTAGCAGTGACAGGGTCATCGGCTCCCTCCGCTGGCATTACCCAGACAGGTTCAACGGGTATGATCTCAGCCCGCCCATTGGCGAGCACCCCGGCACCAGGAAGTATGTCGCACTGCGCAGAAGCGGTCAAGCGCGCTACGCCGGCTGCTCCAAGGTTCACAGGCTCAGCGGCACCACGTGGTCCGGCGTTGCAATTGATCGCGGGCACCCGGATGGGTTAGGCTACGCATCTCGACCGAGTGGTGTCTTGGGTTCCGGGCGCAAGCTGCTGGACCGAGCGACACAGAAAGCCGCCCCAGGCGGCCTGCACCCGAGGGACAAAAACCCAGAGGCGGAGAAGTCGATCGCTTGACCGCGTTCGATGGAGGCCGCCATGCACGCCCTCGCCTTTACCCTCGTTTTCTGTGGTGCCGTCGTCCACGCTCTCTGGAACATCATCGCCAAAAGAGGCTCGGGCGGTCCGCTCTTCGTATGGGCGTATTCGACCGCTTCGGCCCTGATTTATCTGCCGGTTGCCATCTGGGCGGTGCTGACGACGACCAGCGCATGGACGCCCTTGGGAATGGCGGCCGTTGTTACGAGTGGGGTGCTTCACCTCGGCTATGCGCTCGCCTTGCAGGGCGGCTATGGCAAGGCGGACCTCTCGATCGTCTACCCGCTCGCGCGCGGCACCGGACCGACGTTGTCGGTGATCGGCGCGATCGTGCTGCTCGGGGAGCCGTGCACCGTACCGATTGTGATCGGTACCGCTGTGGTCGTTATCGGTGTCTTCACGGTTGGGGTCATTGGCCACGGACCAGGAGGTCCGATCTCGTCCGGGATAAAGTGGGGCGTTTTGACCGGCTTTTTTATCGCCGGATATACCCTCAACGATGGCGCCGCCGTCAGGCTGCTCGGAGTGTCGCCAATCATCATCGACTACTTTGGTAACTTCGTTCGAGTGGTCCTGCTAACGCCGGTTGCTGTTCGAAACCGGCACTCGCTCGTCGAGCAATGGCGCAAGTCAGCAAAAAGTATTCTCGGCGTCGCCATGCTGATCCCAATTCCATACCTGCTTGCGCTCTACGCAATGACGCTTACTTCGGTCAGTGCGATCGCCCCCGCGCGCGAACTCTCGATGATGGTTGGGGTGCTGTTTTCACGGTTTCTGCTCGACGAACCAAATGTTGCCACCCGATTTTTAGGCGCGGGAATGATTGCGGTGGGGGTAGCCACGCTCGCCCTGGGTTAGGGGAACGCAAGGTGAAACCGCTCGGCCTCGGCACGTGCTGGCGCGCTACTCGGCGAAGGAAGCGCCAACCCGCAATGGCGGCGCATGCGAACCGGTGATCGCTTCAATCGCTCTAACCAGCCTTTGGCGGCGGCGATCACGAACAAGGCGACACCTCTGCTCCTTCGATGACCGGGCGCTCGACGACGTCGAGATGAGCCACTGGCGACGGCGTGGACGCGGAGTGCGAAAAATGGCTTTGGCAGGAATGACCGGCGCGCTCTCGAATTGGCGGAGAGTTGCGCCGGATTTTCGGCGTTGTTGGTCCTGTACCGGCCCCGGATCGCGACTTAAGCTGCTGGTTGTAGCGAGCGGTCTCAAGCCGAGGAGGGGACATAGCAATGGCCTTTAAAAGCGATATTCGCGCGGTGGCCAGCTTGCAGCGGGACGATGCCGACGTGCGAATTACGCGCTGGGATTTTCTGCCAGGTGCAGTAACGGGACAGCACACCCACGGATGGCCCTACGTCGTGGTGATGCTCACCGACGCGATTATCCATGTGGATGACGGCACGGGTGTGACGGAAACCCATTTACCCGCGGGGCAAGCCTATCACCGGCCTGCCGGGGTCGAGCACGACGTCATGAACGGGGCAGACCGGCCGATGGCTCTTGTCGAAATCGAGTTCAAGCGACCACAGGCGCTTGTTTTCGCGTGAGGCCCAATCGCCGCTTGCCGCGCCAGCGCAGCCAGCTCGCGCGTTGAGGCGTCGATCCAAGCCGCGACATGCACCGGCTGGACCGGTAGCGATCGATGACACCCTGGCGCTCCCGCACCAGGCCAAGAATTTCACTGCCGCCCATCGTACGCGCGTCGCGTGGGCGGGTTACGAATGCTGGCGGTGAAGAATTCGAGGAAGCCGATCGAGGCGCGCTCGCCAGCAGCGGCGACGAGGGCGGGCAGCGAGGGCGAGCTGATTGGGGTGATCTGGGTCATCCGGACACCATTCCGATCGACCGTCCTCCGACCCTGTTCGGAATGATGCGATCCGGCAGGACCCGAAATCCCATGCGTTCATAAAGGCGTAGAGCCGGGTTATCGTGCCGGACATTGAGACATAAGCGAACCCCGCGCCGCGCTGCCTCGAAAAGCATGGCTTGCAGCAGTCTCTGACCTAGGCCTCGGCCGCGCGCGTGCGCTTTGACCGCGATCGATATCTCAGGGGTTCGTTCGTCGAGATAGAACGCTGGCTGTTCCAAGGGTGAGAATTGGCGCGCCCAGGCAGCGCCTATGGCAGCGCCCCCTTGCTCGGCGATAAACCCGAAATCTCCCGCCCGCTGCCATCCGGCGAGGTGATCCGCCACAATCGGCACCGCCTTCGCCGATGCTGCGTCGGGTTCATATGCGGCGATGGCGAGGAAGTCCCACAGCACTTCGAAGTCCTTCTGAAGCGCCGGACGGATTACGATTTCGGCCATGTCCTTAATTGTCCCCAGCCGCAATGGCCCAGCCGGTTGCCCGGCCTTCAATCAGGATCATGGCACCTCTTGTGCAAATCACACCTTGGCTAGAGAGATCGGGCAGGCGGGCGATAATTGCCGTGCTGATCGGGAAATGCGCGGTAATCTCCACCGAGATCGGCGAGATGGCCAGCCGCGCCGTTCGTGAAGGACATTGAGAAAAACCGATGGACCGAAAAGCCGACACCGCACCCGAATACCGCAACCACAAAGGCCGCGGCGACAACGCGCCAGCCAAAGAATGAGCTTCGCACTCCAAGCGCCGAGGACGTTGGGTCGTCCACAGGTTCGATCATCGGGCGAGCATGCGACGGAGCATGCGGTCGAGGCATCTGGTCTGGTGACCATGTCGGCCGGCCACGTTTACCAGATACCTTGAGCCGCCCGACGTGCTCGCCGGGTCCGGAACTCATACTCGCAACTGCATCCGCCGGGCGGCTTGGTTTAGTTTCAGCGATGCTCGATTTTGCTGAGTGTCCCGATCGCGCAGCGATAGCATCCTCGTCCGCGCCGCGGCAATTCTGCGGGCGCAGCGTCGGCTGTGGGACGTAGCGCGCATCGTCGTCGAGCCGGGTGACGCCGCCGGCTCTGGCCGCGCTCACATCCGGCAGGTATCGCCCGCGCAGCGACGAGCGGGTGGCAGTTCTGCTGTGCGGGGCGAACAGCTCCGCAGTGGATTTCGCACGGTGATCGCTCTCACCGTGACCGGCGCGACCTTTCAAGCAACGACTGTTGGCCGCGCAAGTCCAGAGTGGGACCTCCGTGCGCGCCTGATTTCAGTCGGCGATCGCTCGTAAACCTCCTTGAAGGTGGCGTTGAACCGTCGCAGGCTGCCAAAGCCGGCGAGCAACGCGACCTCCGCGATCTGCCGGTCAGTCGTATCCAGCAGCCGCTTGGCGCGCTGAAGGCGTGCGGTTCTGGCGACCTGGGATGGTGTCGCCCCGAGGTGCTTGGCGAATAATCTGGCGAGGTGTCTGGCCCCGATGCCGACCCGAGCGGCGAGCATTTCGACACTCGCGCGATAGCCATCGAGCGCGCCCTCGGCGATCAATCGGGCGGCGCGGTCGACGGTGCTGCGGCTCCCCCGCCATGCCGGACAGAATGGGGCAGTTTCGGGTCGGCACCGAAGGCAGGGACGAAATCCTGCTGCTTCGGCCGCGGCGGCACTCGGGTAGAAAGAGACATTGTGAGGGTGCGCAGGACGGACGGGGCACACGGGCCGACAATAGATCCCGGTCGTTCGAACTCCGGTTAAGAAACGGCCGTCATAGGCGGGATCTCGCGCCACCCTGGCCCTTTCACATTCGTTGTGGTTGAGCACGCAACCCCCGCTCATAGCCGCGTGGCCCGGGCGACGGAGTCCGTTTCCGGCGAGCACACCATGGGTGCACACGCTACCTGGGATGACGGGCAATAGCTAACACCCGGTGGACAATGGCCGATGCGCAGGCATCTCATCACTCACCCGCATCTCAGGGGAGTTTTGCGCGAGCCACGATTCTGCTGTCGCTTGGCTTGGTCGCAAACCTCGTGCCGTTGATGACGTTCGCCGCGACCTTGAACGAAATCGCCAGCGATTGGTCGCTCGATGCGAGTCGGTCCGGGTGGATCGGCGGCATTTACTTTGCGGGGTATGCGGTGGCCGTCCCGATCCTCGCCGGCGCGAGCGACCGCATGGACGCGCGCTGGCTCTATCTCGGGAACGCCCTGCTCGGGGCAGCGGCGAGTTTTTCATTCGGTCTGCGCGCGCACGGGTTTGCCCTGGCGATGGTCCTCCGATTTCTCGGCGGGATCGGCCTCGCCGGGGTCCATATGCCGGGCTCAATCTGCTGATGGACCGGGTCGACCGCTCGTTTCAGGGACGGGCAGCAGGCATTTACACCTCGAGCTATGCGGCGGGCAGCGCGGGCTCGTTTCTGATCGCAGGCGCGGTGGATGCCGTCTTCGGGTGGCGCGCCACCTTCATAGCCGGCGGCATCGGCCCGCTGTTGTCGATCTGTGCTCTCGGCCTGCTCCCGGCGTCCTCCAACGCGCGTACATTCGGCAGGCAGCCACCGCCATTCCACGCGCTGCTGCGCAATCGCGCCTTGACAGCCTATGTCGCGGCGTTTGCCGGGAACACCTGGGAAGTTTTCGCAGTGCGGGTGTGGTTCGTCGCCTACCTCGCATGGCTGCTTCACCTGCCTGGCAACCACATCGCGTTGCCTCCGCTCGGGCTGGTCGCCGGTGTCGCATCGCTCGCCGGGGTTCCCGCGAGCATGGTCTTGGCCGAGGTTGCGGTGCGGCGAGGACGGCGCCCTGTGGTGATCGGGATCTGTCTTGCCTCGGTCGCCACGTGCCTGGCTTTGTCCGCAACGGCGGGCGGGTCGATCTGGGTCGTGCTGCCGCTCTTGATCCTGGTTCAGATAACGAGCTTCGCCGACGTCGGTGCGCTGGCAGGCGGCGCGGTCGCCGCCGCCGATCCGGCGCAGCGAGGGGCCGCGCTTGCTCTCTATGCGCTCGCGGGGTTTACGACCGGCTTCCTCGGACCGGTCGCAGTGGGAAATGTGCTCGACTGGTTCGGCGGTGCAGCCAGCTCGTCGGGATGGATGGCAGGCTTCCTGATGATCGCCCTCGGTTCAACGGTGGCCGCGTGGTCGGTATGGCGGGCGCCTGAATAGTACGGCCGCCGTCCGAAAGACCAGTCGGGATCAGCAATGTTATTGGTCGGTACGATCACGGATCGGAGGACAATATGGAAGCCGCCTGGAAATCCTTTCGCATCGCCCCCGAGGAAGGTCCCTGGGAGCCCGCGGGCTACAATATTCGAACACCGGATGGCCGAGAGTATGGCCGGTGGCGCCGGGTGCTGCGCGATCATCAGCATGGCCTGACGGTGATTTCCCATTACCGAGCCCCACCCGGCAAGGCATGGAAAATCATCAAGGTCCAGCCGTCGAACGCGGATGCCGCGGCCCGGCGGCAGGAGGGAGCTAGCGAACGCGCCTTGGAGCCGCGGCTGCGCCGGGTTGCGACACAAGATCGAAGTCGACACTTTTCGCCGGAACGGCCACAAAAACCTCGTAAACCTCCGCGGCTCCTCAGCCCCGCGGCGCCTGACCAGGTTCTTAAGGCGATCCGTCCGACGGTGCGACACCTCGGGGTACGGGCGCCGGCGTAATCGGCTGTCTCGGCTTTCACCGAAGTCACGGGTTCGCTACTTCCGAATTGTCCGGAAGCGGAGGGCCGCCGATCTTCGATCGTTGATCGAGAGCTCGTGCGGGAGAGCACCCATCACCACCGCGATTTTCCTCGCCCTCGCGTCGGCGCTCGGGCTCGGAGCCGGGTTCGTGCTACCCAATTCGGACCGCGGTGGATGGCGCCCCGGGTCGGCGCCGCAATCAGCATTCCGACCTCGACGCTGCTCTTCTGGTGTCCCGTCCCGATTTACGTGAACCCGAGCGAGGCCAGTCCAAAGGCGGTTGATGCCGCTCCTTCACATCTCGCTGCGCGCCGGAAAGCCGGAAGCCTATCGGCAGGCGATCTGCGACAGCCTTTATCGGGCGATGCGCGAAACACTCAACGTGCCCGAAGGCGACCAGTTCATGGTCGTCACCGAGCATGACGCCGGGAATTTCCGCTATGGCAATGCCCTTGGAACGGTCGTGACAGAAACGGGACATGGAGAGCCAGCGGCTCATGGAGCATCCGGCAGCCGAAAAGGCGTCGGGGTTCGAGTTGCGAAGCAGCATGGCGAGAGGACCTGACCTGATGGCGATCGAAATCAACGGAATGGCTCATGTGATCTTGACGGTGAGCCGCTTCGCGGCCGCCCGCGAGTTCTATCGTCGGCTCTTGCCCGAGTTCGGGATGAAGGTGGTGTCCAATAGCGACACTTTCTTCTACTGCGTCGGCGCGCGCACAGCGATCGGCATCCAGCCGTGCGATTCGGCGCTGGCCGGCGAGCGCTTTGTCCAGAACCGGGTCGGGCTGCACCATCTCTGCCTACGAGCCCGCTCGCGCGAGGACGTGGACAAATGCGCCGCGCTGCTCGGCGAGCTGGGCGCCACCATCGTCCGCGGCCCCGCCGAAGACACATGGTCGCCGGGCTACTACTCCGTGTTGTTCGAGGACCCGGACGGCATCAGGCTGGAGGTGAACTTTGTGCCGGGCGCCGGTCTGCTTGCGGAGGGGGCGCAGTTTCGCCCCGGTCCACCGAATATGGGCTGAGGCTCGGGCCGCCGTGCCGGCTATCGCGAGGTCCCACCGGCAACGTCCATAGCGAGATAGTAAATGCAGGGCGCGTCGGCGTCGTTGCGATAGCCGTGCTCACAGTCGCCGTCGTGATAGATGCTGTCGCCGGCGTGCAGCCGATACTCGTCGCCGCCGAGAGTGAGGGTCAGCGTGCCAGCTTCGACGGCAACGTATTCGCGGGATCCCGCTCGGTGCGGCGGGAACGTGCCAGCATTGACGCCGGGCGCCAGCGTGAAGCGCATTAGCTCGAACTCGACGCCGGGCAGGACCGGTGACAGGCTTCGGCGCTCGATGCCGGCCGGGTCCGATATGACGCGCTGCTCAGCGCGTCGCAACAGCATCACACGGGGGGTTCTCTCATCGCCAACAAGCCGGCCGATCGAGGTATCGAGCGCTGTAGCTATCTGGCTCATGACCAGGATCGACGGCACTTTGCGGCCGCGCTCGACCGTGGACAGCATGCTGACGCTGACGCCCGATCGCGCTGCAAGCCCTTCCAGCGAGAGCTCTCGCTGTTGACGAAGCGCCCGTAGGCGCCTGCCGATCGCCGTCATATCAAGCTTGGCCATATCTCCTTCTCTATAGTATAATTTCTACACGATAGGGAAGCGCGGGCCTTTATGGGAAAGCCGCGGTGAAACAACCGGATCGGCTGATCGCTCAACCCTCACGCCCCGAACAATTCGTCCGCGGCGCGAGCTGTGCAATCGTCGCCGTCGCTATTTGGGCCGGGTGGCTGGTCATCATGCGACTGGGTCTGACGACGCGCTTGTCCGCGCCTGATCTGGCGGCCTTGCGCTTTTCGGTTGCGGGTCCGGTACTGCTGCCGATCGTCGTGCGCCGTGGCTTGGCGATCGGCCAACTCGGGTGGCCGGGTTTTGCCGCGGTTGTGACCGGCGCAGGCGCGCCGGTGGCTCTCCTCATCGCCGTGGGATTGCAGTTTGCGCCAGTCGCACATGCCGGCGCGTTGTACCAGGGCGTCGTACCGCTCGCGGTCGCGTGTGTCGCATCGATCGCGCTGGGCGAGCGCATCAACACACCGGGCAAAGTAGGCCTCTGCCTCGTCGTTGGCGGCAGCTTTTTGATAGGCGGGCTGGGTCTCGCTGGCACCGGCGGACGGGAGAGCATCGGACACGTAATGTTCCTCGCGGCGGCCTTCTTGACGGCCTGCTATACCGTGGCGGTCCGTCACGCCCGCATCGACGGTTTTCATGCGGCCGCGCTTGGTGCGGTTGTCTCAGCGCTCTTCTATATTCCGGTTTACCTTGTCTTTGTACGGAACGCGCTATTCTCCGTTCCGCTGCCCGATCTGGTCTTTCAGGCGCTCTATCAAGGGGTTCTGACCGCCGCGATCTCCCTCCCCCTCTACGGCCGGGCGATCCAACTCCTGGGCGCCGCGAACGCCGCCGCCTTCGTGGCCCTCGGACCGATGATGGCAGCGTTGACGGCAGTGCCCGTGCTCGGTGAATGGCCGTCCACCGCGGCGTGGGTCGCGATCCTGATTGTTGCAGCCGGCGTCTATCTGGCGAGCGGGGCGCCGCTGGCCACGCGAACACTGCCGCCGCCAGCACCAATCCGGTGACCACCGAGGATGCGCTCAAAGGCATTCAAGGTCACCCCGCTTCCCCAACTATCGCCGCTCTTGGCGTGGTATCGGCGCGCTCCCCAACTGCGACCGCGAAGGGATGATCAAAGGAGCCATCATCGCCGAAGTCGCGTCACTGGTCGGAGACCCTTCGAGGGCAATGATGTTGTCGGTGCTTGTCGATGGTCGTGCTATGACCGCAAGCGAGCTTGCCCTTGCCGCGGGAATCACGCCGCAAACCGCCAGCATGCATCTCGGGAAGCTGACGACGGCGGGGCTGCTGGCGTGGACCGCTCGGGGCGGCATCGGCATTTTCGGCTTGCTACGCCGAAGGTGGCGGAGATGATCGAGGGGATTGTCGCCGTCGCCCTTGAGAACAGGCCAAGGTTCCGAGCGATATCCTCGCAACCACGCGCAGTCGATGCCGCCAGAATCTGCTACGACCACCTGGCAGGCCGCCTCAGCGTCGCTCTCGCCGATGCCTTGATCGCGCGCGAATGCATCGTTATCGACGGCGAAGCGGTGGCAATCACGGCTGTGGGTGCGCGTTTTTCAACGAGTTCGGGGTCCCGCTTCCGACCCGGCGTTCGCGTCGTCTTCCCGCTAGCCGACTCTGCCTGGACCGGACCGAGCGCCGCCCACACATCGCCGGGCCGCTAGGGGCCGCCTTGCCCAGCGTCTTTTCGATCTTAGCTGGATCGAAACGACGAGGCGCAGCCATGCCTGGTCGTCACCTCGTTGGGAAGACGGGGCCTTGCGGAGACTTTTGGCGTCGACGCCTCAGAACCAACCGAGCACGGCAAACGTTGACCGCAGTGGCAGGCCGGTGACGGCGGTCCAAAGCGCTTGGAGGCGGGTGGTAGCTGGTAATTCCGCCCGATGCACGGCAGGCGCTTCGATGGCAGTCGAAGTGTTGATCCGTGCTCCGGAATTTCCTCAGGGATAAGATGAGGACCATGCGACAGGTTAGCACCTCGATCGGGGGTGCGGCCGGGCATCCAGGAGGCAGCAATTCGAAGGGAAAGACGCGCATCCCGCCGGTCGCCCTAGAGGCACTCCCCGAGGATCTGCGCGAGGTGCTGGAGCAGCGCAAGCGCTACGGCGCTCCCCTCTACCGATACCTGTTGTATGCCCGCAACCCGTCGTACTTCCGCGCCGCGCAGATGATGTGGGCAACCATCCAGGAAGCCACTCAAAGAGTACCGGGTACGGCTCAGGGCGCTGCTCAACCGCCGGGTTGCTTCCTGGAACGGCTGCCCGTTTTGAATGGACTCCAACGCTGCCGTGTGCAGCAGACTTGGCTCCCGACGAAAAAGATCGACGCGCTCGACGAATACGCGAACAGCCCTCTTTTTCACCGAAGCGGCGAAGGCAGCGCTCGAATACGCTGACGCGATCACGGATACCGTGCGCGACGTCGACGACGAAGGACTTTATCGAACTGGGCGCCTCGTAAGTCAGGTGGTTCGCCGCCAGAGGGAAAAAATAGGTACCGGATGAGCCTCGTGACGGACGTCCTTTTCCTCCGACGCGAGGCAAACGGCACGCCCAAAGACACGGTGATGCGCACCGAAAACCGTGGTTTTCGCTTCCTTGCACTTTACCGATTTACTCAGCCGCGTGCTGCCTGGCACTACCCGACATCGCCGCTGCCATCCTGCGCCGGGTCGCTCGTCCGGCCATCCATGCCAACTGTGTCCGCGCATCCCTTTCCGATGCTGGCATCCCACAGGGACCAGCAGCAAGTTCGCATCCACATGCTTCATCCAATGAGAACTCTCGAAACGCGGCGATCCGCTGATCGTCACGGACAGAGCGGGCGTCGCGCCATGTCAGCGCGAATACCTGCGATGCCTTCGCCGCCACCCGCTTCGGCAACGGCCTGATAAGCCTGCCGGCGGCGAGTTCGGCATCGACCATCGGCGATCGCCCGAGCGCGATGCCGAGCCCGTCGACCGCCGCCGAAAGCGCCGGGCCGAATTGACTGAAGCGCAAGTGCCGGGGCGGCGAGGCCGCACCGAGCCCGAGGCGCGGCAGCCAGGTCGACCATCCGAACTCCCGGTCCTCGGCCTCGGCCGCATCGCATTCGATCAGTGCATGTTTCGTCAGCTCCGCGGAGTTGCGCAGCGTTGTCGCTCCGTTGAGCAGCGAGGGCGAGCAGACCGGGAAGACCACCTCGCTCAGCAGCGGCATTTCGAGCGGGTTGCGAGCCGCCGCCTTGGGCGGCCGTTTGACCACGGCGACGTCGATCCCGTCGCGCAGCAGGTCGGGTTCGCGTCCATCGATGGTCGCTATCCGGACCTCGATTTCGGGATGCAGCGCGGCAAACCGTCCGAGCCGCGGCACCAACCACCAGATCGCGAAGGCGGCCGGCGACGCGATCGTCAGGACACCGACCCGGTGCTGGCTCCGGATGCGCTCGCTGGCGAGCAGAATGCTGTCCAGTCCGGCGCGCACACCTTCGAGGAGTGTTCGACCCTCGGGGGTCATCGCGATGGCGCGATGCTGCCGCTGAAACAGCAGCGCGCCGAGATGGTCCTCGAGAGCGCGGATCTGATGGCTGACGGCGCTCTGTGTCAGCGCGAGGTCGGCGGCCGCCATCGTGAACGATAGGTGGCGGGCGACGGCCTCGAAGGTTCGCAAAGTGCCGAGCGGCGGAAGCGGGCGGTAGGGGCTGACCATGATGCCTCACATGAGGAGATATCATACCTGAGTGACAAAAGACCATTAGCACGCAGCTCCCTGCCGCGCCAGCATGCCTCCACCTCATTCACTCCGATCAGGCGAGGTTGTCCGATGAGTGCGGCGGCGCTGGCAAGCGGGAGTTCGGCAAGACGTGACCTTGGAGCTGGGGCGGGACCGTTGGTAGGCGGCCCGTTACTTCCGGTGGTACCGCGTGACCCTCTTAATGCGGGGACCGCATTGCTTGCAATTTCCGCGGTGGCCATGTTGGGAGCCGAGAAAGGATGACCCCCTCCCGATTTTCTCGAGGCATTAGCGTGCGGGAGGCAACGACTGAGACAACTTGGCGGGCGCTCCTCGCGCCGCGCCTGCTGCTCACCCTTTGCGTCTTGTTGGGTGGGGTGCTCCTGCATTCGATGAACGTGCTGATCACCGCGACGCTTTTGCCGAGCATCGTCGCGGAGCTGGGTGGAGCCAATCTCATGAGTTGGCCGACAACCGCCTTCGTCGCCTCCTCAATAATCGCGGCAAGTGGAACCAGCCTTGTCAGTGGCAGGTTTGGAAACCGCCGGGCATTCGCGGGCGGCGCCGTCATCTACGCTGCCGGTGCCGTGTTGTGCGCCTGTGCACCATCGATCGGATTCGTTATCGCGGGACGCTTCGTGCAGGGGTTGGGCGGCGGCTTGCTCTCGGCTCTCGCCTATGTATTCGTGCGCAACGCGTTTCCGGAACCGCTATGGCCGAAAGTCTTCGGCCTGCTCGCGGGCGTTTGGTCGGTCACGGTACTGGTCGGACCATTGATTGGCGGCGTGTTCGCGAGCTTTGGGCATTGGCGCGGGGCATTTGTTACGGTAGCGGGGATCGGGTACCTTCTCGCTGCCGGCGCCGCTTACACGCTTCCTGCCGATAAGCAGGGTGACCAGACCGTCAGCCGCACTTTTCCGGCGAGTCGCGTCGCCCTGATCTGTGGTGCGATCGCGCTCTTGTCGGTGGCGAGCGTTGTGGCAGGTCCGGCGGTCAAGGCCATGCTCATCGTGGCAACCGTCGTCGCATTCGTTGAAATGATGCGGATTGACCGGCGGGCAGGCGCTCCCCTCCTGCCAAGCGATGCGTTTTCGCTCCGATCTCCCAATGGTGCAGGACTTTGGATGGGACTGCTCATGTCAGTCGGATACAGCCCGCTAGCTATCTATGCGCCGCTATTTTTGCAGCGCCTGCACGGGCTCAATCCGCTTGGGGCCGGCTACATGGTCGCCTTGGCATCGCTGGCGTGGACCACAGCTGCGCTCTGGGTGGCATCTCTCTCGGAGGATTGGCCGCCGAAAATGATTGTCATAGGTCCCTCGACGATGGGAGCAGGTCTCGCGGGGGTAGGGATCCTGATGGCTCCCGGGCCGGTCGCCGCCCTGATCCTGCCGATCGTCTTGATTGGCATCGGGATCGGCTCCGCGTGGGCCTTTGTCCTGCAGCGCGTCATGAGCGGCGCAAAGGGCGGCGAGGAGAACATCGCTGCCGCGTCTGTCGCGACGGTTGAGCAGGCGGGGATTGCCTTAGGCGCGGCCACAGCCGGTTTGGTTGCCAACGCCAGCGGGCTGAATAATGGGCTCGACCCAAGTGCCATGCTGCGCGCGTCGCTCACGGTTCCCTTGGCGCTGGTTGCGGCACCCCTGGCCGCCAGTGCTATCGGAGTGCGATTGAATCTGATGGTTCAGCGTTCGTCAAAACAAGGAATAGTCACTTCGGGGCAGGATTGAGTAACAAGCAAGCTGTTATAATCCATCAAACTCGGGCTGTGGCGTGACATAAGACAATAATACTGTCGTTGGCACCAATCTAGCAGGAAATGCCAATGCTGACGCTCTACGGCGACCTCGATTCCGGTAACGTCTATAAGGTGCGGCTGCTCTTGGCCCAGCTCGGCATCGCCTATCGCCGGGTTGATACGACGCAAAATCGCGGCGAGCCGGCGACTGCAGAATTCCGTGCGATCAACCCGATCGGCAAGATCCCGACGATCGTGTTCGACGATGGGCGGATGCTGTCGGAGTCCGGCGCGATCCTTTATTTCCTTGCCCGCGATACTGCGCTCTTTCCGGCCGACGCCTGGGATCAGGCCAACGTCCTGCGCTGGATGTTCTTCGAGCAGTACAGTCATGAGCCGTATGTCGCAGTGAACCGCGACTGGAAACTGCATCTGCCGCCGGCGGAGCAGCACCGGCTCGCCGATCGCATCGCCCAGAACCACGCGCGCGGCGAGCACGCGCTCAGCGTGATGGAGCAGCGGCTGAGCAATAGCGCGTGGCTGGTCACCGGGCACTATACGATCGCCGATATCGCGCTCTATGCCTACACCCATACGGCGGCTGACGGCGGCTTCGACCTTGTGCCCTATTCCGGTGTTCGTGCTTGGCTCGACCGGGTGCGCGCGCAACCCGGACACATTGGGCAGCTGCGCGAAGCGCAGGGTGTTCCGGTCGTCAACTGGCCCGGCTAGCGCCGGGGATGGCGGGACGATCTGAGCGGCGCTGATTTTGGGCTCCGGTTGAGCGGGTAGGACCAATTTGAGCTTTTCGAGCAGGAGCACGAGCTCGGGCTCTGGCTCGGTGTAGCGGGTCAGCATCAGTTCGCGGCCGTCGGTCGTCGGGATATGCAGGTCGATCATCTGCACGGCGGCGAACTTTTCGATGACGCTGCGCGGCGTCAGGCCTGGCGCCAGGGCGTGCAGGCGGCGGCCGAGCGTGACGTGGAGGCAATAGGCGAGGAAGGCGATGAAGATATGCGCCTCAATCCGCGCCTGGTCCTGGTGAAAGATCGGCCGAATGGCGAGGTCGCCTTTGAGGTTCTTGAACGCCTCTTCGACGCTGCCGAGTTGAAGGTAAAGGCCCCACAGCCGCGCCGGATCGTCGTCGATGAGATTGGTGCGCAAGAGATAGCGGCCCTCGCGCCGCCGGGCCCGGCGCAGTTTGGCGCGATCGAGACGATAGCTGAGCGTGGCGCTGTCCGCGGCGACGTCTATCGTGATCAGGCGCCAGGCGGTTCGGGCTTGCTTGCGCGCGCGCCGAGCCGCATCAGCAGCTCCTCGCGGGAGAGCTTCATATTGGCGAGTTGCTTGAGCCGTCCCCACAACCATTTCAGCTGTCGGCGGCGCATCGAGCGTTCTTTGGCGACCCGATCGGCGTTCTGAGCGAAGACGTAGAGCTCGCCGTCCTGCGGCAGCAGCTTGACTTGCACACCCGGCCGGGCGTCCTGCCAGGGCTTGGCGACAAGTGCCTTCTCCAGGCGGGTCAGACGCCCCTTTGGCGTGCCGACCAGATACTGCACCGGCGGATCTGCAGCGCGCATCTCGGCCAGCACCGCTTCGGTCGGTACGCCTCGATCCATCAGCCAGATCCGTCGCGCCTTGCCGTATTGCGTCTCGATGCGGGCGAGAAAGGCCTTGAGGGTCGTGTTGTCGGCGGTGTTGCCCGGCAGCACCTCGTAGGCCAGCGGCAGCCCTTCGGGCGTGACCACCAGCGCAATGATCACTTGCACGCAGTCGCTGCGGTGGTCGCGCGAATAACCGTGCCGACGCTTGTCGCCTTCTGGGAACGGTGGATCGGCTTCGAAGTAGGTGCTGGTCAGATCGTAGAGCAACACATCGAAGTTGATATTGAACAGGTCGCGCCAGCGTCCGACCAAATGGTCGAACAGCGCTTGCTTGTGTTCGAGCAACCGATCGTGACAGCGGTAGAGCTTGTGGATCTCCGCCAGCCCGGCATCCTCCCCCAACAAGTCGGCCATTGCGCTGCGCTCGAACCATTGGCGATGCAGGTGCCACTCGCTCCCCGGCGCCAGCAGCCGGTAGGCTGCCAAGAGCAGAAGCACCTGGTGCCAGCGTGTCCCCTTGCGGCTCGGGCCGAGCCGCTCGGCCCAGAACTGGTCGAGCGCCAGCTCGCGCCACAGGTTCAGCGCCAACCAGCATCCGCCCCACTGCCGCGGCCGACGCAACCGCAGTTCGTTAAGCTTCAGTCGGACAATCGAGGCGTCCGGCAGCACCCCCTCGCAACGGTCTTCTGGGAACAGCGACAAGGGGCGCGACGCCGTCGCGCCGTCCTCGAGGACGGCGATCGATTTGCGCCAAGCCAGTTCCTGCGAATCGTTGATCTCGCCCAGATACAGCAGCGGCCGCTGCACCACACGGCCCCCACCTACCCGGCGATTCTCCACGATGCTCCAGTAACGGTGCTCTTTGCCGTCCTTCTTGCGCTTGGTGTGGCGGAGAAACATGGCACCACACATGATATCTGCGGCCGCCACCCGGAAAATGGCCTAGGTCTTCACTACAACCGTTTCTTGCCTATTTCTGCCGACCGGCTCCTTTCCGCTCAATTACTTGCCCGACGAAAACTCGAAAATCCCGCCGCCAATCGGCCAAGTCAGGCTAGGGCCGCGAACGCGGAGCCGTTCGACGCGCCAAGAATGCTGACCGCGCGGCCGTAGAGCATAAGCGAAATTACAGCCGTCAGAAGTCCTTGAACAAATGCTTGTAAAGCAATGTCACGCCAAGGCGCGTTGAACAGACTGGTCCCGAAAATAATCGCGTATACTGGCACATAAGTGATTAGGGACGCGACCGCGGCAATAGCAGCAGCGTGAAGCCCTTCCAGCCTCGCTTTCCGCATCGCCACGGTGTAGCAGGCCCACAACAGGCCGGCACCGATGAACATAGCGTGGCCGATGTTCTGCCGCGAACCGATCGTGCCGCCCGCACGCCAAACGATGCCGAGGACACCAGTAACGATCAAGAGGAGCCCGATCCGCTTAGCAGCGGTGAAGGCCTCGCCGAGGACGACAGCGGCTAAGCTCGCAACATATAGGGTATGAGGGCCGTATACAGAGATGCCGCGTGTGCTGCCGGTGCGAACAGCAGACCACCGTAGGAAAGCAACACCATCGGTACCCGCCGCCCGAAATAATCGCTGCCAGCCCCAATCCTCCAAGCGGTTTAGCGGCAAGGCCCTTCTTCAGCAGATACGGCAGCAAGATCAATCCGGCGACACCGAAACGAATTGCTGTGATGTCCCGGGGGTTTGAGGCTTGTTCTCAGCCCAAGCCGCACGGCAACGACCCATGACGCCCAGATGCCCACAGCCGCAAGGCCGTAAAGCGCGCCCCGGACCTATTCGGAGGTTATTGGTTTCGACAAGAAATAACCTCTGACCGCGTTCGCAGGGCAATGGATTTGAACCACCCGGACACGGCGGGGTCAGACTGCCGAGGCGGGGGCCGCCTGTTGCGGGCGGCGACCTTCTCTTGTTCGGCCGGCGCCGCGATCGCCGTTTCGGGATCGCGCCGGCAGCCTCGGGGGTGATGCGCGAGGCTGCGGTGTCGAACCGACGAGACGCAGCGGCCCCCGGCCGGGGGGCGAGATCACCTGCTTTCGGATGTCCGACCCTTGGCGAACCCTTCCAGGAGCTCGGGCCATGGCGGGTTTTCGCCGACAAAAGTGAAGGCGCCGTGCTCGGCCATTTCGCGCGCTGCGGCCATGAACGCATTGAGCGCGTAGCGCGAACCGCTCCCGCCGATGCTGATCCGCTTGACCCCGGCTTCGGCCAGTTGCTCCAGGGTGAGTGACGGATCGGCGTGGGTCATCACCACGTTGACAGGCTTCCCGACCGATGAGACGACAGTGCGGATCTGGTCCAGCGACCGAAGCCCCGGTGCGTACAGCACGCCGGCCCCGGCCTGCTCGAAGGCCTGCAGCCGGCGGATTGTCGCGTCGAGGTCGGTGCTGCCGTGAATCAGCTGCTCGGCGCGTGCCGTCAGCACAAACGGGATCGGCAGCTTCTCCGCCGCCTCGGCCGCGGCGTAGACGCGCTCGACTGCGAGGTTGAAGCCGTAGATCGGGTTGGCCGGATCGCCGGTGAAATCCTCGATCGATCCACCGGCGAGCCCCGCCTCGCTGGCGCGGGGGATCAGCTTGGCGGCCTCCGCCGGCTCGTCAGCGCCGCAATTCTCGAGATCGCCGTTGGTCGGGAGGTCTGTCGCCGCGGCGATCATGCGTGCGTTCTCGATGATCTCGTCGGCGCTGACAAAGCCCCGGCCGTAGATGTTGGCCAGCCCCAGACTGGTCGTTGCCAGCGCCTTGAACCCTAGCCCGGCGAGCAACCGCGCGGTGCCGGCGTCCCAGGGGTTGGGAATGATGAACGTGCCGGGCTCGTCGTGGAGCGCGCGGAATGCAGCCGCTTTCTCAGCATGTGTGCGCATAGCCCTCTCCTCCCTGCCAGGTTTCACGCTGTGGGGCCACGTCTCACCAGTGTCGGCGCAATCAAGGTACAGCCCTTCCAACCCCAATAAATGCGGTGGCAAGCGATCAGCCCGTCGGCAACCTCCATGACCTCGACGAGATCTACCTGATCGCCATCTGGTGCCTGCCGCGGATATTCCCAGACCAGCAGCCGGCGGCCGTCGGTCAGCCAATCTCCCGTGCGGTACCATCGCACCAGCTGATTTGGTCGCCGGCGTCCTCCCTGTTCAAAAAACCGGCGCAGCTCCGCGTGGCCGCGGAGCACACCGTCGGGCTTGTCATCAAGGATCGCCTGGACAAGCGGGCTCTCCAGCACTGCGTCTTTGTCATACAGCGTAAGCAGCCCTTCGGTATCGACGGCCTTTGCGCGCTCGTGCCATTCCCCATAGATGCGCGCGCTATCGGCCAGGAAGCCTTCGGCCCGTCCCTCGCTCTTCGGCCCACTCATCCCGTATCCTTTCCGTCCGCCTTGTGCGACGAGTTTCACGCTTGCGACGGGGATAGGTCCAATGCATAATATGATTACTCATCATCAGGAATCCTGATCGAGCTTGGATAGCGAAGAGATCCGGACTTTTGTCACGATCGCGCGGCTCGGCGGTTTTACCCGGGCGGCCGATCGGCTGCATCGCTCGCAGCCGGCGATCAGCCGCCGGATCGGGCTGATCGAGCAGGAACTTGGCGTGCCGCTCCTGGAGCGGGTCCACGCCGGTGCGGGTCTGACTGCGGCAGGCCGGGCCTTTCTGCCGTTCGCCGAGGCGGTGCTGTCCGCCATCGAGGACGGGCGGCAGGCCGTGCAGGCGACGATCAGCGAGGCCGGCGGAGCCGTGTCGTTGGCGCTCGTCGGTACTCTTGCCGACTCCAACATTGTCGACGTGCTGCGCCAATTCGCCCGGCGGTCTGCCGCGGTCGAGCTCGATCTGAGGACGGCGACCAGCGAGGAGGTCAGCAATCTGGTGCGGCGCGGCGAGGTGACGCTCGGCCTGCGCTATCATCCCGACGAGCGCGGCGAGCTGGTCTCCCGCGTCGTCGGGGTCGAGCCGATGCGGGTCATCTGTTCGCCCGAGCATCCGCTGGTCGGCAAGCGCGTATCAAAGCGGCGTCTGGCGAGCGAGAAATGGGTCGGGTTTCCGGCCGCGCGCGGGCGCGGGTCGTTCGGACGCCTTTTAGAGCGGCTGCTCGCCCCGATCGGGGTGGACGAGGTAAAGATCACGCTGATCGACAGCCTGACCGCGCAAAAGCGTCTGGTCGAGGCAGGGTTCGGCCTGGCCCTGGTGCCGGAGAGCAGCGTGCGCGACGAACTCAAACTGGGGACCTTGAAGGAACTCGACATCCGGGCGATGCGCGCCGCCATTCCGGTGGCGCTGATCCATCGGCGCAACGGCTATCTCAATCCGGCTGCACGTGCGCTGATCGCGTTGATGACCGAGAAGAGCTTGCGGCTTGGCGAACGGGGTGGCGCAGGCTGATAAGGCACTGCGGGCGGCTGGCGCGTTACTCCGCCGCGCGGCCGACGAGGTGGAGTGCCGGGTCGAGGGCGTCCGCGGCGCGGGCGCCTTCTACGCTCGGGAAGGCGCGATCGTGCGCCTCGATCTGCTCGGCGTAATTGGCACGGTAGCGGCGATAGGCCTCTTCGTGGCGGGCAAGCAGCTCAACCTGCAGTTTGTGTTGGGCTATACGGCGGAGGAATTCGCCGCCAGCTTGCATCACATTCCCGATGGCAAGATCGACGCGGCACCGCTGATCATGGGTCAAATCGGACTGGAAGGCGTGCGGGATGCCTTCGCCGCGTTGGCGAACCCGGAGAGCCATGCCAAGGTCATGGTGGATCCGTGGCAGGACGCTGACGACACAGAGGAAAGGGTCTGATCAATGAGCAGAATGCGACATCTGGCTAGTCCGATCGCCAAGAGCTTCAGCGAGGCGCTGTGTATCGACACCGACGCCGGCAGCTGGATCTTCGTCGCGGGTCAAGTCGGCGTGGCGATTCCGTCGGACAACAAGCCGATCAGCTTTGAAGAGGAAGTGCGCGTCACCTTCGATCGCATCCGCCAGTCCCTGCGCAAGCTCGATGCCGACATGGACAAGATCGTCAGCATCAAGGTCTACCTGACCGACCTTGCGCCCTACGCCGAATTCTCCAGGGTTCGCGGCGAGGTCTTCCCGAATGATCCGCCCACCTCGACCGCCGTCCAGGTCGCCGGCCTGCTGCTGGGGGCCCGCATCGAGATCGACGCAGTCGCCTTTATCGCCAAGGGATGAGGCGGGACGAACGCCAATGGCGCAAGGCACAAAGTCGCTGCGCTCCAGCCCGCTGCGCGGGGCAACAGGCGAGAGGCCGGTAGCCAGCTGAGAGGACGGCCATAGCGGCGTGGGGAGCCCCGTCCTGAGAATCGAGGTGTCGTCGACCTCACTCAGGATGGAACTCTCCATGAGCGACACTAGCAGGCTGCGGAAAAAGTCGGTC
>Ga0306923_10000752_pt1 | contig 26554 bp, 22 predicted proteins | sample sta12Can44000108_FD_203841 | JGI IMG/M metagenome (GOLD analysis project Ga0306923, IMG submission 203841) | Lab enrichment of tropical soil microbial communities from Luquillo Experimental Forest, Puerto Rico - statanox.12C.anox.44.000.108 (v2)... | ecosystem: Environmental > Terrestrial >... | reverse complement strand
CCTGATAATCGTCACCGGACGGCTCCTCTTGGTTGTCGTTGCAAACAACCGCAGTCTGGCACAGCTGATGCCGTCGGGGGCCGTCCACCCCAACACGGCAGGACCTTTTTGCCGAACAACTCAAGTGAGCGCATCATCCCGTCGACATCGCCGTTACCGGGGTCCTGCAGTGACAGGTCGACGACACCGGCCCCCATTTCCTCGCGGCAGCGGCGGAGCTGCTCGACCACTCGGTCCGGGCCGCCGCAGAAGCTGATCGGCAGCACACCGCCGACATTCGCGGGCCGCTTCTCGCCGGCGATATTGCGCGTCACGTCGGCGGCGAGCAGCGCATCGCGCAATCCGGAACGCACCGGGAACGGGGCCTGCTGGTTGCGCCGGCGCAGCGCCTCCTCGGCCGCATCGTCGGTCTCGCCGAGGATCATATTGGCGCGGTAGATGATGTCGTCGGGCCCTGGCTCCCAGCCGTAACGCGCACATTGCTCGCGGTAGTAGCGGGCCGACCTCCCCATCAGCTCGAACGAGCCGTAAGAAAGCCCGATGCCCAGGTGGTGCCGCGCTGCAAATTCGCCGGCTTCGGCGCTGGTGCCGAGCGCGTAGGTCGGCATGCGCGTCCGATCTTGCGGCCGCGGCCAAATCGATACGGTGCGGTACTGGAAGTACCGCCCTTGCCAGCCGAAGGGCTGCGGCTCGGTCCACGCTTTGAGGATCAGCTCCATCCCCTCATCGGTCCGTTCGCGCGATTCTTTTGGGTTGAGGTCGTAGCTCAGATATTCGTTGGTCGTCCCGCGCAACAGCCCGACGACGATGCGTCCCGGCGCCAAGGTATCGAGCATCGCCAATTCCTCGGCGACGCGGATCGGGTTGCTGACCGGCACAATCGGACCGAGCAGCGCGATCTTGATCTTATCGACCCGCGCCGCGAGATAGGCCGCCGAGACGGGCGGCGATGGTGTCAGGATGCGCGGCGAATAATGGTGCTCGGAGACGCTGACCCAGTCGAAGCCGAGCTCTTCGACAAAGCGCACCCGTTCGACCATATCGCGATAGGCCTCGGCCCCGGTTTCGGGGTCGTAGGCGCTGCCCGGCACCGGCCATTCGCGCGGCAGGTTCGGCGGCGAGACATAGCGGCCGGTTTCGAAATACGAGACTTTCATAGCTCGATCCGTGAAGCCTTTTTGCAGCCCTCATTTTCGGCCCGCGGGCGATCCCCGTGCAAGGGGGTTTTGGGAAGAGCGAAAAGGCTGGTAGAGTTTTCCAGACCGTCGTTCCCGCGAAAGCGGGAACCCAGGGTTGCAGGGTACTATCGCCCGCCCTGGGCCCCCGCTTCCGCGGGGGTGACGATTATTCGAGCAGGCAACACAGCGAGGGCGCGATGAGCAAGCGACCGATGTATCTGCAGCATGTCAACATCTATGTCCGTAACGCCGAGCGGTCGAAAGAGTGGTACGAGGACATGCTCGGATTGCACACCTATGAATACCGACCGGGCTGGGCCGCCTTCATGTCGGCCGACACCGAGCAGTCGCACGAGGTCGCGTTGATGCAGGTCGGTGAGGACGCGCCCTTACAGCAGAAGGGCCAGGTCGGGCTCAACCACATGGCCTGGCGGTTGGAATCACTCAACGATCTGAAGGACTTTTACCACCGCATCAAGGCGAAGGGTTGGCCGATCGAGCATATTTCCGATCACGGGATCTCGCTCGGCATCTACACACGTGACCCGGACGGCAACGGCGTCGAGGTGTTTTACGAATTGCCGCGCGCCGAATGGCCGGTCGACTACCACATCTTCTCGCGCGACAAGGTCAGCCGCGGCCGTTTCCCGGGCCCGTGGGATACGGAAATCCGCGCTGACGGCGCGCCGGTGACTCAGCCGCAGCCCGTCGCGGCGCAGTAAACCCGCCCGCCGTCACCTGCAGCCGACCGCCTTATCATTGTTCGATCGGCACCGCCGTCTCACCGGTTTGCACCTTCGGCTGGTTGCGCAGGGCAATGTGACCGAGGTGGCGCTGGATCAGGCGGATGAGCGCAAACCCAGCTTGTAGCGGGATGCCGAAGCACGCAACACCGATCGCAAACAGCACGAGCATGTCGCCGAGCGAGGGCAATTTCTCGGCTTGGCGCAGGATGACCGCGACGCCTTCGGGCACGCCGATCGCAGCGCCGGCACTCGACGACATGACCAACACAAAAAATGCGCGGGCGATATTGGGCAGGATCAGATAGCAGGCAAGCGGCGAACCGGCGCGAAGCTGACGCAGTGCATCGACACCGGCATCGGCGATATAAGCGGCGGCATAGGGGACGAGGGACATCGCTACGATCATGACCCCGGAGAGGCCGGCGTCGCGCGGCAGGGCGTTCAGCAGAAAGAACATGACGACAAAGGTCGGCGCTGCGCGCATCAGCCCGACAACCGAGCCTGCCGCCGCCCCGGGCAGGCCGCCGCGAAGTAGCGCGAAGGCGAGCAAGACGCCAAGCGTCAGCCCGAGCGCGAGCGCGATGCCGGCAATCTCGAAATTGATCGTTATGCCAGCCAGGAACGACGGCAGGAAATTCGACGGCAATCGCTCGATCGGTAAGTTCATGCCACAGCGTGGCTCCGATCGAGGAACCTCTGGAACCTGCGGCATAGCCATACGACGGCCATCACCACGGCGGTATAGAACACCAGCAGCAGCGTATAGGTCGTCACGCGCCCGCTGGAGAACGAGGTAATGTCGGTGAGCGCACTCAATAGCTCGGGCGCGCCGATAAAGCTGGCGATGGGCGTGCCCTTGGCGGCGTTGATCAGAAATGCCACGATCTGCGTCACCGACCGGCCGAGAGCGCGGGAAAACAGGTCGATCCGGTCGACCGGCAGCCCGGCGCGTTCGGCGCGCAACGTCAGATACGCCTCAGAGATCGCTTGGCCCGCATTGCTGCCGTTGCTGAGGCCCAGCGCCACGATCGCCGCGCCCAACGCCACCATCGACGAATATGGCACCAGCGCGTGGATGATCGCCGCAGCGATGACCAAGGTCAGCAGGATCGGGGAGGATTGCAGCGCGATCGTGATGCCGCGCGCAGGCCAGCGCAGCAGCCGCGACCGCGCCCCCATTGCGGCGCCGAACAACAGGGCGAAGGCGAGCGTCGCGCTGAGCGCTCCGGCGATCAGCACCAGGGAGTTCAAGACACCATTAAGAAACAGCGACCAGGCCGGCGCCGTCTTCAACATCGGCAGCAGCAGATCGAACCCCGTCGACCCCGCAAACCAGGTCTCGAAGGCGCTGACACTGCCGGCGAACGGGGTCGGCTGCAACTCGGCGTTGGCCGGCGGCAAGATGCAGGCGGGGTCGGTGCTGCCAGTGTCTGTATTGCATTCGGGCCGCCCCCATACGGCCTGTTGCTGCTCCAGAAAACCGGTGCCGATATGGTTGGCGCGGGCGGCGGCGAGGAAGATGCCGTCGCGATGAAAGATCTGGCTCATCAGGTCGAGCGCGCGCCCCAGCCTTTCACTGCCGTCGCGCGCGACGCCCATCCCCCAAGGTATTTGGGCAAAGCCGATCTTCTCGGAAAAACGTGAAGCAAAGCTCGGATCTGCGAAGTAGTAGGCGAAAAAGCTGTCGTCCTGCGCCGCCAAGGTGCAGGTCTGGTCGCCGAGGCGTTCGGGCAAACTGACCGCTTGATCGAACAGCATCAGCCGAGCGCCGCGCGACACCAGTTCGGCATTCGACCCGTTGCCGACCGTCACGCAGACAGTCAGGCCGCGAATGTCCTCCCAATCGGCCGCTGCAAGGTCGCGCGCCCCGACCAGCATCGTCTCCGACCGGTAGTAATGCGGTTTGATAAAGCGTGCTTGCGTCTCGCGCTGGGTGTTGTCTCCCATCGTCGCGATGACGAGGTCGGTGCTGTCGTCGGCCAGCAGCGGGATCCGGGTCGCCGCCTTTACCTTGGTGAAGGTGATGTCGACGCCGAGCTGGCGCGCGATGGCCTGAGCGACATCGACCTCATAACCCTGCCGTGTCGTCTCCGTATGGGTGCTGAACAGCGGGTAGTCGTCGCGGACCCCGATGCGGATCCGGCCAGTGCAAAGAATGCGGACCAGCCGGTCGATGCCCGGCTGGGCGCACCTACCGGGAGCAGCGGCCGCCGCACGCGCATTATCCAGCAACCGGGCCAGCGCAGCATCGGGCGAATTGTCGGCACGCGCCGGAGCCGGCAAGCCGGCACACAGGACCCCCGCCATCGCGAGCACACAAGCGAAGGTGTAGGTGAGCGCGCGACGCGGGCGCAAATCAGCCGAGTGACGCGGCGGCGCCAATTTCGACAATGTGCATCTCGGCGAAAGCATAGGGCCCGTAGCGGTAAATCGAGCGCCCTTCCTCAAAGCAGAGGATGCTCCGCGTCATCAAGGCGAGCTTTTCGCTGGGGATCTGGATCAGCACCGTCATGGCGACCCGCAGCGACAGGCCGTCCCGCGCCACCATTGCGCGCGACAATTCGAGGTCCACGAATGCGTTGTGGGTGATGATGGCGCGGCTACCGGGGGCAAGATGGGCAGCGAGCCCGTCAAGAAAGCGATCGAGCAGGCGCCGCCCATCGGGCCCGCCCGAACTCCAGCTCGGCAGGCGGCCGGCGAATTCACCAGCCTCCATTGGGAAATGCGGCAGATTGGCGGCGATCAGGTCGAAGCGGCGATCAGCGACCGGCAGCCACATATCGCCGTGATGCATCCGCGCATTTTCGCCATGTCCCAGCCCGCGCAGCAGCAGCGTACTGGACGCGACGGCCTCGCTCTCGATGTCGATGCCGCATAGCGAGGCGGCGTCGAGCGCCCCAAGCGCCGCGAGCACGACGCCGCTGCCCGAGCCTATCTCCAGCGCGTTTGCGCCGCGCACCCATGCGCCACGGGCACGCAGCACCTGGATCAGTGCCGCAGTGTATTCGCTGGGACGCAGCGCCGCGCTTACCTGCTGACAGGAGTTGTCCAGTGCCGGTTCGGCCGGCGATATGAGGGGCATTTCGGGTGGCCGAATCATACCGCCGCCTGAATGGCGATCCGGCGCGCGGACTCGATACTCGAGAGCCGCCTGACGAGTTCCCGCGACACCGTATCGTCAGGAAACTCGGCGAGAATTTCGCGATAACGGCTGAGGGCGAGCGCGAAATCCTCCTGGATCAGCGCCTCGTGCGCCAGGCGGGTCAGCCGGCACAGCCTGATCGTCGCCGCATCGGGCTCCAGCTCGGGGGCCGCGCCGAACGCGCCCATCAGCTCGTAGATCGGGATTTTGGTACGCCGCCCCTTGACCGTGACATCGTCGATCGGCCGGACGCAAAGACGCTCGCCGGCTTCCTTGAAGACGCTGTGGCTAATGCAGAGGCGGGTGCCGTATTCTTTGTTGATGCTTTCGAGCCGCGCGGCGATGTTCACGCCGTCGCCGATCACAGTATAGCCCATCCGCTCCATTGAGCCGATATTACCGACCAGCACCGCGTCGCTGTGGATTCCGATGCGGACATTTAGTGGCTTCAACTCCTGGTTCTGCCAGTGCTCGTTAAGCGCATCCATGCCCTGCCCGATGCGCAGCGCGGCCAGGCAGGCGCGCCAGGCATGGTCTTCGAGCAAGGCCGGCGCCCCCCAAAACGCCATGACGCCGTCACCAATGAATTTATCTATCGTGCCGGCCTCCTCATTGACCGCCTTGGTGACGATTTCGAGATAGGCCGAAACTCGCATCATCAGTTCGTGGGTCGGCGCTTCTTCGGAAAGCGTCGAGAACGCCTCGAGATCGGAAAAAAAGATCGTCAGAAATCGGCTGTGTCCGCCGAGTTCAAGCTTGTGGTCGGAAGCGATAAGCTGCCTGACCAGCCCCACCGGCACAAAGGCGGCAAACGACTTGACCGTGGCATCGAGCGTATCGATGGCCTTGGACAGCACCGAGATCTCCGCGACCGCCGATTGCAACGGCGGCAGGTTGTGCCCGCCGAGATCCTCGATCTTGGCGACTTTTAGGGCGAGCCGCTCAAGCGGCGAAGAAACCACTGCCGACAGGAAATAGATGATCAGGATCTGCGCCCCGATCGCGATCAGCCCCCAGAACAAGAGGCGTCTGTCGTTGCGCTTGAACGGATTGGTGAAATCTTTGAGCGGGGTAACGATAAAAAGCTGCCAGCGCTTGCCGAACTTGATCGGCAGCATGGACCAGCTTGCGACGTATTCCTTGCCGCCATAGGAAAACGAGTACGGTTTCCCGCTGTCGTGGGGCCGCGCGCTGAAGGCGATCGCCGGCAGCCCGTTGGCGAGCGAGGTGATGTGCTGCAGCTCTACCTGCCCATCCTCATCGGTATAGGTTTTTGCAAGTTCGGAATTGGCGAGCACCCCGCCTTGGGTGTCTAGGACGTAACTCAATGTTCCAGGGCTGATCTTGCGTTCAGACAGATACTGCGAAAGGCCGTCCAAGGTAATGTCGGCCGCGGCGACGCCGGCGATCTTGCCGTCAGTGTAGATTGGCGCGGCGATGGTAAAGCCGATCAGCCCCAGCGCCGCGAAGATGTCGGGGTCGGTAATGATCAACTTGCCGTCCTTGACGGTCTGCCGATACCAGAGCCGCGGTCGCGGATCATAGGTCGTGGCTTTGTCCGACGCGCCGAGGGGGTTGTGTTCCTCGTCGAGGAAGACGTAGTGGTCGACCGGTGTCGATCCCCCCGGCGGCTCTATCCAGCGATAGGCGTATTCGACACCGGCGGGCGGCAATTTATCCTGGACCTCGACCGCGGGGTTGATCCGCCGGGCCTGGCGGAACGACCCGTCGGCCATGCCGACATAGATGCTGACCAGCTTGTCGCTGTGCAGCAGCATGCTGAGCAGATATTTGAGCGACCGATTGTCGGAATAGAAATCGGGCTGCTGGCTGCCCACCATTGCGGCGCTGCGCACCAACGATTTGATCGGGCTGAACATGCCCTGGATGCTGTCGATGGCATCGATGCGAAACCGTTCGATGAGCGCGTCGGCGTTGTCACGGGCAATTCGCTCGTTCGACACATAGGTGACGGCAACGCTCGTAAGAAAAACCGGTACCGTCAGAAGCACAAACAACGCCACGATGCTCGGCCGCAGCCGCAGCTTCCTCGCAAACAGGCGTTTCATCGGCAGGGCGAGCCGTGGTGTGACAGCGGCTGCGTAGAGCGTCGGCCGACTCTGGCAGGGACAACGTGCGTTACCATCCAGCTTTCCCGGTTCTCGGGTCGGTGCGCAATGTTCCATCTATTGCCGTTTTCCGGCAATCAAATTTCAATGAAGGGTCTCAAGCCAGAGTTTGCTCGATCCTTCGATCCGTGGCTGTATGGGACTATCACGGCGAAATAAAAAGATCATTACACGGGGCTAACCCGCGCGCCGCCACCGGGCTTCCCTATAAAAGTCGGTCACCATCGCGCGCAAGATTCCCGGACGCACGCGACAACGCAGCTTCCGGGTGACGGGCCTCGTCGCCTATCTTAAGAAGTGTGACACGCTCGAAGAGGCCACTGCGATCCGCGAGCCATGCCTCGCCACCGCACGACACGGTCAGCCTTGGTCAGGCCTTGTGGATTGCGATTTGACTAGAGAGATCACTCCGATGAAAGCCCTTTTATTTGTATGTTCCGGTAATGCTGGCCGTAGCCCAGCCGCGCAGTATCTCGCGCAGCAGTATATCGATAATCATAACCTTCCCATCGAGGCACGGTCACGTGGTACCAATGTGAGAGATCACACGATGCCGGACGCACAACTGTTGACGGCGCTTCCAGCAGCAAAGTCGCATGTCCCAACGTCTTTGGATGAAGCCGCCATCGAATGGGCGGACCTGATCCTCACGATGAACCGTCAGCACAAACAAATCGTGACCACGATGGTCCCCAGTGCGACGAATAAAACATATTGTCTTTACGAGTATGCGGAGGGTACAGCAGCGGCGGTCGCAGACCCTGGGGACTACGGCCAAGCGGAGTATGAAAATTTTCTCGAAGAGATGAAACGTCTCGTGCAGCTCTCGGTTAGCAAGTTCACCACGCCATAAATCGGATGATCCACCTGCACATGCAGCTGTGATAGGGTGGAGACGTATTGCGGATTTCGGATACCTTGAACACCCGTCGACACGAGGAGAGGGTCATCATGAAGGTGGTCACGCTTAAAGACATACCCAATGTCCCAGTGGAAGGCGCTGCTGAGCCGATCGAAGGGTGGACAGGGCCGGTTTCCCGGTCGCGTCAGACGATCCTTCAGCCCGGGGACTCGGCGAACTACAACTGCAGCGTGGTGAACTTCAGCCAAGGTTGCACCACGGGATGGCATACGCATACCTGCGACCAGCTGCTGATCGTGACCTCGGGCTCCGGTATGGTGGCAACCGAGCATGAACAGCGTGAGATCAACGTGGGTGATGTCGTGCAGATCAAGGCCGGTGAACGCCATTGGCATGGCGCCAGGGCCGATACGACGATGGGACACATCACGATCACGCTCGTTGGCGGTCAAGCCACCTGGGGATAGTCTCGATCTGCCTGGCCCGGCATGGCCAGCAGCATTCGGCGGCCGTGCGGCGTAGTGGTGTCCGCCTCAAAGCGATAGGCGAATAACGGGCAGGCGTGCGTTCAATCGAGCCCGATCTCGCCGTCGACGACATGCTCGAGCCCGAGCTCCGGGATCGATAGGATCACGCGCGGCTTAAGCAAAGCGCTGTCGTTGACTTTTCCGTTGGCGAGCGCCGCGCGCACCGCGTTTTCGATTTCGCGTTGCGAGGTCACACCGACAACTTTTAAGAATTTGCGGATATCCATGTTGAAACGGTCTTCGTTCATCGCCTCCTCCTTCACCCGTCGATGACGACAAATATAATCCGCTTATCCTGATGTCACCCGATGCTGGCGCGGCGGCGCCGCAACCCGCGGAGCCGATGACGGCCTATCGTGCGCTGCGGCAAAAAGGGCTGTTGCAGCCCGACCCGGCGCAGCAGCTGGCGGCCGAAAGGCTCCAGAGCCTCTACCGCGCATTGTTGCATTACCGGCCCGAGACGGGGCTGCGCGGCTGGCTCGCTCGTTTCGGCCTCGCCGAAAACGGCGGCAGCGAACCGCCGGTCGGGCTTTATCTCTGCGGTCCGGTCGGCCGCGGCAAATCGATGCTGATGGATCTGTTCTTCCGCTCGGTGCCAAACCCGCGCAAGCGCCGGGTACATTTCCACGCCTTCATGCTTGAGGTGCATGACCGTATCGAACAGGAGCGGCGGGCTAAAACCGACCAGCCTATCCCAAAGGTCGCGACCGACCTCGCCGGCGAGGCGGCGCTGTTGTGTTTTGACGAATTCCAGGTCGAGGACATTGCCGATGCGATGATCCTCGAACGCCTGTTCACGGCGTTGTTCGAAGCCGGCGTGGTGGTCGTCGCGACCTCCAACCGCGCTCCCGACGAGCTCTACGAACACGGTCTGCAGCGCGAGCGCTTTCTGCCATTCATCGCGCTGCTCAAACAGAAGCTCTACGTCCTCGAACTCGACAGCGGGCGCGACTGGCGCTTGGCCCGTCTGCACGGAAAGCCGGTCTACCATTATCCGCTGGGCCAAGCGGCTCATGACGCACTCGCTCACGCCTTCGCCGAGCTTACTGACGCGGCACCGGGCGACAGCACGACCATTGCTATCAAAGGCCGTTCGCTGGTCATTCCGCGCACCGCCCGCAGTGTCGCCTGGTTCGAATTTGCCGACCTCTGCGCGAAGCCGCTTGCCGCGCCCGATTACCTCGCAATCGCCGAACGCTTCGCGGCAGTCATCATCGAAGCCATCCCACGCCTCGCCCCGCAGCAACGCAACGAGGCCCGCCGCTTCAACATTCTGATCGACACACTCTACGAAGCGCGAACCCTGCTGATCGCCTCGGCCGAAGTTCCGCCCGAGGAAATTTATCCCGCCGGTGACGGTACCTTCGAATTCCAGCGCACCGTCTCCCGCCTGATCGAGATGCAGAGCGAAGACTACATCGCCAATCGCCCACGGCGGTGAGACAAGCGACCCAACTGCCTTGACCGACATGGTCCTGAATATTAGGCTCGGTTAACGCGCGAGGAGGGGTGCGCTCCTCGCCTGCGAGCGGAGTAGGACATTGCTCTACTCCTTTGAAGATTTCTCACTGGATACGGCGCGGCGCGAGCTGCGGCGTAACGGGGTCCTGGTCGCCCTCCAGCCTCAGGTTTTTGACCTCCTCGAATATTCGATCCGGAACCGCGAGCGCGTCGTCAGCAAAGGACGATTTGCTCGCGGCCGTGTGGAGCGGGCGCATTGTCTCGGAATCGACATTGAGCACGCGGATCAATGCGGCGCGCAGCGCGATCGGCGACAGCGGCGAGAAACAACGCCTCCTTCGCACCGCGCATGGCAAGGGGATCCGCTTTGTCGGCGCCGTGCGCGAGGCGGAAGGAACGGTCCGCAAGCTCGCGGCGATCTTCGCCGCCGATGTCGAAGGCTACAGCCGGTTGATGGGAGAGGACGAGGTCGGTACCCTGCGCCGGCTGACCGGCTGTCGCGCCATTCTCGACGAGCGCATCGCCGCCTATCGCGGGCGCATCTTTGGCAGCGCCGGCGACAGCGTCGTCGCCGATTTCGCCAGTGCCGTCGATGCCGTCCAATGCGCGGTCGCGGTCCAGGAGGCGCTTGCCGGAGAAGAACGGCTGCGCTTCCGCATCGGCGTGCATGTCAGCGATGTCATCGTGCAAGGCGAGAATTTGTTCGGCGACGGCGTCAACATCGCGGCCCGCCTGGAAGCCCTTGCCGAGCCGGGCGGGATCTGCATTTCAGGCACGGTGCGCGACCAGATCGGAACGAAATTGCCCGTTACCTTCACCGACCTCGGCGAGCAGCAGGTCAAGAATATCGCCCAGCCGATCCGCGCCTATCGCATCGGCGGCGCGAGCGCAACGGCCGTCACTGCTCCTGCGCTACCCTTGCCCGACAAGCCGTCGATCGCAGTGTTGCCGTTCCAGAATCTGAGCGGCGATCCGGAGCAGGAATATTTCGCCGACGGCATCGTCGAGGAGATCATCACCGCGCTGTCGCATTACCCCTCGCTGTTCGTCATCGCCCGCAACTCGTCCTTCACCTACAAGGGCCGCGCGGTCGACGTGAAACAGGTCGGGCGCGAGTTGGGCGTGCGTTACGCGTTGGAGGGCAGCGTACGTAAGGCCGGCAATCGCGTCCGTGTCACGGCACAACTCGTCGAGGCCGAGGCCGGGAACCACGTCTGGGCCGAGCGCTATGACCGCGATCTCCCCGACATCTTCGCGCTGCAGGATGAGATTACCCAGGCGGTAACAATTGCTGTCGCGCCCGCCATCGCCGGTGCCGAGCAGCGTCGGGCCATGCGTAAGCCGCGGGAGAGTCTCGACGCCTGGGCCGCTTATCAGCGCGGTCTATGGCATTTCGGCAAAGTCACTGCCGACGACAATGCTCTCGCGCAGAAATTCTTTCAGCAGGCGATCGATCTCGATCCGTCTTTTGTCGGAAGCTATACGGGCCTCGCCTACGCTTACCGGCGAGCGGCCGGCGTGTTCGGAACGCAAAATCTCGCTGACGCCGAGGACCTCGCCGAGGCATTGGTCAGACGAGCGGTTGCGTTGGATCCCGACGACGCGGAGGCGCGCACATATTTTGGTAAGCAACTGATGAGGCGTGGAGACTTTGCTGGGGCTCTCGCCGAAATCGAAGCCGCTCTGGCGATAAGTCCGAACCTGGCCGATGCTCATGGAGCCCTCGGCGGGGTGCTGACGCGGTCCGGGCATCCGAAGGAAGGGCGCATCGCCCTGGAGAAATGTATTAGGCTCGACCCACACAACCCAAACAATCATCTGCAATTGCTCGATATTACGATCAGCTATTACTTGGCCTGCGAATATGACGCTGCGGTTGAGGCCGCTCAGCATGGTATCCGTACTTACCCCAATCACTCGAACCAGTATCGCTGGCTCGCGGCGGCGCTCGGCCAGACTGGTCGCATCAAGGAAGCAAAGGAAGTGCTGGATAAGGCCATTGCGATCGCACCAGCCGCTTTCGACATGTTCGTCCGCCGGCGCGTGCCTTGGCATCGGCCGGAAGACCATGCCCACATGGTCGAGGGTTTGCGCAAGGCCGGGTGGGAGGACTGACGGGCTCGCCCGCGGATTTCTCTGACCGGCGAATCAAGCCGCTATCAAGAGAATATCAAGCTCAGCTCAAGGACTTCTGCCCAGGACGGCTGCATCGTCTTCCACATCGGCCGCGATCGCCGCAGCCGATGAAAGGAGATGACGATGAAACGCCTCGGAACGCTGCTTGCCGGAGTGGGATTGATCGTTGCCAGCGAAGCGGTCGACACGGCTCGAGCTGACGATCATCGAGTGACCCTCTATACGCCCGCAATACATTCAGGCAGCTTCAATTGTAACGCGCTAAATGTCAGCCACAAGACACTAAACATAACCATCTCGATCATCGATCTGGATGGACACCCCCTGTCAGTCTCGCCTCTTACACCAACCGCCCCCGGTGTGGAATTCTCAAACGATTTCGGCACCGTGGCGAATCCCATCGACGCGTACTGCAAATTTGAGGCGTTTCCGACGGGTGATCGCAGTGACCTCCGGGTAGTTCTTGTTGCCTCTCTTGTTCGCACCTTTGACGAAGGCGATCAGACGAATATCCCCGCCTTCGTCGCCAGAACGGTTGCCGGATATTAGCCGCGGCGGCCAGAAAGGGCCGGACTTCCTCTTTGACCAATATACGACCTAAGCTCCCGGTGGCCGGACTTTTCCGGCCGCCGACTTACTTGACTACGGCTCGCGCTGTCGGGAGGAGGGGCGGGCCAGATCCTGTACCTAGCGTTTGAGGAGTAGGAGAAAAGATGGGACATCCAACGATCTATCCGACCGGCGTTACTTTGTACGATCGCGCCAAGGCGTGGAACGGGTACACCATTTTTCCGGCGGCGGATCTCGGCGCCCTGCTAATCGATATGAATGGAAAGGAGGTGCAATTGTGGAAAGGTCTGCAAGGCTTTCCCAACAAGTTGCTGCTGGACGGGCAAGTCTTCGGCAGCACGGGGCTCCGCGACCCCAATCATAGCTACCAGGATCAAACGGATTTAGTTCAAGTCGATTGGGAGGGCAATATCGTTTGGCGGTTCAGCCGGCTGGAACATATCGCCGATCCTGGACAAGAGCCGCGCTGGTATGCGCGCCAGCATCACGACTTTCAGCGCGAAGGCAATCCCGTCGGATATTACGTACCCGGCCAGACGCCGACGAACGATCGCGGCAAGACGCTGCTGTTGGCGCACGAAAATGTGCGAAATCCAAAAATCTCAGATCAGATGCTGCTCGATGACAAGCTGATCGAGGTGAGCTGGGAAGGCGAAATCTTATGGTCATGGAGCGCCCATGAACATTTCGATGAGCTGGGTTTCGACGACGCAGCAAAGACGGTTCTGTTCCGTGACCCCAATCCGAGAAAACTGGCGGGTGGAGCCGTCGGTGATTGGCTGCACATCAATTCCGCGTCCTTTGTTGGGTCCAACCGGCATTTCGATGCGGGCGATCCTCGCTTTCACCCCGACAATATTATCTGGGATTCAAGGGAAGCGAATATTATCGCCATTACCGACAGAAAGACCGGCAATATCACTTGGCAGCTCGGCCCCAACTACGATGGCAGTGAGGCCGAGCGCAAACTGGGTTGGATCATCGGTCAACATCACGCGCATATCATTCCGCGCGGCCTGCCGGGCGAAGGTAATTTACTGGTGTTCGACAATGGCGGCTGGGCGGGTTACGGCAAGCCTAATCCCGCATCGCCGACCGGTCGTCAAAACGCTAGGCGGGATTATTCGCGTGTTTTGGAGCTAGACCCCATCTCACTGCAGATCGTCTGGCAGTATACGCCGGTCGAAGCGGGTTTCGTCATACCGCTCGACGCCTCACGCTTCTACAGCCCTTTCGTGAGCAGCGCGCAGCGTCTGCCCAATGGCAATACGCTGGTCACCGAAGGATCGGACGGCCGTATTTTTGAGGTCACCCGAGCCCACGAGCTGGTCTGGGAATATATCAGCCCTTATTGGGGCAAGCGCGGACTCAATATGGTCTACCGGGCCTATCGGGCGCCCTATTCTTGGGTCCCGCAGCGCCAAACGCCGACAGAGACGCCGATTCCCCCTTTGGAGAGTTCACAGTTTCGCGTGCAAGGCGCGGCTCAGCCGGGGCGCGAGCGCGAAATCGTCGTGCCCGGTGTGGAGGCCGATCAGCAAGACGCAGCCTTCTGCGTGGCGCCTTCAAGTTAAAGGCGATCTTGCAGATCGCGCACCGCAGCACCGCCTCCGGAACGGTGCTGCTGATCGCGTCGAGGAGGTGACGCCCGAAGAAATCAGGTGGGGTCGTCGATGTTATCGGGCCGGAAACCCCTGATATTGGTCGGCATGGTCGCCGGCGTGGTTTGGCATGCCCGGTCGGGTCAGGTACCCGCGAGGCGGGATGAAGCTATAGATTTCGCGTTTCGGGTATTCCTGCCAGCCGATATTGAAGGCGCCGAGTTTCGGGAAGAATTGTAATTGGCTGTAAGGGAGGTGATCGTGGATCCACCATGCCATCGCCTGCCACGGGGTGCCTTCCTTCAAGCGATCGGCGAACCATGGGATGACGATACAGGCCATGGCGCCCATGCTCCCTCGCGCATCGCGGTGGTCCCAGATATGACGTCCGTAATTGCGCTCGTTTGATGCACAGTTGTGATGATGTGCGTTGCCAAACGCGTTTACGGCGTGCGAGCGGTAGGCGGAACGGATTGCGAGCCGCCCGAAGATCGCTTGCAATGGTTCGAGGAGCTCCTCGCAGAGACGCCTGCCCGCGGCGATCGCCAAATCCGGATCGGCGGGTAGGTTGGGGATGCCGTGCAGGTTCGAGATGTCGCTGTAAAGGAAATCGCGCATGAAAAACGAGCGCGACAGCCTAACACGACTGAATTCTTCCAACCCGCGCACGGTCCTTGGTGTCCGCATTAGTGCAACCCTCCCATTTGCCCATTGGCCGCGCGAAGCGCAGAATTGCGGGAGTGAGCGCCGTTTTGAAGAGGTGATTCGATGGCTCGCAAGGAGCTTGCGGTCGACAACGTGGCAGAAGCCTATCTTGCCCTGCTCGCCGAACGGGGGATCGAATATTTGTTCGCCAATGCCGGCACTGATTTCGCGCCGCTCGTGGAAGGGTTCGCGAAAGCGGCGCGGACCGGCATGCCGGTGCCGCAGCCGGTACTTGCGACGCATGAGAACCTGGCGCTGTCGATGGCGCATGGCTACGCGATAGTCACGCGCAAGGTGCCGGCAGTCATGGTGCATGTCAGCGTCGGCACCGCCAACGGCGTGTGCGGCGCGCTCAACGCGGCGCGCGACAATGTGCCGATACTGTTCACCGCTGGCCGCTCGCCGTTGACCGAAAGCGGGCTCCCCGGCGCGCGCGACGTCTACATCCATTGGGCGCAGGAGATGTTCGACCAGGCCGGCATGCTGCGCGAAATCGTCAAATGGGAATACGAGCTGCGCAATGGTCAACAGCTCGAGACCGTGATCGACCGTGCTCTCTCCGTCGCGACTACCCCGCCCGGCGGCCCGGTCTATCTGTCATTGCCGCGCGAAGTGTTGGCGGCGCCGCTGCCGGGGTTCTCCTATGATATGCCGGCGCGTCGGCTCGCCGCCGCCCCGCCAGGCCCCGACAAGGGCGCGATCGACGAAGCTGCCCACATCCTCGCATCGGCCGAGAACCCGCTGATCGTGACCGCCAGCGCCGGGCGCGATCCGACCGCGGTCGAAGCTCTCGGCGATTTCGCGCAGCGCTTCGCGATCCCGGTCGTGCAGCACCGTCCGCGCCATCTTTGCCTTTCCGCCGATCATCCATCCCATCTCGGCTATGACGCGGGGCCCTATCTCGACGGCGCCGACGTAATCCTCGTCGTCGAATGCGACGTGCCGTGGATCCCGAGCATCAAAGCGCCCCGCCCCGAATGCAAGGTCATCCATCTGGGGGTCGATCCGCTGTTCTCGCGCTATCCGATCCGCGGGTTTCCGTGCGACCTGGCGGTGACCGGTGCGCCCGCCACCTCGCTCCCGGAGCTCGGCAACGCCCTCGACCGCTATGCTGCCGGCGCAGCAGTATCAGAACGGCGTCGTCGCCTGGCTGAGCAGCGCGAGAAGCTTGTCGCCGGATGGCAGAAGCTCTGCGAAAGCGCCGCGAGCCTGCGCCCGATCCACATGGCTTGGGCCAGCGCCTGCGTCGCGCGCGTCAAGCCGGAGGATGCGATCCTCGTCAACGAATACACCTTGATGCCGGAGCATTGCGGGTCGAACCGCCCGGGCAGCTATTTTGGTTCGAGCACCGCTTCGGGTCTCGGCTGGGGAGGCGGCGCCGCGCTCGGCGCCAAGCTGGCGTCGCCCGACCGTCTGGTGATCGCCGTCCTTGGCGACGGCTCGCACCTCTTTGGCAACCCGGTTGCGGTCCACCATGCGTCCGCAATGCACAAATTGCCGGTCCTCTTCGTCGTCATGAACAATTCGATGTGGGGTGCGGTGCGGCGCGCCACTCTGGGGATGTACCCGCAGGGCGAAGCGGCACGCAGCAACAACCCACCCCTCATTGACCTCGACGAATTGCCGGCCTTCGAGCAGGTATGCACTGCCGCCGGCGGCTATGGCGAACGGGTCGACGACCCGGCCGCCCTACCGGCGGCGCTCGAACGCGCCGTCCGCGCCGTCACCATCGAAAAGCGTCAAGCGCTCCTCAACGTCATCTGCCGCGGGCCGTAGGTTGGCCGAAACATTTTTGGCCGACTGTGAGGCGGCTCACAGACGCTTGCGCTCCAACCCGCCCATATTTGTCGCATCCCGCGATAATGATGTGAAAAGCGGGCTCGGTTGGGAGAAGTTGCCATGTTGGCGCATATCGAACGGCAATCATGGAATTGGGATCGGACGATCGAAGCCGTAAAAGTCGTTGGCGCATTGATCGCCGCCGTTTGGGCGCTCGTGCAATACGGCAACCAAGTAGAAACGGGGAGAACCGATGCAATATTGCGCGCCGTCCAAGTCGTTCATGATCAAACCACCAATGACTTCCGTAAAGAACTGACCCGGCTAATCCGGCCGTTTTGGCTGCAAGACGCCAAGGCGTTTTGGAGCTGGCGAAACAACAGGGAAGCAACTATACCATCGAATTTCTATCAAGACGCAATTTTTACGTCAAATGATAAAGAATTCGAGCATGTTGTCATGTTTTTCGGTCAAATGTACGACTTCTCGGCGGCCAATGCATGCGCCTGGAAGGTTGTACAAGACAGTTTTCGGCAAGATGCCGCGAATTTTCTCTACTACTTCGAACCGATATTCGACTCATATGCGAAGCGGGTGCATACAGATCCAGAAATCCTCTGGAAGCCTTTGTATTCGATGGTCTGGGATGCGTCGCCGGCGGGGACCTCGGTGAACTGTCACAAATCCTTTCTGGAGTCTCACCTTTCCTTGTAGACGAATAGCGCCGCAGCGGCCAATGTTGCTCGATGGCTCATATTGCAGCTTTCAATAAGGGGGCGCATGGCCCGATCTGTCGGAACCCTATTCAAATTTGTTATCGGGCTGTTCGCGGTGCTGCAAGGCATGACGACGCTTTCGCGCGCCGAACAGGCCCGCCCCGAGGTCTCGTCGAGTGCCGAGACGCTGACCATGTCGGCTTTCATTGGCCGGGTTCGGCAAGATGCAGTGTTGCGTGAACGCTTCTCGCAGAACCCTAGCGGCGTTCTCCGCGAATACGGTATCGATCCGTCGCCATACAATTTGCCCGACCGATTGACGCAGGCGCAGCTCGATCGTCTTCTTTCCGACTGGTTGCGGGGAGCTGGTCCGTCGGGAAGCCCACCGCCCTCGCCCGGAGCTGCACAGCCGAGCCCGCCGGTTGTCGTCTATGGGCCTCCTCCCGGCCGCAGGCCGCCCTGATCGATGGCGGTCGGCGATCATCCCGATCGGCTCTATGACGGCGATCCGCAAAGCCTGGCTCGCTGGCGGCCGTTGGAGAATTCCCCTCCGAGCATCGCGGTCTGGGAGATTACGCTGCGATGCGACCTCGGATGCCGCCATTGCGGTTCGCGCGCAGGCCGTGCGCGCCGGGACGAATTGAGCACCGCGGAAGCGCTCGACCTGGTCCACCAGCTCGCTGATCTCGGCCTCCGGGAAGTCACACTGATCGGCGGCGAGTTCTACATGCGCGACGATTGGGATCTGATCGCGGCTGAAATCGTGCGTTACGGCATGCTCTGCAGCGTCGTCACTGGCGCGCGGCAGATGACCGACGAAAGGATTCGGCGAGCGGCCGCGGCCGGGGTCGGAAAGATCTCGCTCTCGATCGATGGGCTCGAGCAGACCCATGACGCGATCCGCGGGTCCGCGGGTTCCTGGAGAGCGGCGGTCGCGGCTGCCCGGCGGATCAGTGGGAGTGGGATCGACCTCTCCGTCAATACGCAGATGAACCGCCTCACAATGCCGGAGCTTCCGGGGGTCGCCGATCTCCTGGTGGACATCGGGGCGCGCAGCTGGATGGTGATCCTGACCGCAGCGATGGGCCGGGCCGCGGATCATCCCAAGCTCATGCTTCAGCCGTATCACCTGCTCTATCTTTTTCCGTTGCTGGCCGTCATCAAACGAGAGCGGCTCGACCCGAACGGCATCGCATTTTTCCCAGGAAACAATGTCGGCTACTTCGGGCCGCTGGCAGAAACGCTCCGGTATGGCGCCGACCGTGGCCACGTCTGGTCGGGCTGCGGGGCCGGTGTGTCGTCGCTCGGAATTGAAGCAGACGGCAATGTGAAGGGTTGCCCATCTCTGCCGAGTTCCGACTATGTCAGGGGAAATATTCGCGAGCGCCCGCTCCGCGATATTTCGTCGGATCTCGCGCGAGAGCAGGCCGAGGCTCCTGTCGGGTTGTGGGGCTTCTGTAAGACTTGCCCCTTTGCCGCGCGCTGCCGGGGCGGCTGCACCTGGACGTCGCACGTCCTCTTCGGCCGTCCCGGCAACAATCCCTTCTGCCATTCCCGCGCGCTTGCATTGGCCGAGGCCGGCTTCGTCGAGAAGCTGGAGCCGGTTAGTGCCGCGCCCGGCGAGCCCTTCGACTTCGGACGGTATCAGATTGTCGAGACCCCGCTGGGTCCGGATCTCGAAACCGACCCCGTGATCGGGCTGACCTTGGCCAGCCAGGCTTTTGGTCTGCGCCCGGATGCGGTGGGCTTATGGTCGAGACAAGATCTCTCGGACACTCTTGATCTTGCCGTCACCGTCGCGGCGGGTGGGCGCGAACAAAGGCCTCGTTGACGTCGGACCCCCAACCGGGACCTGTGGGCAGCAGCAAATCGCCGTTCTCGATGACCGGCGGCGTCGTTACGATGTCGTCCTTCCACAAGACATCGTCGATGTCGATCTCCATCACGCGGAAATTCGGGATGGCGGCGCACATATGGGCGCTGATCAGCGAGCCGAGATGGCCGTTGAAATTATGCGGCGCGACATTGACTTCGAACGCATCCGCCATCGCCGCGATCTTCACCGACTCTAAAATCCCATTCCATGCTACGTCGATGATCGCCGCATCGACTGCCTGGTGTTCGAAGAACGGCCGGTACTGGCGCCGGCCATAGAGCGATTCGCAGGAGGCGATCGGCACCCGCGCCGAGCGGCGGATCAGCGCCAGCGCCGCCGGATCATAGGTATCGATCTCCAACCAAGCGAGATCCAACGGCTCGAGGGCGCGCGCCAGCCTGATATAGCCGTCCGTTTTGTAATTGAAATTGGTGTCGAGGTGCAGACCGACATGCGGTCCGGCTCCCCTGCGCAAGGCTTCCAGCTGCCTGACGGCCGCTTCGACAATGTGGCTGTCGATATTGAGCTCGGGATAACCCGGGGCCGCGTTGGTGCCCGGACCGTGGATATAGGGGCGCGGCCCGTCAAAGCGGATCACATTGGTCTTGAGCCCCTTGAAACCGCGCCGCGCGACCTCTTCGCCGAGCCGCACGAGGTCGTCCAGCGAGCGCACCGGATCGGCGCCGGTCCATTCCTTGATCCGTTCGGCATGGCGGGCGCGGTAGGTGCCGCAATGCGACCAGTAGAGCCGAAGGCGGTCGCGTATCGGCCCGCCGAGCATTTCGTAGACCGGCACGCCCAGCGCCTTTGCCTTGATGTCGACGAGAGCGTTTTCGATCGCGCCGATCGCCTGCTGGTTGATGCCGCCGGGCGCCTGGCGGGTGGCGGCATAAAGAAATGCGCTGATCCGCTCGACCGGCCGCGGGTCTTGCCCAATCAGAAACCGTTCGGCGAGCTTGTGAATGACCCCTGTCAGCCCCTGCGCGCCATAGCCTTCCATATATTCGGCCCAGCCGGTGATCCCCTCATCGGTGGTGATCTTGAGAAACGAGTTGGCCCGCCATCCGGCGTCACAATGCAGGTCTTCGACCTTGACGATCTTCATCGCTGTGACCTTCCCTTTACGCTGCCCGGTCCTCGAAATGCCGCAAAAGCCACTGCAAGGTCTCCTCGGGAGCCTCCTCCGGCACGTAGTGGCCGCAGGGCAGGGCGCCGCCCCAAGCATTGGTGGCGTAATTGCGTTGCCATATCGAGAGCACGTCGCCGTGGACGCCCTCGGTATGGCTGCGCGCGCCCCAGATCACCAAGAGCGGAACACTGATTTTGCGCCCAGCCTCGAAATCGGCCTTGTCCATGTCGAAGTCACAGGTGGGGCAGGCGCGATAATCGGCGCAAGAGCCTTTGATCGTCTTCCAGTTGAAGCAACGGACATATTCGGCAAACGCCTCGGGATCGAAAAAGCCGAGGCCAATGCCGGGCTTGGATAGTTTCTTCTCCATGTACCACTGGGCCGGCACACCGGCCAACATCCGTTCGGGAAAGTCGTAGGGCTGGGCCATCAGCGCCCAGTGCCACGAGCGCAATGCCCATTCCTTCGACGTGTGCGTCCAGATGTGGTGATTGGGCAGAATGTCGATTAGCGCCGCGCGCTTTACCTTGTCCGGGTGGTCGAGGCACATACGTGCGGTCGTGCGGGCGCCGCGATCGTGTCCGGCGACAAAGAACTCGCGATAGCCGAGCTTCTCCATAACCTCGACCTGGTCCTGCGCCATCGCCCTGAACGAATAGTTGATATTGTTTTCGCCGCCGTCGTCAGGCCCGACGCTGTCGCCATAGCCGCGCAAATCGGCGGCCACGACATGAAAATGCTCAGCCAGGCGCGGTGCGATCTTGTGCCACGAAACATGGGTCAACGGGTTGCCGTGCAGCAGTAACAATGGTGGGCCGTCGCCGCCATGCCGCAGATGGATGCGCGCGCCGCTCGTCTCGATTTCCGCCCGCGTAAAACCTTCAAACATTTCTCTGCTCCCGATTCGCCGCTCTCATAATTTTACCCGCCTCACAATAAAAAGGCTTCCGTAAGGAGAAAGAAAGGCGCCGGTAAAGCCTTTCGCCGGCACCAGCAGTAAGGATTAGCAGGTTCGGGCTCGACTTAGGTGCCGCGCCCGGTGCGAGCGAGCGTCAAGGCTCGAGTCCGGTGTGACCCGGTTCACACACCGCTGCTGCGATGCGCGCTAGCGTCCCGAAACCGCACGGCAAATGCCGTACTCGGCGAGCGTAAAGACGTAAACATAACGGGAGCCGGCGATGAACAGTTTTGCGATGATCTTCGGCCATTGCGTGTGGATACCGCCGTCGCCAAAGGCGGCGCTGGTCGCGCTGAACCTCTTTTTCGGTATCGGCATCAACACTGAGCCCGACATTGCCGCCGGCGAGGCGATCCTTGCCAGCCAATACGTCTCCGCCGGCAAAACGCAAGTCGAGGCACAGAAAGAGGTCGACGCACTCAATACCTGCTTCGGAACCTACGAGGTGCCCCCCGAGAACAGAAATCACCCCAAGGATTCCGATTCGGCGCAGCTCCGGCACGCACAGGCCCCGACCGACAAATAGAAAGACGAGTTTCCGCAGTACGCTTTGCTGGTTGCGGCCACTGATGCGGGGGAACGCGAAGGTCCCGTGACATCGGGGCGGGGAGTATCGCGGCAAGTCGGCAGGCCGGAGTTATGTCTCCTCCCCCGCCGCCAGGCGCAGGCCAGACAGGAATAGCTCGCGGTGCTCGGGGTTACGCATGTAAGTAGTGCTCGGGCGCGGAATCGTGAGAGAGGTGATGCAGCGCAGTCGCCGGATAACCTCTCGCGCCTCGTCCATTCGTCCCATATGAGCGTAGCAGGCGGCGAGATAGCGGTACGATGATGGGAAGGTCTGGTTATTCTGGATTGCGAGGCGGAGCATTGGCACTGCCTGGTCGAAGCGCCGGCTGAAGAAATGCGCGGCGCCGATCACACCGACAGCCCAGCCGATTCGGGCCCGCGGGCTGAGGCGCAACGAAACTTCGGCATGCTCGATCGCAGTGTCTGGCTCACCCGCAAATAACCTGATGAGGCCGGTGATATACCAGCCACTTGCGAACGACGGATTGAGCGCCAGAGCACGATCCGCCAAGCTCATCATAGCGCTGATATCCTCGCCGAACCAGGTGAGCGCGAGGGCGGCATTGGCAAGAACGACCGGGTCGTCTCCAGCTGCTTGGAGGGCCCGCCGTGCGAAATCGGCTCCCTTGTGCCTGTCCGCCTCAGGATCCTCGCTCCGGCCGTCCATGCATAATCGCTGACAGCAGACCGCAGCCCAAACAAGTGCGAGCCCGTAATGCGGATCGCGCTCAATCGCCTGCTCTAGAAGGCGCAGCGCTTCTGGGATCAACGGTGCCGCCGATAAAACGATTGAGTAGGCCCGCAAATAAAGATCGTACGCGGTAAGATCGTTCGTTGAGCGGTTGGCCGAACGAGCAGTCTCCGCCGCCTGTAGTGTGGGCTCTATGACGCCGGCGACACTGATTGCAACCCTGTCTTGAAGCTCGAAAACGTCTTCCAGTGAGCCGTCGAAGCGGTCGGCCCAGAGATGTGCTCCGTTCAGCGCGTCGATTAGCTGGGCGGTAATCCGCACGCGGCCGCCAGCCTTGCGCACGGAGCCTTCCAGCACGTAGCGGATACTGAGCTCGCGCCCGACTTGCTTCACATCGACGGTCTGGCCCTTGTAGGCGAAGCTCGAATTGCGGGCGATCACGAAGAGCCAGCGGATGCGGGAGAGCGCAGTGATGATTTCTTCGACCATGCCATCGACGAAATATTCCTGCTCCGGGTCGCCGCTCATGTTCTCGAACGGCAGCACAGCGATCGACGGCTTGTCTGGCGTCGGCGCGACTTGGTCCGGGAGTTCCGTAACCTCGCCGATAAAGCGGACCCCCTTGCGGGTGAGGGTGCGGACGAGCCGTTGCGCCACGCCGTCATCGCCGAGCGCCCGGCGCACCGCATTGATTCGCGTGGTCAGGGCCGATTCGGAAACGATCCGCCCGCCCCATACCCCCTGCAGCAGATCATCCTTGCTGACGACGCGGTCGCGGTGCAGCACAAGGAAGGCCAGCAGATCGAAGGCCTTGGGCTCGAGGTCGATGATATCGGCGCCGCGCCGCAATTCGCGGCGCTCTATGTCGAGCCGGTGATTGCCAAATGCTAGAATCACGCCTCTCTCTCCCGGGAGGCCTCAGGACGTGGCTATCTGAGGCCACCGCAAGGGTAACTGAGTGTGAGCTGCTTCACACTCCCTGAAGGAGCTTCCGACGGCCCGGGTCCTTTCCTAAGCGCGGTGCCTGCCATAAGATGGCGGTGTTCGGGCCTGTCGGGGTGAGAGTCTGTTGGGGGGCCGTCGGTTTGTCGTCGAGCTGATCAAGCCGTCGCATTATGATGATGACGGCTATGTGATCCAGTGGTGGAAATCCTGGATCCCGTCGAATTCGCTCGCTTGTCTCTACGGCATCGCACGTGATCTGGCCGAGCGGCGCGTGCTCGGGCCTGATGTGGCGATCGAGATCCACGCCTATGACGAGTGCCACACGGTCATCCCGGTGCGGCGGATCATCCGGCGTATTGAAGAGGCCGGTGCCGGGCTCGTCTGTCTCGTCGGCGTGCAGTCGAACCAATTCCCGCGCGCGATGGATCTGGCGGCGCGGTTTCGCAAAGCCGGCATCCAGGTCGCGGTCGGCGGGTTTCACGTGTCGGGTTGCCTGGCGATGCTCCCCGAACTGCCTCCCGACCTGGTGGAAGCGAGGCGGCTCGGGGTAATCTTGTTCGCCGGCGAGGCGGAGGGCAGGCTGGCCGGCCTTTTCGCTGATGCGCTTGAGGGCCGGCTCCAGCCGATTTACAACTTCATGGATGATCTGCCCGGGCTGCAGCAGCAGGTCACACCCTTCCTGCCGCTTGACATTGTGCGGCGCTACGGCGAGACAATCGGCGCCTTCGATGCCGGACGCGGCTGCCCGTTTCAGTGCAGTTTTTGCACGATCATCAACGTGCAGGGTCGCAAATCGCGCTGGCGCGACGCCGATGATGTCGAGCAGCTGGTACGCGCCAACCTCGCGCAAGGTGTCTTCCGCTTTTTCATCACCGACGACAATTTCGCGCGCAACCGCAATTGGGAGGCGATTTTCGACCGTCTCATCGAGATGCGCGAGCGCGAGGGGCTCGGCCTGCAGTTCATCATCCAGGTCGACACCTTGTGCCACCGCATCCCGAACTTTATCGAAAAGGCGGCGCGCGCCGGCTGCAAGCGCGTCTTTATCGGGCTCGAAAACATCAACCCCGACAATTTGCTGCAGGCCAAGAAGAAACAGAACCGGGTGAACGAATACCGCCAGATGTTTCTCGCCTGGCGCGCCCAGCGGGTGATCACCTACGCCGGCTATATCCTGGGGTTTCCGGGCGATACGCCGGAGCGCATTGCACGCGATATTCGCACCGTGCAACAGGAACTGCCGGTCGATCTGCTTGAGTTCTTTATTTTAACACCGCTGCCCGGCTCGGCCGACCACAAGCAGCTCTACGAGAACGGGGTGTGGATGGACCCCGATATGAACAAATACGACCTCGAACACGTCACCACCAGCCATCCGGTGATGACCGCGCGCGACTGGCAGCAGATCTATCGCCAGGCTTGGGACCTCTATTACTCGGCCGAGCACATCGAAACAATCTTCCGCCGCGCCAAGACCTCCGGCATCAAGCCGGTGCGCCTCCTAAACCACATCTTGCAATTTTACTTCACCTTTATTCAAGAAAACGTGCATCCGCTGCAGGGCGGCTATTTCCGCCGCAAATTACGCCGCCACCGCCGCGCCGGCCTGCCGCGCGAGAGCCCGCTCGTCTTCTACCCGCGGCGGATCTGGGAAGTCCTCGAAACCCACGCAAAGCTCGCTGCCTTCTACCTCAGCCTGCATCGTATTCGCCGCCGCGTCGAGCGCGACCCCTACCCCTATATGGACGCGGCTCTAGCGCCGATCGACAGTGCCCCCTTACGGCTTCCTCGCGAAAAAAACACGATGGCGGGCGCCGCAGCCTGACCACGTTGGCGAATGCCGACATGATCAGAATTTAGTAAAGTCAACGAGCCTGATGGAAATCATGTGCTCGGCATGGAGCCTGCGCACCTTCGACGCCGACTGACGGCCGTCCTACTCGCGGATGTGGTCGGCTTATAGCCACCTGATGAGTATCGATGAAGAGGGCACGCACGTTCGGCTCGCCGATTTCGTGAAGGATTTGATCGAGCCCAAAATCGTCGAAAACAACGGTCGCCTGATCCGCAGTATGGGCGACGGGTTTCTGGTCGAATTTGCCAGCGCGCTAGACGCGGTCCGCTGCGGCCTCGATATCCAGCGGGCTTTTGCCGATCACAACGCGGGTCTCGTTCCTGATCGCCAAATACAACTGCGAATCGGCATCAATACCGGTGATGTGATCGTCGATGAGCGAGATATATACGGAAACAGCGTCAACATCGCGGCTCGGTTGGAGGGTCTCGCTGAACCTGGCGAAATATACGTTACTCGCGGTGTCCGCGATCAACTGCAAGGCTATCCGGACTTCTCTTTCGAGGACAGAGGAGACCGGAGAGTCAAAAATATCGAACACCCCATCCGCGTCTACCGCGTCCGATATCTTCGAGACCAAGACGGGAACTGGCTGACAGCCGCCCGTCGGCGGCTTAGCGGGGCGGCGTATAAACTGGGCCGCCCCACCGCTGTCTTGGCCGCCGTCGCATTGGTGATTGCAACGGTCTCTACGGTAGGCGTCGTGACGTGGCGCGACGAGGGGCGCCGCCCGGCTCGGGCGTCGATCCTGGTCTTGCCATTTGCCAATCTAAGCAATGATCCCACTGAAGAGTATTTTGCCGACGCGGTTACCGATGATCTGACTACCGATGTGTCGCGGCTGCCGGGGGCCTTTGTCATCGCGCGCGCCACCGCCTTTAACTATAAAGGGAAAGCCGTCGACGCTCGGCAGATCGGACACGAGTGCGGCGTTCGCTATCTGTTGGAAAGCAGCATCAAAAGAATAAAGACGCGAGTGCA
>Ga0306923_10000750_pt1 | contig 26563 bp, 21 predicted proteins | sample sta12Can44000108_FD_203841 | JGI IMG/M metagenome (GOLD analysis project Ga0306923, IMG submission 203841) | Lab enrichment of tropical soil microbial communities from Luquillo Experimental Forest, Puerto Rico - statanox.12C.anox.44.000.108 (v2)... | ecosystem: Environmental > Terrestrial >... | reverse complement strand
TTGCGGGCGGCGCGAATGGGATTGCGGATACGTTCGACTCCGCCAACTCCGCCACCGCGGAGGGTTGAGCCCTCCATGATGAAAGCATCGAGCTGCACCTTGCCGTCGCGATTCAGGAAGCTGCCGCGGCCGGCATCGAAGGTCTCGTCGTCTTCCAGGACGACAACCGCCTCTTCCACGGCATCAAGAGAGGATCCACCTTTCTGCAGGGCCAGCCAGCCGGCAGCGACAGCGTTGCGGACGCCGTTGAGGTGCGCGTCGACCATGTCGTCGGGGATGGCCCAGGCGCCGCCGTGAACAACCAGAACCGGACTTGTGGACACGTGAACTCCGAGAGGACGGGATAGTCTAGCAAAGAGCAGGTCTCAGTTGTCGGTTCCCCGTTCTCAGGGGAGTGGTGGAGGAGGAGCGCTCCGCGGTGCGCGGGGGGAAATCGTAGCGCCGCCGGCGGGATGCCGGAGCCACATTTATTGGCTATATTGGCCTTGTCCTGCGGAAGCCTTCTCGCTCACCGGGTTGCCTTCGTAGTCGCGGACTTCCACCGTCCCAATCTGCAGCTTCTTGAGTTGGTCTTCGATCTTGGACCGGTCTCCGGCGCCGACGATTACGGCTTCTTCCGGGTGGATGTATTTCTTCGCGGCCTGCTGCACGTCGTCGGCGGTGATGGTTGCGATGCGCGCCGGTAGCTGCTGGTAGTAGTCGTCGGGAAGGTCGTAGGTGAACAGGTCGCCGAAAGTGTTCGCGGTGAGCTCGGAGGACTCGAAGTATCCGGCCAAGGATTGGGAGAACGCGCCTTTTGCCAGGCGGAGTTCCTCTGGGCTCGGCGGCGCGGTGCGAATGCGGTCCATCTCTTTCAGGATTTCCTGGATGGCCGGGCCGGTGACGTCGGTGCGGATGCCGCCTCCAGCTCCAAACAGTCCCGCGACGCGCCGGTAGGAGAAAAAGGAGAAGCCTCCGTAGGTGTAGCCGTGGTCTTCGCGCAGATTGGTATTGATGCGGCTCGAGAACAGTCCACCCAAGATGTTATTCATGACCTGGATGGGCACGTAGTCGGGGGTGGAGCGAGCAACGCCGAGCGTGCCAATCAGCACGAAGGTTTGCTGGGCTCCAGGTTTGTCCACGATGTAGACGCCATGCGCGGGACTGTTCTTCAACGCCCGTGGTTCGCGACGCGTCGTGGAGCCGGTCCATTCGCCGAAGTATTTTTGCGCCGAGGTGCGAGCCTCGGTCAGCGTGAGGTCCCCCGCCAGCACCAGAGCTGAGTTTGCTGGGGTATAGCCGGTTTGCCACATCCTCACGATGTCGTCGCGGCGAACCGATCTGGTGGCAGCGACGGTGCCCTCCTCGCGAAATCCGTAAGGATGGTTCGCGCCGTAGACAAGCTTTTCGAGAACGCCGATGGCGAGTTGCTGCGGGTCATCCTGGATCTGCAAGATATCGGTCTCGCGCAGCTTGCGCACGCGCTCGATCTCAGCAGGATCAAACTTGGGATGCAGCGAGACATCGGAGAGAAGGTCGAGTGCGGTATCGAGATTCGGCCTCAGCGTACGGGCATTGGCAACTGAGTAGTCGCCGAGGGTGAAGCTGTGTAGTTCGGAACCAATTTGGGCGGCTTCGTCGGCGACTTCGGACGACGACCGGCGCTCCGTGCCTTCCGACAGCATTTGCGAGGTGAAGCCCGCGAGGCCAGGCTCGTCGAGGGGATTGGCGTCGTTGCCGTTGAGCACGACCAGATGCGCGGAGACGATGGGGAGTTGGTGCTGTTCCACCAGCATGACGGTGAGGCCGTTGGCCAGCTTGAAGCTGGCCGGAACGGGCAAGGTCAGCTGGGATGCCGGCTGCGCCTTGGGTGCCTGCGAGCGCCAGGGCTCGTCGGGCATGGTGCCGGCAACCGTGGTCTTTGCGGCGTTTTCTTCTTTGGCGGCCGAGGGATCGTCGACGACGCGGTCACCGGGCAGGCCGTAGACGACCGCGCGGGCGGAGGTGGTGAGTTTCTCGGCAGCTAGTTTCTTCACGTCTGCGGCGCCGGCGTGGTTGTAGCGGTCGAGGTCTTTGGGCAAGGAGCCCGGATCGTGCAGGAACTGGTTGTACTGGTTCAAGCGGTCGGCCAGGCCGTTGAAGCCACCGAGCCGCTCGAGTCCGAAAATGATGCGGGTCTCGATTACGTTGCGGGCGCGGTCAAGTTCGGCTTGCGTCGGGCCCTGGGTGCGGAGCTTTTCGAGCTCTTGGTCGATGGCTTTCTCAAGATCCTCGGGCTTTACGCCGGGCTTGGCCGTAGCCTGGAGTTCGAAGACCGAGCCGAGCCGCAGGTTCTGGTTCGTCACCTGGACGTCCTGGGCGATCTGCTTTTCGTAGACCAGAGATTTGTAGAGGCGGCTGGATTTTCCCCCTCCGAGAATTTGGGCGAGAAGGTCGGCCTCCGCATCGCCCGCCTGATAGATGGGCGGCATGATCCAGCCCATGTAGATCTTGGGCAGCTCCACCTGATCCGTAACTTTCGCGCGGCGCTCACTCGTGATAGGCGGAGTGACGGCCGTGATCTTGGGAACGGGCGGTCCCGAGGGGATGGTGCCGAAGTATTTTTCTACCCACTCTTTCGCCTGGGCGGGATGGATATCTCCCGTAATGGCGAGGCTGGCATTGTTGGGGGTGTAGTACTGGCGGAAGAAATCGCGGACGTCGTCGAGGCGGGCGGCCTCGATGTCGCGATGTGAGCCAATGACTTCGGCGTGGTAGGGGTGGTCCCTGGGGAAGAGTTGGTGGAAGAGGGCTTCCTCGACCAGGCCGTAGGGCGTGTTCTCCAGCGCCTGGCGGCGCTCGTTGCGGACGACGTCGCGCTGGTTCGAGAGGCGCTCCTGATCGATCTTGCCGAGCAGGTAGCCCATGCGGTCACTTTCGAGCCAAAGGGCGAGTTCGAGCTGGTTGGAGGGCAGGGTCTCGAAGTAGTTGGTGCGATCGAAGTCGGTGGTGCCGTTGATGTCGCTGGCGCCTGCACCTTCGAGGTAGCGGTCGTGCTCTTTGGGGCCGACGTGTTGCGAGCCCTCGAACATCATGTGCTCGAAGAGGTGGGCGAAGCCGGTGCGTCCGGCGCGCTCGTTGGCCGGGCCCACGTGATACCAGAGGTCCACGGCGACCAGCGGGAGGCGGTGATCTTCGGCGAGGATGATCTCGAGGCCGTTTTTCAGCGTGTACTTCTCATAACGGATCTCGGGCGCGGTGACGGTAGAGGCCGCTCCAGCCAGGCTGGGGATCAGGGCACCGAGACAAACCAGGGCAGCGAATACCGGCCGCAAGGCCATGCTATCGACAAACGACTTCTTCATTAGGGAATCTCCGGAAACAAGACTGGAGGCTTAGACTGCCGGCCGATCTTGAGGAAAGCGCCCACCAAGGCTTTCAGGCGGCCGACTGGTTAGGCGCGCCGCCAGCGTGTTCCATGAGTTCGGTTTGTTGCCAGGTGTAGTAAATGCGATGCGCGACCGTGATGGTCGAGAGCACGGCGATCACCCACAGCACAGGGGCCATGCGGTTGAAAACCGCGCCGATGATCAGGAGCACAAGGCGCTCGGGGCGCTCCATGAATCCGACCTTGCAGGTGCCGATCAGCGATTCGGCGCGAGCCCGCGTGTAGCTGACCATGACGGAGCTGATCATGGCGAGGGCGGCGAGCACGACGTAGAAGAAGCGTCCGCCGCGCGAGTAATAGACGAGCAAACCGAAGAACAAGGCGGCGTCGCTGTAGCGGTCGACCACGGAGTCGAAGAACGCGCCGAACTTGGTGACCTGGTTCGAGGCGCGGGCGACACGGCCGTCGACCAGGTCGAAGAACCCAGCCGCGAAGATCACCAGTCCCGCGTAGAAAAACATGCGCGCCTGGTTGTCGGCATTGGCATAGCCAAACAGAAACGCCGCGACGGTGTCGATCACCAGGCCGAGGAAGGTCAGGAAATTGGGGCTGATGCGAGCCAAGGCCAGCCGATTGACGATGGCGCGGAGCAGCTTTCCGCAGGCATTGCCGAAGGCACTGGTCCAGGTCATTCGGCTTCGGCCTCATCGTAGATGGTGCTCAGGCTGAGGACTTCCATTTCGCGCTTGCCATTCGGAGTGACAACGGTCGCAGTGTCGCCGACTTTCTTGTTGAGCAGGGCGCGGCCGATGGGTGAAGTCGTCGAGATCTTTCCGGCGGCGACGTCGCTCTCTTCGCTGGTGACCAGCTTGTACTCGATCTCCTCTTCTTTGGAGGTGTCGTAGATCTTCACGGTGGAACCGAGTCCGACCTTGTCCCGGGGGATGTTGCTCATGTTGATGAGGGAGAGGTCGGCGAGGCGGCGTCCGAGCTGGCGGAGGCGGGCCTTGACGAATTCCTGACGCTGCTTCGCCATGTGATACTCAGCGTTCTCGCTGAGGTCTCCGAGGGCCACCGCCTTCTTCAGTTCCTTGGGAAGTTCGTGACTCAATTCGTGTTCCAGGGCATTGATTTCGTCCTGGAGTTTCTTCTTCAAGTGCTCTGTCATACTTTGCCGGATTATAAACCGGGGGGGCTGGTAGCTGGCGGCGGACAGCTGTTGGCTCGCAGCATTGGAGCGCGGCGCTTGCGATGCTGGACGTGCGCGACTTCTGTGGCGTTGAGGACAGCGAGGTCGGTTTTCGTCGCTTCGACAGCGGATAAAATCAATACCTGCTTTAGCTTGCAAACAGGCTGCGCATGGCCACCGAGTCCGAAATTGCCTTTGGCGCGGTGCTGGGGTAAACTGAAAGCACTAGTGGCTGTTTAGTAGATACGTTTCTCCGCTTTATTACCTGTTCTGATACGCAGTTCCGGCGCTCATTAAGGTGTTCCTCATGATTGGTAGCGACGGTTTCCACATCGGCGACAAAGTTGTCTATCCCAACCACGGTGTCGGCGTCATCGAGCAGATCAGCAGCCTGACGGTCGGTGCCACCGTAGAAAAATTCTACCTGGTGAGCATCAAATCCAGCAGCCTGAAGGTCCGGGTTCCGTTCCACAACGTCAGCAGCGTGGGGCTGCGGCGCGTGGTACGGAACGGCGAAGTCCAGAAGATCCTTGATTTTCTTGCAGATGGCGAGTGTCTCAGCAACGCCGACTGGAAGTACCGCTTCAAGGAGAACTCGGAGCGCATGCGGACCGGATCCCTGCTGGAAGTGGCGGGGGTGCTGAAGAGCCTGCTCATGCTGCATCAATCGAAGCCGCTGTCGTTCCGCGAAAAGAAGATGCTGGAGCGCGCGCGCTACCTGCTGGTCAGTGAACTGGCCATGGCCAAGAACTGCGACGAGCGGGTGGTGGAGGAGTTGTTGTCGAAGGCGCTGGCGATCAAGCATAAGTTGCGCTTGCCGGAGCCGGCGGAGCTGGCGGATAGTTAGTCGTCAGTCGCTCGTCGTCAGTCTCTAGCGAAACCCTCAACGCCCGCTTTGCGCGGATTTCATCCTGCTGATCAGGCCGTTGAATATCTTTCCCGTTCTCCGCACTCCGAGCTTCCCGTGACTCTGCAGTTTCTGAGTTGAGCTACCCCAGCTGTCTCGCTATGAACGCTTGGCTCTCGAGTTCGTGAACCGACCCGCGTGTGTGGCACAAAAACAGTGCGCAATCGCGGTCAGCCGATCTGCCCTTCCCCCTCCGCAATATTGCTCGCAATTGAAACAGCAGCCCTCCTCACCGGGTTGCTCAGACCATGAATCTGCTGATTCGGAAAGCGCTGTATCAGTCATCGAGTTCTCCCAGACCTTGAGATCACGCTAACCGCCACTCCTATCAGCCCCCTTCATTCCGCCGTGTTCCTGAAGTCTTGTAGGGTCTGCGGCAGTGTCCGTCTGTGACCGATGGACAATGCGAGAGGTCGTAGAGCATTGCTGAAGACTGAGGAGCGAACACTGGCGACTGGTTTATTCCCCCAACCACCTTCCCCAGGGCTTCAGCGAGTCGATGTGGTCGAAGACGATTTTTACGGCGGCGGTGATGGGGATGGCGAGGACCACGCCTACTCCTCCCCAGAACCACCCCCAGAACAGGAGCGCCATGGTGACGGCGAGCGGGTTGAGTTGCAGGCGGTTGCCGAGGAATTTTGGGTAGAGCACATTCAGTGCGAAGAAGTGCAGAGCGGCGACGGCGACGAGCAGGGCGAGCAGGTCCTCGGAGGCCAACTGGCCGACGCCCACCGTGAGCGGCGGAATCATGGCCAGCACGATCCCGAGGTAGGGAACCAGGCTGAGGAATCCGCTGAAGGCGCCGATCAGCAGGAAGAAGGGCAGTTGCAGCAGACCGAAGATCACCATGCTGACGATCGCCATGAATATGCCGATCAGCAGGTTGCCCACCATGAAGCTGCGGATCATGTTGGAAATGAGTCCCAGGGTGACGTAGGCAGTGTGGCGATGCTGCATGGGGAACAGCATCACGGTGGCCGAGCGGGCGTGCTGCTGCCAGCTCAGCATGAAGTAGACGAGGAAGGGAACAAAGCTGACCGCGAGCACGAGTTGGGAGAACGATCCGAAGCCGTGGGTCAGCAACTCGGTGACCGGGCTGGTGGGCTGAATGCGGATTGAGTTCTTGTCGTCGGCGGGTGAGTGCAGAGGGTTGAGCGCTTCGGCCTGTTCGCGAAAGCTCATCACCCTGGCGCGGATGCGCTCGGAGAATTTGGGCATGACCTGCGCAAAGGTTGCTACTTCGTTGTAGGAAGCATAGGTCACGCCATACAGGAGCGTGATCAGAATCAAAACCGCGACCAGAGAAGAAAGACCGCGGGGAAGCCGAAACCGGCTTAGGAAGTCGACCACCGGCGCCAGAATGAAGGCCAGCAAGATCGAGGCCAGGATTACGACGAGAACCAACTCCGCGACATAGCAGACCGTCAGAACGACCCCAATGGCGATGATGACCTGGGGCCAGTTGCGGGCGCTCCGCTGGGTTGCGGGCGTGGTCTCGATGAGGTCCGACATGGCGTCGCTATCGTAGTCGAATCCCGCGGAAATGGCGCAACATATAATCGCGGCGTGGATGCATCCGGCAGCAATTCGTCAGAAAGGCGACCCGGCCGGGTTCTTGGCCTGGACGTGGGCTCAAAGCGCATCGGGGTTGCCGTCTCCGATCCCTTGGGGATCACGGCGCAGGGGTTGGAGACGGTGCAGCGCCGGAACAAGCGACTGGATTTTGAGGCGCTGGCGCAGGTGGCGAAAGCTTACGAAGTGGTCGAGATCGTGGTGGGGCTGCCTCTGCGAATGAGCGGGGAAGAGGGCACGCAGGCCGGGAAGATGCAGCGCTTTGCCAGCGAGTTGGGGGAACGGCTGCAATTGCCGGTGCATTTGTGGGATGAGCGGCTTACCTCGGCGGAGGCGAATCGGCTGTTGCGGGAGACCGAGATGTCGATTCAGCGCCGCGGGCAGGTGGTCGACCGGATTGCGGCAGTTTTGATCTTGCAGTCGTGGATGGAGCATCGGACGCGGGCGCGGGGGGAGTAGGGCGCAGGGGGCAAGTCTCAAACCTCCTTCGCGAGGGATGTATACGACGGTTCACCAACCATCGATTGGCTGCGAAGATCCGACCTTCATCTAAACTACTGGCACCTTGCGAAAACTTCTTGGGATCCTGCTGCTGCTCGTGCTCACAGCGTGCGCGTGGCTGGCGTGGGGCTTGATGTCTCCAGTCACGCCGCCGGGGCAGAAGTTTGTCCTGCTGCGAAGCGGGCTCACCACGCACAGGATTGCGGCCGAACTCAAGTATGCGGGCGTGATCAGGAATGAGCGCGCTTTTCTGATCTGGCACTACCTGCATCACAAGCGTTCGCTAAAAGCAGGCGAGTATCTGTTTGAGCGGCCAGCAACCATCATCGACATTCATCGGCGGCTGGAGCGTGGCGACATCTACACGCACACGGTGGTGGTGCCAGAAGGCTTTACCATGTTCGACATCGCCGGTGCGATCGAGCAGTCGGGGCTAGGATCGAGAGAAGATTTTCTGAAGGTGGCGCAATCGGACACGGACCTGATCAAAGACCTGGCCCCCCAGGCGACATCGCTCGAAGGTTACCTCTTCCCAGATACCTATGAATTCACGCGCACACAAAGCATGCGGGAGATTGCGACCCTGATGGTGCACCACTTCCGGCAAGTGGCGAACACGATCGGACTCACTACCGATGTGCATCCGACAGTGACGATGGCCTCGATTGTCGAAAAGGAAACGGCAGCTCCAGCGGAACGGCCGCTGGTGGCGAGTGTCTACTACAACCGGCTGACGAAGCGGATGGCGCTCGATGCGGATCCGAGCGTGATCTACGCGGAGTTGCTGGCAAAGACCTACTCGGGGGCGCTGCACCACGACGATATGCAGACCAAGTCGCCGTACAACACTTATCGCTGTCCCGGGCTGCCGCCGGGGCCAATTGCGAATCCAGGGAGAGGTTCGCTCGAGGCAGCGATGCATCCCGCGACCAGCAACTTTCTGTATTTCGTCAGCGACGGGAACGGGCAGCATCGCTTTGCCCGGAGCCTGGAAGAACACAACCAGAACGTCAATGCCTACCGGCGCGCGATGAGAGGGCAGTGAGAGGACAGTAGACGACGTAGCTGAAGCCGAGGGATGCGCGGCTTCAAGTCTGGCTTAGGCAAACCTTGAAGACGTTACCGAAAGAGTTCTTCCCACAGGCCGCCCTGGTTTCCCCGCACGCGCGCGAGTCAGCTCGTGCCCTTCCGGGCAGCGGTATGGCTGGGGCGAGGGCGGCCCTTCGACAAGCCCCCGCGACAGCCGGCGGAACAAACCCGTAAGCACGGGCGCTGACTCGAGGCTCTGGCTCTCGGAATCGCACCGGGGTTCGCAGGGTATACTCAAAAGCAGCGATTCATGGGCCGTCTCGCCATAAGCCGGGCGTTTTTTTTGTTTCTCGCGACCCTGCCGCTGACCGGGTGCCTGTTCCGGTCGCGGAAGGTGGAGCGGCAGCTCAACCCGAATCCCCTGCGCTCAGCGACGCAACAAGAACTCATGGATGCCATCAACGTGCAGTCGGGGCGCATCCGCACCATGCAGGCTACCGTTGATATCGACACATCGGTGGGCGGCGAAAACAAGGGGACGGTCACCGATTACAAGGAAATCCGCGGATATGTTCTGGCCCGCAAGCCAGCCATGCTGCGGATGATCGGCCTGTTCCCCATCGTGCGCAACAAGGCTTTCGACATGGTGAGTGATGGCCAGCAGTTCAAGCTGTGGATTCCTACCAAGAACCGCTTCGTGACGGGGAGGAATGACGTCCAGACTGTGAATCCGCGGCAGCCGCTGGAAAATGTAAGACCGCAGAATCTCTATGACGCCCTGCTGATCCGCGAGATTGACCCCGAAAATGAAATCGCGGTGTTGGAGAACGGAATCGAGACCGTGCTGGACTCCCGAAAACACCTGGTGGAGCAGCCCGACTACGAGATCCTGGTGATCCGCAAAGCAAAGAGCGGGTGGTTTCTTTCGCGCAAGATCGTATTCAGCCGGACCGATCTCCAGCCACACCAGCAGTTGATTTACGACGAGCAGGGCGCAACAGTGACCGACGTGAAATATGGCGAATATGCGGACTACGATGGAATCAGTTATCCGTCGCAGACCGAGATCGAGCGGCCGAAAGAGGAATACGACATCACCCTGAAGATCGTGAAACTGGATTTCAATAAGCCGCTAACCGACGACCAGTTCGAATTGCAGCAACCTCCTGGCGCGGAGGTGGTGCGGCTGGAGGAACACGAGAGTAAGGTGCATTCGGCGAGCGGGAGCGAAGGGAAGTAGCGTTCACGCGAGCGACCAGCGGAAAATCCGGGCTACATTTTTCATGATGAACAAAATGATTGTCGGGAACCTGGTGCATCGGCCGGTGCGGTCGCTGATCAGCATTGTGGCGGTGGCGCTGGAGGTTACCCTGATCCTGCTGATTGTCGGGTTGTCGCTGGGGATGGTGAGCGATTCAAGGGGTAGGCAGGCAGGTATTGGAGCCGACGTCATCGTGATGCCGCCGGGGTCGTCCTACATTGTTGGTCTTTCCGGAGCGCCGATGCCGATCAAGATCGCGGACGTGCTGGCGAAGCTTCCTCATGTCAGAGTGGTGGCTCCGGTGATCACGCAGGTTTCTACCAACGGGACACTTGAGGTGCTTGCCGGGATCGATCTCAGCAGTTATCAGGCGTTGAGTCCGTTTCATTTCCTAGAGGGTGGGCCATTTCAGGGGCCCGATGAAGTGATCATCGACGACGTTCTGGCGCGGGCCAAGCACATAAAGATCGGCGACAAGATGGAGATTCTGAACCACGATTTCCGGGTGGCAGGAATTGTGGTGGCGGGCAAAGGCGCTCGAAAATTTCTGCCCATGACCACTCTGCAGGACCTGAACGGATCGAAGGATAAAGCGTCGATTTTCTATTTGAAGCTGGATGATCCCGCAAACGCCGATGCGGTGGCAAGCGAGATCAAGCAAGTTCCGGGGATGGAGCGGCACGTTGCCTACTCGATGAACTACTACCTCTCGATGCTGACCCCCAATAATTATCCGGGACTGGGAACTTTCTTGCATGTGGTGATTGCGATCTCGGTGACCATTGGTTTCATCGTGATTTTCCAGGCGATGTACACGGCGGTGATGGAGCGGACGCGGGAGATTGGGATCCTGAAATCGATGGGTGCTTCGAAGTTCTACATCGTGAACGTGATTTTGCGCGAGACCCTGATGCTGGCGCTCGGCGGAATCGTGCTGGGCATCCTGATCAGCCTCGCAGCACGTGCGGGGATTGCGCAGAAGATCCCGACCATTCGAGTGATCGTGACCGGGGGATGGATCCTGAAGACGACGATTATCGCGATGATCGGGGCGATGCTGGGGGCGCTGTATCCCGCCTACCGCGCGGCGCAGAAGGATCCGATCGAGGCATTGGCGTACGAGTAAACCTCTGTGGGTTGGGGCTTACAAGCGTAACCCCAGCATTTCGTTGACAATCTTTCAAGGGCTGGGCTATCTTTAAAGCTTCGGAAGTCTTGCGGTTGCCCGCCTGATACCTCTGCGCGTTCGGCGCCTGGTGGCACTCAGCGGTCTTCATAAGCGGTTTTAATTTCTGGGAGAGTTTCGATGTCAACCTATTTCCCCAAAGAGGGGGAAATTGCACGCAAGTGGTATGTCGTGGATGCGTCAGGGCAGACGCTGGGCCGACTGGCCTCGCAAATCGCCCGCATCCTGATGGGCAAAGAGAGCCCGAAATACACGACGTTTCTCGACACCGGTGATCACGTGATCGTCATCAACGCCGAGAAGGTGAAGATGACCGGCGTGAAGGCGGAACAGAAGGCGTATCACCGCTACACCGGCTATCCGGGCGGATTGCGAACGGAAGATTTCCGCAAGCGTTTTGACCGCAAGCCGGAGTTGGTGATTGAAGAAGCGGTGTCGCGCATGCTCCCCAAATCGAAATTGGGCAAGCAGATGTTCAGCAAGTTGAAGGTGTATCGCGGCGAGAAGCATCCGCACGAGGCGCAGAAGCCGGAAGCAAGGGTGCTGGTTTAACGGATGGCTGGGAGCTTGCGGCTTGTAGCCAAAGCACCAGCAGCACAAAGTTTCCAATATTTGAAAGGTAAAGCGATAGGTCGGGCTGGCCTGACGAATTTGAGGGCTGCCAGCCACGAGCTACCAGCTACAAGCTAAGAAATGGCAGAAACAGTTCAATACTACGGAACGGGACGACGCAAAACTTCGGTGGCGCGGGTGTATCTGCGCCCGGGCAGCGGGGAGTACAGGGTCAACGGGCGTCCTTTTAATGAGTACTTCGTCACCGAGGCGCAGCGCGCGAGTGCGCGGCAGCCTCTGATCTCCACCGACACGGCGGCCACATTCAACGTTGTGGCGAACGTTTCGGGCGGCGGCGTGAACGGTCAGGCGGATGCGATGAAGCTCGGCCTGGCGCGTGCCCTGATGCAGTTCAACGCGGAACTGCGCAAGAAGCTGAAGTCGGAAGGTATGGTCACGCGCGATTCGCGCGGCAAAGAGCGCAAGAAGTATGGACAGAAGGGCGCTCGCAAGCGGTTCCAGTTCTCGAAGCGCTAGAGCGCTTCGGCTATTGGCTGGCAGCTGGCGGCCTGATAGCAAAACAGGTTTGGCTGACGGCGGACGACGGAAAGCTGACAGCTGATGTAGGTGTTCAATTCTTCCCGTGCCTGGTTGCGCGGGGACGGGAATGGCAATCCGGAAGGCAGTTGCCGGTTGCCAGGAGTCGGTTGCCAGTGAGCTTTCACTGACAACTGGCAACTGACAGCTGGTCACTGGGCCACCGGATGCAGACTAAATAGGAGGTTGTTTGGCTAACATCACCATGAAGGAGTTGCTCGAAGCGGGTGTTCACTTCGGGCATCAGACGAAGCGCTGGAATCCCAAGATGAAGGAATTCATCTTCGGAGAGCGCAACGGGATTTACATCATCGATCTGCAGAAGACGCTGAAGATGTTCAAAGAGGCGTCGAAGTTTGTGCAGGACCTGGCCGCCGAAGGCAAGATCGTGCTCTTCGTGGGGACCAAGCGCCAGGCCCAGGACGCGATCGCCGAAGAAGCGGGTCGCGCGGGAATGTTCTATGTGAACCAGCGGTGGCTGGGCGGGCTGCTGACCAACTGGGTCACGGTCCAGAAGTCGGTGAAGCGGCTGAAGGAACTCGACGACATGGCCACGGATGGCCGGTATGAGCTGCTTCCGAAGAAAGAAGTTATCAAGCTCGAGCGCGAGCGCAAGCACCTGCAGGCGAACCTGGCAGGCATCAAGAACATGTCGCGGCTGCCGGATGCGATCTTCGTGATCGATTCCAACAAAGAGCAGATCGCAGTGCGCGAGGCGCGCAAACTGGGAATTCCGGTGGTGGCGGTGGTCGACACCAATTGCGATCCCAGCGAAGTGGACTACGTAATCCCGGGCAACGACGATGCGTTGCGTGCGATCCGGCTGTTTACGTCGAAGATCTCGGAGTCGATCGTCGAGGGTTCGCAGCTGGCGACCGACAAGCAGACGGCGGAACTGGCGGCAGCGGCAGCGTCGTACAGCGAACCGACGCATGCGGCGGAGGAGACGCCGGCGGCGGAGGCAGAAGCAGGCTCTGAAGACATCAGCATGGAAGACGTGCTGGGAGGCGGGACCAAGAAGGCGCCGGCCGCGGCCCAGGACACCGCGGATGAAGTTCCGCAGGTCGAAAGCCAGACGTTCTAAACGGAACTGGTTGACGAAATTCGGACCCGCGCGCGTCGATACGCCGCGGGTCAAATTTTGTCGGGACACTCGGAAAACTCGGCGGCTTCTGGGACCGCTCGCATCGCGAGATTGAAAGCAGGCATCCAAGAAGGGACACTTTTAAGAAATGAGCACAAATACTGTGAATATTTCGGCAGCGCAGGTGAAAGAGCTCCGCGATAAGAGCGGGGCGCCGATGATGGACTGCAAGAAGGCCCTGGCCGAGGCCGGCGGTGACCTGGAGCAGGCGATCATCCTGCTTCGGAAGCGGGGTACGGCGGTGGCGGAGAGGAAGGCAGGACGCGTGACCAGCGAAGGTTCGGTGGCGAGCTACATCCACGCCGGGGGCAAGATCGGCGTGCTGGTGGAAGTGAACTGCGAGAGCGACTTTGTGGCCCGCACCGACGACTTCAAGGAACTGGTGCACGAGATCGCGATGCACATCGCGGCCAGCGACCCCAAGTTCGTGCGCAAGGAAGACGTCACTTCCGAGGCCTACGCGCGGGAAAAGGACATCTTCCTGGCGCAGGCCGTGGCCAGCGGGAAGCCTCCGCACATTGCCGAGAAGATGGTGGCGGGCAAGATGGAGAAGTTCTACGAGGAGGTCTGCCTGCTTGAGCAGCCGTTCATCAAGGATCAGACCATCAACGTAGGCCAGCTGATCGCCAGCAAGATCGGCAAGCTGGGCGAGAACATCGCCGTGCGCCGCTTCGCGCGCTTCAAGGTGGGCGAGGCGGGCATGACCGTGGCAGCCACCAGCCAAAAGCCGGATGACGGCGGCGAGGCGGCCGCGCCGGTCGTGAAGTAGAGGAAGATCGGGTCCGGGAGGCTAGGCCTCCTGGACCTGGAGTATTTCGGATCCTGCGGTTGGGCGTTACCCACCTTCATGGCGAGAACAGCTTTCAAGCGCATCCTTCTTAAATTGTCAGGCGAGGCATTGGCGGCGGGCCAGGGGTTCGGCGTCGACTCGGCACGTGTGCACGAGATCGCCGAGGAACTGGCCGAGGTGCACGAACTCGATGTGCAGATCGCCATCGTGGTCGGCGGCGGCAACTTCTTCCGCGGTGTCGCCGAACAGGCGAAAGAGATGGATCGCGTTTCCGCGGACCACATGGGAATGTTGGCCACGGTCATCAACGCTCTGGCGCTTCAGGACGCGTTGGAAAAACACAACGTGCATACCCGCGTGCAGTCGGCGATTGAGATGAACCAGGTGGCTGAGCCGTTCATTCGACGGCGCGCCATCCGGCACCTGGAAAAAGGCCGCATCGTAATCTTTGCAGGCGGAACCGGAAATCCGTACTTCTCGACCGACACGGCAGCGTCCCTGCGCGCGATGGAGATCAAGGCAGACGCGATTCTGAAGGCTACGAAGGTCGACGGCATTTACGATGCCGACCCGATGGTGGTGAAGGACGCCAAGAAATTCACCGAGATCAGTTACATGGACGTGCTGAAACAGGGCCTGCGGGTGATGGACTTGACCGCGATCTCGCTATGCAAAGACAACAATCTCCCCATCATTGTTTTCAATTTGAATCAGCGCGGGAACATTCGGAGAGTCGTGACCGGAGAGAAGATCGGGTCTCTGGTGAGTGCGTAGGACAGTCGTCAGTCTTCAGTCGCCAGTCGTCAGCAAGATCCCAAGAGGGAAAGACTCGTGGAATCCCAGGTTTGTGCAAAGAGCGCGCAAACCTGGGGCACCCGTCGGTCGTGGATCTTGTGCAAGGTTAAACACACGGCGTCTCCATCAACTCGGATGGCTAGCGACTGACGACTAGCGACTGACGACTAGCGACTGACGACTAGGTTTATAATTCTTCGTTTTAATTCCGTACTTCTGGAGCTGACTATGGCTCAAGCCACGATGGCGGCGATTGCTGGGCTGCGCGATACCTACGCTCAATTGAAGGGCCGGATGGATAAAGCGGTGGAAGACTTCCGTCGTGAGATGGCGGCCACTCGCACCGGGCGGGCGTCGGTGCACATGCTGGACAGCGTGTCGGTGGACTACTACGGGTCGCAGATGCCGTTGAACCAGATCGCCACCGTCCACGCCCCCGAGGCACAATTGATTACAGTGCAACCGTTTGACCCGTCGTCGCTGGGGAGCATCGAGAAGGCGATTCGCACCGCTGACCTGGGGTTGAACCCAATGAACGACGGGAAGCTGATCCGCGTTCCAGTGCCGCCCCTGACCGAGGAGCGCCGGCGCGATATGGTGAAGCACCTGCACAAGGTGCTGGAGGAGCATCGCACGGCGGTGAGGAATATTCGACGCGATGGGAATGACGCCATCAAGAAGGCAATGAAGGACAAGAAGATCACCGAGGACGAGGAGAAGCGGGCGCTGGAGGAGATCCAGAAGCTCACCGATGACGAGATCAGGAAAATGGAAGATATGAGCAAGGCGAAAGAGAAGGAAGTGATGGAGATCAAGTAGCAGCCGGCTGCTGGTAGCCAGGGGCTGGCGGCCAGTCTTGGCTGATTAGCAGATTGTTCAGAAGCCGCGCGCCGCGCGGCTTTTGCCGTTTGAGGCGACTACTCGGCGGGTGAGTATGTTGCTGACCCCCACTGTGCGCGAAAGCCAGACGCTCTCGCAACCGCCGACGGGACGCCGGCGCTGCCTTATAATCATGATGCCGTGAAGAAGGTCGTCCATGCTGCGTGCCCGCACGATTGTCCGGATGCTTGTGGCGTGCTCATCACGGTCGAGGATGGGCGGGCGACGAAGATTCAGGGGGATCCGGCGCATCCGGTGACGCGCGGGTTCTTGTGCGCGAAGGTCGCAAAGTATCTGGACCGGGTCTATTCGCCGGATCGCGTGCTCTACCCGATGCGGAGAGTGGCGCCGAAGGGTGGGGGCAGCAAGAATGCCGGTGATTTTCGGTGCATTTCGTGGGAAGAGGCGCTCGCTGAGATTGCCTTTCGTTTTAAGAGCATTGCAGCAGAATTCGGAAGCGAGGCCATTCTGCCGTACTCCTACGGTGGGACACTGGGCGTTTTGAACGGATCTTCCATGGACCGGCGGTTCTTCCATCGCCTGGGGGCTTCACAACTTGAACGGTCCATCTGCTCGGCGGCGGGCGAGGCGGGGATCAAGTCGGTCACCGGAGTGAAGCTGGGGACCGAACCGGAGCAGTTCCGCCACTCCCGCTACATCCTTGCCTGGGGCGCAAACATTCACGGTACCAACGTGCACCTGTGGCCCTTCATTGAAGAGGCGCGGCGGGCGGGCGCGAAGCTGGTGGTCATCGATCCTTACCGCACACGCACAGCAAAGTGCGCGGACTGGTATTTGCCGATCAATCCCGGAACCGACGCGGCCCTGGCACTTGGCATGATGCACGTCATCATCGGCCAAGGGCTGCACGATCCCGAATACGTCGAGCAGCACACCGTCGGCTTCGAGCAATTGCGGGAGAAAGTGAAGGACTATCCGCCCGAGCGGGTGGAAACGTGGACTGGAATCCCGGCCGCCGACATTCGAAAACTGGCAGTTGAGTACGCCACGCAGCGCCCAGCCGCGATCCGAGTCAACTACGGAGTGCAGCGGTCGGAGGGCGGTGGGATGGCAGTGCGAACCATCACCATGCTGCCCTGCATCACGGGATCGTGGAAGCAGGTGGGGGGCGGGCTGCAGTTGTCCCTGAGCGGTATTTGGAACCTTAAGCGGGACGTCTTGGATCGTCCGGACCTGATGCAGAAGGCGTTGGGCCGCCCGGCGCGCGTAGTCAACATGGTGGAATTGGGAAAGGCGCTGAACACGCTGACGGACCCTCCCCTGAAGGCGCTGTTTGTGTACAACTCGAACCCGGCGGCCGTATGCCCGAATCATAATGATGTGACCCGGGGATTGCGGCGTTCCGATCTGTTCACGGTGGTGCACGAGCAGTTCTTCACCGACACGGTCGACTATGCAGACATCGTCCTGCCGGCGACGACGTTTTTTGAGCAGAAGGACCTGCAGACCTCGTACGGGCACTACTACCTGCAGATGTCGAACCAGGCGATTCAACCGCTGGGAGAGTGCCGGCCAAACGTCGAGGTGTTCCGGGCGCTGGCGAGAGCGATCGGCTTTGAGGACAAGTGCTTCGAGGATTCGGTCGATGAGATGATCGATCAGGCACTCAGTTCCGAGAATCCGTGGCTCAGGGGCATCGAGCGAGGCCGGCTGGAAAAAGAAGGCCACGTGCACATCCGCGTGCCCAATGGCGAAAAGGGTTCGGAAGCTTTCCTCCCCTTCGCGCATGGCGGGTTCCAGACGACGAGCGGCAAGGCCGAGCTGTTGAACCCGGCTTTGAAGGCGCAGGGGCTGGATCCCGTGGCCGAGTTTGTTCCGCCGCAGGAGTCGCGCCACCAGGGGGTTGCAAAGCGGTTTCCGCTGGAAATGTTGGCCCGGAAGGCGGACAACTTCCTGAATTCGACGTTCACCAACCTGCCCTCGGTTCAGAAGCTGGAGGAGACAGGATTGGTGGAACTTCATCCCGACGACGCCCAGGCCAGGGGGATCGGCAGCGGTGACACGGTGCGGGTCTTTAACGCTCGCGGGCAACTGCGGCTGCGCGCCCGAGTCAACGGGGCGGTGCAGCCGGGGGTGGTGGCTGCCACGCTGAATTGGGCGAAGCTGAGCCCGGACGGTAACAATGTGAATGTCCTGACCTCAGAAAAACTTACCGACATGGGCAACTCCGCCACGTTTTATTCCGTCTTGGTGGAGGTGGAGTTGGCGAGGCCGACCCCTTCGTCCTGAAATCAAGCTCATTTTGAACGATTAGCAGCCAAACCGAGTAGGCGGGTTCTTGGACGCTCGAACCACGTCTACCGTATAATTGCCGTTTTCCTGATTCCCAGAGGCCGAGGTAGTAGCGATTCTCCTTCGCTTTCATCCGGATATCCCTGTGCGCCCGAGCGGCTCTGGCCTCTCCGCTCCTTCGGTCCACCCCCTGGTCCGGACGGCGCCTGCCCGCACCCTCAGGCGGATTTGTACCCTGCGGTTGCTCATCGGGTTCCTGTTCAGTGCGGTCTGGCTCCTGGCCTCTCCCAGGGCGGCGGCGCAACAGGATCTGATCACCGAGATCATCATTCACGGCAACCGGCGCATTCCGGCCGACACGATCAAGGCGAGAATTTTCACCCACGCGGGAGATGTGTACGACCCCTCGGGCCTGGAGCGGGACTTTAACTCGCTGTGGAACACGGGGTATTTCGAAGACATCCGCTTTGAACGGGAACAGACGCCCAAGGGCTGGCGCATCCACGTCTACGTGAAAGAAAAGCCCAGCATCCGCGAGATCAATTACAGCGGCCTGAGTTCGGTTTCGACCAGCGATGTGCTCGACCGCTTCAAGGAGCGCAAGGTCGGGCTCTCAGTGGAGAGCCAATATGATCCCACACGGATCAAGAAGGCCGAGGTTGCAATCAAGGACTTGTTGGCGGAGCACGGGCGCCAGTTTGCGACCATTCGATCGGAAGTACGGCCGATCCCGCCGGCTGCCGTAGGTATTACGTTTGTGGTGAAAGAAGGTCCCAAGGTCAAGGTGGGCCGGATCCGCTTCACCGGGAACCGGAATGTGCCCGCACGCACGCTGCGGGCGGCGATGAAGAACTTGAAGCCGATCGGGATCCCGCACTCTATCTTCCTGGAAAATCTGTTCGCCAAGACCTACGACGCAACCAAGCTCGAAGAAGATGCCGAGCGTGTCCGCAACGAGTACCAGAACCGCGGCTTCTTTAAGGTCCTGGTGCAGGACCCGAAGACCGACATCCACGACACGGGCCACCCCGGTTTCCACATTCCTCTAATTCAGAAGGGGCCGGGCAAGGCGGTCGACATCACCATGCCGATCGAGGAAGGCGACCGATACAAGCTGGCCAGCATTACGTTCAAGAACAACAAAGCGATCCCGAACAGCAGAGCGCTGCGGGCGCTTTTTCCCATCAAAGATGGCGACATCTTCAGCCGCGAGAAGATCAGCAAGGGCCTGGAAAACTTGCGCAAGGCCTACGGAGAATTCGGGTACATCAACTTCACTTCGGTTCCCGATACCAAGTTCGACGACGAGAAAAAGCTGATCAATCTCGAGATCGACGTGGACGAAGGCAAGCAGTTCTATGTCCGGCGCATCGAGTTTCAGGGCAACACGACCACGCGCGATAAGGTCATTCGCCGCGAGGTTGCGCTGGAGGAAGGCCAGGTCTACAACTCGCGGCTGTGGGAATTCAGCCTTCTGCGCCTGAACCAGTTGGGCTACTTCGAACAGCTCAAACCGGACGATCCGAACACGACCGACAAGAAGCTCGACGAAAAGGAAGGCACCGTCGACCTGACCCTGAAAGTGCATGAGAAGGGCAAGAACAGCATCGGGCTCAACGGCGGGGTCAGCGGGCTGGAAGGCGCTTTCATCGGGCTGAGCTACACGACCAACAACTTCCTGGGATTGGGCGAGACGCTGCAGATTCAGGCCAGCATCGGAAACCTGATGCGCAGCGTGCTGTTCGGCTTCACGGAACCCTACCTGTGGGACCGGCCGCTGCAAGCCGGGTTCACGGTGTACACCACGCGCACCAGCTACAACCAGGCGCGGCAATACGCCATCCTCACCGGTCAACAACTGAACCTGCCCGCGTACTATTTGCAGAACCTGCAGAATTACACGCAGTCGAGCACGGGCTTCTCGACTTCGCTGAGTTACCCGCTGCATCGATCGCTAAAGCGAGTGGGCGTGACCTATTCGTTCGACAACTCTTCGCTGATTGCGCTCAGCGATGCCTCGAAAGCGCTGTTTACGAACCTCGCCTTTCGCGGGATTTCCGGGCCCAACGCTTTGACCGGGATTATTACGAGCAAAATTCTGCCCAGCTTCTCGGTCAATACGCTGGATGCATCTTATCAACCTCATAGCGGGAAACAACTATTTCTTGGCGGTGAGCTCGCGGGCTTGGGCGGAACCGTGAAGTCGGTGCGCCCGATTGTGCAGTACAAACAGTTTTTCCCGGTAAACAAGCGCCGGAACGCGATTGGCATCAACTTCCAGGGATCGTTCCTGACCGGATACGGCGGCCTGGTGGCACCTCCGTTCCAGCGCTTCTATATGGGCGGCGAGAATGATCTGCGCGGATTCGATATTCGGTCGGTGTCACCGATTGCGTTCCTGCCGAATAAGGCGACCGTGAACCTGACCAATCCGGACGGGTCGCTTGTGCTGAAGGACCCTTCGAACCCACGCGCAGGACCGTATCAGATTCCGATTCCTGTGCAGACGATCGTGCAGCCGGGTGGGGACTTCAACGTCTTCGGGAACGCCGAGTACCGGATCACCATCGTCGGCCCGGTGACCCTGGCCCCGTTCATGGACATGGGAATCGATCCCATTGTGCGAACGACGCAGTTGCGCATCAACCCGGGGCAGTTGAGCGACATCAACAATACGCCCTTTGGATGCCCGCAGCTGGATATCGCACTGAACTGCATCGGCGGCGAAAAGTTGTCCTTCTCGCAGTACCTCAAACCAGTGGCGGGTACAAACTGGACGCCGCGCATGTCGACGGGACTGGAACTGCAGGTGATGCTGCCAGTGATCAACGCACCGTTCCGGATCTATTGGGCCTACAACCCGCTGCGGCTGGACTCGACGGCGACACCTCCGACTAAGATTACCCGCAGCATGTTCCCCGGCGCGGTGGCTCCCTTCCTGTACAAAGCGGCGGGAGATCACACTTTTACCCAGGCCCTGAATACCTACGGTGCGAACTTTGCCCTTCGGGAGCCGCGGAAGACGTTCCGTTTCACCGTGGCGACGACTTTCTAAGCCCGGTCTAACTGGATGAAAAGCAACGCAGTTTGACGGCTGATGCTATAATTCGAACGTCTTCTGCCCTGAAATAGAACGACGATCGGGGATGCCGCCACCAAGAGCAGGTTCGGCGTGAGGAGCTGGAAGGAGCTCACCTGCTGCGGTTGCGAAGCAGTGTCCGCTACGCGATTCGGTCAACCGAGTGGCACGCCCAGCGTAAGCCTGGGGAGAAAGAAGCAAGCCAAGATTTCCCGGAACAATTTCCAAGGAGTCCAAGCGATCCAATGAAAAGCAAGTTCACGCGCATACTTCTGGCCATGGCGTCTGTCATTTCGGTTGCCGCCCTGGCGCAAACTGGCAGCGCCGCCGCTGCACCCTCTTCGTCTGCTGCCCCGGCTGCAGCGCCCGCCGCCACCGGTAGCGGCACCAAGGTGGGCACCATCAGCATGGAGCAGGCCATCTTCGCTACCAATGAAGGCCGACGCGATTTCGAGGCGCTCAGCAAGAAGCTTGAGCCCAAGCAGAACGAACTGAAGAGCCAGAATGACGAGATCGACAGCCTGAAGAAGCAGCTCAATACGCAGGGCGACAAGCTGAACGAAGATGCCCGCGCCAATCTGGTCAAGCAGATCGAGAGCAAGCAGAAGGTGCTGGACCGAGCGCTGCAGGATGCCCGCGAGGACGCGCAGAACCAGCAGAACGAGATTGCGCAGCGGATCCTGCAGAAGCTGGGACCGGTGCTCATCAAATATGCGACCGACAATGGTTTCGGCATGATCGTCGACACATCGCAACCCTGGCCGCAGAGTCCCGTAGTTTGGTGGGGTGAGTCGGTGGATGTGACCAAGCCGGTGGTCGACGTCTACAACGCGCAGTCGGGTGTGCCCGCGCCTCCCGCGTCTTCCGGCACAGCCGCTCCGAAGCCCGCAGCCAAACCCGCCGGGACGGGAGCGAAGCCAGCGCCGGTGAAGCCGGCTGAGCCGCCCAAGTAAATTCAAGACGCCTTAGTTGTCACGAAAGTTCCCGAGGCCGCGTTTCACACGCGGCCATTTTTTTGGCGTGGGAGCCGAGGGCGTCATAGCCGGTGTCTTTACAGCACAAATGCCTTGTGCTGGAGGACACGATGTTGGCTGACAGTTTGCTGGAATCTCACTTTCCCAGTGGCGCACAACGAGGTTGGACCACGCTAACCTCTTTTGCGCTGCAGACACTCGCGATCGGGGCGGTCCTGATATTGCCGCTCATCTACACCGAAGGACTGCCGAAGTTGCATTTGCTTTCGGTCGGCGCACGGGTTGCGCCTCCACCCGGGCTGCCTGCGACGCCGACGCATGCCGTGGCGCGCCGGGGAGGAAGCAACGCCTTTCGAGGGCTTGTCATGGTGCCGTCCACGATTCCGGCACTTGGAACTCGCTTCAGGGATGACGAGCCGCCACAAGATACTGCGCCTTGCGCGATTTGCGTTCTTGCCGGGCCCGGATCGATCTCAACGGCGAACTCGATCTTCGGGCCAGGCGGAAATCCGATGCCAATCGTCCCACCACCTCCTGCTCCGACTGCACATCCTCCCCGAATCTCTCACCTGATGGAGGGGAACCTGATCCATCGGGTAGAGCCCGTCTACCCGCACCTCGCGCAGATGGCGCGCATTCAGGGGACCGTTATGTTGCGGGCGATCATCAGCCGGACGGGATCGATCGAGAATCTGCAAGTGATCAGTGGACACCCGATGCTCGTGGGGGCAGCGATCGACGCGGTGCGACAGTGGCGTTACCGGCCGTACATTCTGAATGGTGATCCAGTCGAGGTAGAAACGCAGGTGACAGTGAAGTTCTCGGTAGGTGGCGGATAGGAGCCCAAACAGGTGAGGTCTCCCCATCGGGCGGCACCAAGTTAGGAAGGGGGTTGCCCCGTGGGCTGGCGAACCGCGTCGATATAATCGATAGACCGTGAGTTCCGCAACCCTCGATGTGGCGCCCCGGCAATCGGCTCGGCCAACCTGGGCAGAGATCTCTCTTTCCGCGCTGACAGAGAATTTCCGGACTGTGCAGAACCATGTCGGCCCGCGCGTGCAGGTGTGCGCCGTGATCAAGGCCGACGCCTACGGGCATGGCGCGACGCCCTGCGCAGTCGCGCTCGAGTCGGCTGGCGCGAAATGGCTGGGTGTGACCACAACCGACGAAGGGATGCCGCTCCGTTCGGCGGGAATCAGCAGCCGCATTTTGCTGATGACCGGCTTCTGGCGGGGCGAGGAGGAAGAAGTTGTCCGGCAGAACCTGACCGCGACGGTTTGGGAACCCTGGCACCTGGAGTTGTTGAATCGGGCGGCACAGCGAACGGATGCTCCGCCACAGCCGGTGCACCTGAAAATCGACAGCGGCATGGGGCGGTTGGGGGTCACGCTCGAGGAACTGCCCGGCATATGCGAGTTGATCCGGCGGTCGTCGCATCTTGTGCTGGAGGGAATCTCGACTCACCTGGCGTCCTCGGAAGTTTTAGACGCGTCGCAGACCGAGAAGCAGATTGCTGATTTTGAGTGCGCGTTACGTGTTGTCAAAAATGCAGGACTGAATCCTTCGCTGGTTCATGTCGACAATACCGGGGGCATCCTGGCCCGGCCCGGCACATGGAAAAACATGGTCCGTCCCGGCATTGCACTTTATGGGTACGCGCTGCGGCAGAGCCGAGCGGGGAAGCCGGCGACCAGTGGTCCTGCGCTGCCGCTGCGCCCGGCCCTGGCATGGCGCAGCCGGATCATTTCGGTTCGCGAGTTTCCGGAAGGACGGCCGCTGGGGTATAACGCAACCTACACGACAACCCGTCCTTCACGGATTGCGGTTTTGCCCGTGGGATATGCGGATGGCTATCGGCGGGGGCTTTCGAATCGTGGCCGAGTGATCGTGGGCAACAGCTATGCGCCCATCGTGGGAGCAATCTCGATGGACCTGACCCTGATTGACGTAACGCATCTCCCTTCCGCGGAGGTTGGGGACGATGTGCTGCTGATTGGCAGCAGCGGTTTTTTGAAGGTGGACGCGGTGGAGGTTGCCGACCACTGCGGCACGGTTCCCTACGAGATTCTCTGCGGAATTTCGAAGCGCGTACCCCGCATTCACCTGCCTTAGCAGCAAGCAGCAAAGCTCCGTCCAATGCAGGATTTCCCCACTGGCTGCGGCTTGGATGCGGTCTTCTGCTGTCATCCTGTATTTTTGATTACCTGAACCATGCCTAGCCGCTACGCCAAATGGATGTATGACTGGGAGGACCGGCTCACATCGGTGGACAACAATCGTGTGGTCCGTCCACTGGACTGGGGGGTGGAATGGGCACACGACTGGCCCTGCCGCAACGGCGTTCCGCCTGGGGCAGTGCCTCGGGATCCCGAGAAGTTCTTTGCCGAGTACAACCAGCGGATCATCGCCCGGAGCGACGAATTTTATTCTTACAAGACGCCAACGGATTTTCGGCTTGAGCGGCGCCAGGTGCAGGTGTTCAGCACCCGTGAAGTGCCCGACCTGAAGCTGGAGAAGAAGGTTCGAGGTACTTGCGCGGAATTTCTGCGCTTTACCTCTCCGGTGAAGACGCCTTACCCGGAAAACAATCTGGTCAATGCTCGCTGGTTCCCGGCGCGCGGACGGCGAGCGGTGGTGCTTCTGCCGCACTGGAACGCGGACGCCGTCGCCTATACGGGATTGTGCAAAGTGCTCAACCTGCTGGGCGTGGCGGTGCTGCGCCTGAGCCTGCCGTACCACGATATTCGCATGCCGGCCGAGATCGGGCGCGCAGACTATGCTGTGTCAGCGAACATCGGGCGCACTCTCGATGCCGTACGGCAGGGAGTGGTCGATATTCGAAGTTGTTTCGACTGGCTTGAGCAGCAGGGCTACCCCCAACTCGGCCTGGTGGGGACGAGCCTGGGGTCCTGCTACGCGTTCATCGCGAGCGCGCATGACCCGAGGGTGCGGGCAGCGGCATTCAACCACGCCTCGACTTACTTTGCGGACGTGGTCTGGCACGGGCAGTCGACGCGGCACATCCGACAGGGAATCGAAAGCGCGATCGACCTGGAGCGGCTGCGGCGCATCTGGCTGGCGATCAGTCCCATGGTGTACTTCGACAAGTTTGCGCGCTATCGCAAGCGGTCGCTGGTGGTGTACGCCGACTACGACATGACGTTCCTGCCGGAGTTTTCGCGGGAAGTGGTGCGCGAGTTCTCCTCGCATCGTCTGGATCACAAGGTCGTCGTTCTGCCATGCGGCCACTATACGACCGGGGAAGCCCCCTACAAATATATGGACGGGTGGCACCTGGCGAGCTTTCTACGCACGGCTTTCGATTGAGCCCGGATCGGGCGGTGGTTCGGCCTTCTGCGAGCTACGAGTTACAATCATTCAAGGTGAATTTCCATGAAAAATTCCGCCCTGTCGCGCCCCCTGTTTGAAACCGACCCGCAGATTGCCGCCGCTATCGACAACGAAACCCGCCGTCAGCACGAGGGATTGGAACTGATTGCCTCGGAGAACTTTGTGAGCGAGGCGGTGCTGGAAGCGGCCGGCTCGGTCTTCACCAACAAGTATGCCGAGGGGTATCCGGCAAAGCGGTATTACGGCGGATGCGAGTTCACGGACGTGGTCGAAGAATTGGCTCGTTCGCGCGCCAAGCAACTGTTCGGCGCCGAGTTCGCGAACGTGCAACCGCACGCCGGGTCGCAGGCGAACATGGCGGCGTATGCGGCAGTTCTTCAGCCGGGAGACACGATCCTGGGTTTGAATCTGGCGCACGGCGGGCATCTCACGCACGGGCACCATCTCAACTTCTCGGGGAAGACCTACAAGGTGATTCCTTACGGCGTCACCAAAGAGACCGAGACCATCGACTACGACGAACTGGAGCGGCTGGCGGAAAAAGAACGGCCGAAGATGATCATCGGCGGGGGCAGCGCATATCCGCGGATCATTGATTTCGCACGCATGCGGCAGATTGCGGACAAAGTCGGCGCGATTTACCTGGTGGACATGGCGCACTTCGCAGGGCTGGTGGCGGGGGGCATCCACCCCTCACCGGTGCCGCATGCGCACATCGTGACCTCGACGACGCACAAGACGCTGCGCGGTCCGCGGTCAGGGATGATCCTGGCCAAAGCTGACCTGGGCCCGGCGATCGATAAGACCGTGTTTCCGGGCATGCAGGGTGGGCCGCTGGTCCACATGATTGCGGCGAAGGCCGTTTGCTTCCTGGAAGCGATGCAGCCTGAATTCAAGGCGTACGCGCGGCAGGTGGTAGCGAACGCCAAGGTGCTGGCGGAAACCCTGGCAGCCGAGGGCTACCGTGTGATCTCGGGTGGAACTGATACCCACGTCCTGCTGATCGATGTGTTTGCCAAGGGGATGCTTGGCAGCGAGGCGGAGAAAGCTCTGGGCGAGGCCGGCATCACGGTCAACAAAAACGCGATTCCGTTTGACACCAACCCGCCTCTGAAGCCAAGCGGCGTGCGGATCGGCAGCCCCGCCCTGACGACGCGC
>Ga0306923_10000746_pt1 | contig 26622 bp, 30 predicted proteins | sample sta12Can44000108_FD_203841 | JGI IMG/M metagenome (GOLD analysis project Ga0306923, IMG submission 203841) | Lab enrichment of tropical soil microbial communities from Luquillo Experimental Forest, Puerto Rico - statanox.12C.anox.44.000.108 (v2)... | ecosystem: Environmental > Terrestrial >... | reverse complement strand
GAGATCTGCGGCTGAGGATATAATGGAACTCAGCCTGACGCGAGCACCACTTCGGCGCCGACCTAACGCCGAACCGAATGACGGCTTTCCACCCCGTGCGGACCTTAGGATCGTAACGAACGAAGGTCGGCTGTGGGGCAGGAAGACCAGTTCCCGCCGCCAAGGCTGAGCGGCCGATGTGGGTTTCAAAAGCGGTCCTTCGCTGCCGATCATTAGGGAGAACTCGCCTACCGCCTGTACAAAGTCTGCGATCGCAAGAAAAGTGTCACTGAGGTCGTGACCGGCTTCCTGAGGGCGACGAATGTTTTGGTATAAATGTTCATAAAGCCTAACACCGTCTCTTCTAGGAGTCGGGTGTTTTGCCGTGCCGCAGCGCATGCAGGACATTTTGGATCGCGCGGCTGGCTTCGATAGCGCGGGCTTGGTTGTAGTATTTCTCCGTTGTCGCGGAAGCGTTACCGAGCAGGCATGAGGCGACGCCGATATGCTTGGGATCGTCGATAGCGATGGTGGTGGCGGCACAATCTCTGAAAAGGTGGGGATTGATCGCACGGCCGAAGTGGTTGCGTGTGTGCACCGTTACGCATCGGTAAACCGCCTCGCGACTCATCGGTAGCCCCGCTTTCGAGAGCCACAATGCGCTGTTAACGCATGCCGATTTACTCCGAAACCCTGACAGCACACCGCGATGGCGGCTGAGATAGGTTTCGAGAGCTTCGACGAGGGCGGCCGGCCAAGGCACCTCAATAACCTCTCTTCCCTTGGTCTCCGCGGCGGAAAACTCGATCCACCATCGGGTGCCACGGCACACGAGCGTGTGATCGAGAATGAGGCCCGTGAGATTGCGCAGGCGCAACGGCCGGAGGGCAAGTAAAGCGATCAGGAGGCCGTCGCGGTAGGCGAGAGCGCGGGCCCATGCTGTGCGCTCCTTCTCCGCCGCCATCATCAGAGCGATACCGAGCGCGAAGAGCTCGCCTGCCGGAACTAACCGCGAACGCTTGGGCCGAGCTGGCCGGTGCCGAAACCGGATCCGGTCATACATGCGGTTGAGCCAGCGCCAGTCCCGATCCGGGCCCATCACCCCCGCGACAGCGCGGAGCTCCTGCAATCGGTTGAGCAGGGTCTGCGTAGAGGCGTGCTTTTCGAGATCGGCGATATACGTTTTGACCCGGACTGGAGTAACGCGGTCCGCGGGCACACTCGTCGGATCGAGCAGCCCCTGACGATCCAGCCAGGTCAGCCAGCGACCGTAACCGTAAACGGCATTGCGGTTTGAATATTCCGAATGCATCGCTCTGGCACCCCCATCTTCGAGCACATCGCCTGGTACAAGAGCGGCTTGCCAAAGGTTCCGGTCGTCTGGGGGCCATTCTTCCAACGTCTTGCAACGCCGATCGGGATCGAGGTGCAGGATCCTGGTCATTTGGCGCTCGCCTCCTTCCGCAGCTTGAGGATGGTCTCGTCGAAATGACGAACCGCCGCTGCCACCTCCGAACCCGTGTAAAATGTGACGGTCGTCGTGATCGAGCGGTGCGCGAGTGCGCGGCGCACGTTCTCGTACTGACCGGGAGAGACCTCGAGGTAGAGCTTCGCTGCGGCGTGGCGGAACAGATGCGGATGCACCCGCATGCCGGTGTACCGGTGTACGGTTCTGGTGATCAAATCCCGCAGAGCGTTGATTGATTTGGCACCTCCTCCCCGGCCGGGAAACAAGGCGGTGCAGCCCGGAGCAGCCAAACGCGGTCGAAATTCGGTGAGGTAGCGCTCGATCAGGGCGATACTTTCCGGCAGCAGCGGACGATCGATGGGCTCGGCGTTTTTGACGTCCTCGGGCTCGATCACAAGGTGAAGTCCGCCGGCAAAACCAGGTCGGATCAAGTGACGATCGAGATCGAGCTTGGCGAGATTGCCGACACGCAATTGACACATTGTTGAAATCTCGATCGCCACCGCCGCCTGGGCTTGGAGCGCGCCGGCATATGGTCGCGGGTTGCGGGCAGCAAGTTCGATCAGCCGCGCCGGCAGGCCGAGCAACGCCGCCTTGTTTTGGGGATCGTCGAGCTGTCGTAGGCGCGATCGGTTGGTCTGGGTGAGACCTCGCTTGCCGATATCGAGACGACGCATAATCGTGGTCATCCGGGCGATGTGAGCCTGATCGACATGCAGGTAATGCTGGGCGATTGCTCTTAGTGCACTGACAAAATCGTAGATCGCAGTGGTCTTCCGCCCGCCGCCGCGATCAATCAGATATCGCAACCCGAGTTTGAGCGCCTCGATCTCGACGAGATCCATGAGAGAACAAATCGTCGATGGATCCCGCCCCTGCTTTACCAGCGCCGAGGCAAAGGTGCGGATTTGCCGCTCGCGATGCGCGACGGTGCCGGGCCGCACCACCCTGACGCAGTCATCCGCCAGCAGATCCTGGCCCGCGATTCGATTACACCAGGCAGCGCAGTCCTGCCGCAGAGACTCCGGAAAATGCGACCACGACAGGGTCCAATCCTTGCGCCGGCTGGGGATCGTGATGTCGATCCGTGGCCAGCTGTCCACTACGGCTTGCGCCGCGCGCCAGGCGCGCACCGCGGCCGCGTATATCTTTCCCGGGCTTTTTAACAGCGTCGCGTCGAGATGCACGCGAAACGTCTCGAAGGTCGCCTCGGTGACTGCCCAGGGCTCGATCCCGCGAACCGTGCAAAACCGGGCAAATCGCAATAGCGCTATTTTTACCGGGCGCGGCAATTGCTTCCAAGATGCCTTCCACGCCGGCGCCAACGGAATGATATGCCGACCCGGCGACATCGGCTGCACCAAGGCAAGACCCGCGCGGGTCAGGCTACGAACGTTGGCCCAGCGACCCAGCGACATACCAATTGCACGCGGAGCCACCTCGTTCATCGCATCGGCGAGGCGCCGAGGATTGGCTGAAACGCAGTCCGGAGGCTTTCGGAGCGCGCGAGCGACGGTGCGGAGCGCAGCAGCAATCTCCTGCCGCCGGCGCGCCGGCAGATCGGCGGTCCGAACCGCAAGAATAACGTCGGCGAGGGTTAAAACCCGGTTTGGGTTGACTCGTGAAGCTGATTGAGATGACATGTGTAGCCTCGTGATGACTAGGGGTGACACCAGTACATAGTAGTGATAACCCTACTGTGTCAATGTATTTTATTAATACTGTAATGTAATAACGAGTGCTCATATTGCATGATGTTTTTGGCGGATGTCGCGATTATCTGGCACCGCGAGTCACTTTTTTTCGACCAGACTGGCAAGCGCTTCCGGACTAAGACGCACCGCCTCACCGACTCGAGTTGATTCGAGCTCACCTTTCGCGATCAGCCTGCGGAGGTGGCGCACGCTGACATGCAACAATTCGGCGGCTTCGGCCACGGTAACTAAGCGACGCGGTAGCCAGTCGGGCGAAGAGGATTTCATACGCGACCCAACCTCTTGGAGCGAAAACGACCCCCGGATGGGCGGGGAACACTAGCGTCGTGGGACTACCCCACTCCCAAACCAATTTGCGCGTGACCTGTCGTGAATTAATTTGACATTAGGGTCCTGGAGCGGTCAAGGTAGATAATGTAAGCACCGATAACGCGGGGAACTCCGGTAACGGCATGGCAACAACCCAAGACGTCCCAATCAAGCGGGGGCCCGGACGTCCTCCGTTGGCCCAAGACGCGGCGAAGCGGGCTCCGCTCAGTCTTCGAACCACACCGAAATTGAAGAGCGAACTGAAGCACCGCAGCGAGGAGACGGGGCGCTCGCTTACTCAAGAGGCCGAGTTCTGCATCGAGGCGTGGATAGGCCTTGAGCAAGTTTTCGGCGGCCAGCGAATGTCGGCATTGCTGCGCCTGATGGCCGCCACCGCGACGCTCGTTGAAGGAGAAATCGGGCGCGGCTCGATGATGACGGACTATTGGACTTACTGCGCCGTCGAAGAGGCCTGGAAGGGGATCATAAGCTCCTATCGGCCGCTCCCGAATTCCGAGGTGATCGAGCGGCTCGACGAGATCGTCCGCCTCGATAAAGAGACCCCTCGGGCCCCCGAATCTCCGGACTTTCCCATACCGCAGCATCTCCCTGGACTGGGGTTCTTCGAGTCGGAAGACCAGCGGCGCGAGCATGAAGCGAAAGTTCGCGAGTGGGAGCAGCAGACGGCCGAATGGCGCGCTCAATTGGCCGATCATAAGCAAAAAATCGATGTAGCCCTGAATCGGTTTAGACACTTTGAAGAAATCGGGAAGAGTGTCGCAAGGATGATAAATGACCCAAGGCAGTCTCTTCAGGAACTACTGGCCAGCTCCATAAGCTCTACGAATAACACGGCTGGCGGCGACGAACGATGATGCTACATTCAGCTGAGGACGATATGAAGATAGTCGTCGGTTATAATGGGATCATCATAAGAGATCGGTCTTTCATCTGGGTTGGTGCCTGCGCCTCCGGTGCGCAAGAGGCTTAGCAACCATGGCGGTGGGGCCTTTAGTTTGCTCAAGCGATGCGGGCTCGATCCCTCACTGGGCGATCAGCCTAGTGGATAAAATCTGACGGTTGCTACCCTCCAAAGCTGGCTCAAAACGGCGCAAACCCTCGATGCAGATGGGACCCTTCTGTTAGATTTTCACCACTAGGTCGCGTTGGGGGAGAATTGAGGACACTGGCTGATGGCTGATTTAACGATCCAGCATCTTGAGGCGATTGACGGCGAGCCGCGGATCTTTGATCTGACCTTGGCGGAGCATCTCGGCTTCACACGGCCGCGGACGATCCGCCAGCTGATCGAGCGGAGCAGGGTCGAGCTAGAAAGCTACGGTTTGATTGCTGCACGGTGCAGCGCTTACCATAACAGGCAGTTTACCGAGTATTGGTTGAATGAACCTCAGGCACTCCTCGTTTGTTTGCTTTCGCGTAACGAAAATGCAGTCGAAGCGCGCCGTGCGGTGATCGCGGTGTTCATTGCGTGGCGTCGCGGTCAATGCGCCCCGAGGCGGCAACCGGCCGATTTGTCGAAGGCGGAGCGACAGAAGCTCAATTCAAGAGCGTGGGCCTTGGCGAGTGGGGAATCTCAAATCGCTTTCCAGCGGCACAAGGCGCGCCTCATCCAGGAAGCGCGTGATCTTCTCGCGGCAGGGCGGCCAATTGATGCGCTTCTCGACAACATCAAAGACCCCGAATGAACAGCCAGGGCGAAAGTCTGTTCGGACGTTCAGAAGCTATCTTCGAAGAAACCGGAATCCTTGGTGAGCAATGCCATTCCGGAGTGCTGATGAACGCCGCGCCCTTCCCTCGGGCACGACCGACCGTTCTCGTGTGTCCATTGACGCCTGTTTACGCAGCCAGGGTGCGCAGCCGCTCCAGTGGTGTCCGCTACCAGTCGCGCCCACAGAGGTGCCCATTCGGTGGCGCCAACAGGTCCAACCGCGACCTCGAACTTCGGGACGCGCGCAATGAGTGAACGCGACCACGACGCACCGGGCATCAGACGCCAGGGGCTCTATCCCTGCGAGGCGGAGATCGCACGGCGCCTGTCGCAATCGGAGAAACACTGGCGACGTATCGCGCCACAGCTTGAGCGGCAAGGGCTGCCAAAGATCGACCCGATTATGAAAGGGCGTTTCTGGCCGGCGGTTGAAGCATTCTTTCGCAACCGGCATGGATTGGGCAATATGTTCGCCTCTCAGCCTGACGGGGAGGAAAGGTGGGATGTCGCGTGAACCTGGCGACGCACCGGGCCTCGAATGGAAGAAGCGCGCCAGAGACGGGGCTAGGATCCCGCGTTGGCGGGCCAGAAAGAAAGCAGTGGCGCTGGGCTACCGTCCGTCAGTCATTCAGCTCAAGATCGACGCCAGTAACCACGCGGCAATCGCCGAGCGGTGCCGTGAGGAATGGGCGAAAATGGAGGCTTGGCTCGCCATTGAGCGCCCGGCGACGGTCTTCGACGGTACGTTAGCCAGTCTGATTGATCTCTATTTGGGCAATGAATACTCGCCATATCACGATCTGCGTCACAGAACGCAGCGTAGTTATGACCAACACCTGAAGGTGCTGAAGACGTCCGTCGGGGCACGTCGGATCGACAGACTTAATGGCGAGGATTTCCGGCGTTGGTATCGCAAGTTGCGGGAACCCAAGTCGCCGGGACTGGCTCCCCGGATCGGGCGAGCGCATGACTGTATGACCATGCTGCGGATCCTGTTCGGGTATGGCCAGACAAGGGGGTTGCCGAATTGCGAGAGGCTAAAAGGAATCCTTGCCGAGATGCGCTTCAAGAATACGCCGCCTCGGAAAGCAATCATTACCTACGAACAGGTCGTCGCATTCATCGCAAAGGCACATGAACTAGGGCAACCGGAACTCGCACTCGCACAAGCACTGCAATTCGAGGGCACGCTGCGGCAAATAGATGTGATCGGCGAGTGGCTGCCCGATCCCGACCGGCGATCTGGTACTCGCTGGGCGAATGGTCTCTTGTGGCAGCACATTCGCGATTATGTTCTGGCCAAGGACACGACCAAGACCGGTCAGGAGACCGGCATCGATTTTAAGCTCTATCCGCTAGCGTTGGCGGAGCTACAACGCGTGCTGCCAGATCAGCGAGTGGGGCCGGTGATCAAAGACAGTCGCACCGGGCAGCCGTTCAAAGAGCGCAGATTCCAAAAAAATTGGCGCGCAGTAGCGCCGCGGCCGGCATACCCGACGATGTCATGAACCGCGACAGCCGAGCCGGCGGCGTCACCGAGGGCTCAGATGCCGGCGCCGACCTGGAGCATCTGCGCCACCATGCTTCGCATTCATCGGCTACCACCACGGCGCGATACAGTCGGAAAACATTGACCAAGACGCGCGCTGTCGCCCGCCTGAGGGTGGCGCATCGAGAGATCAAGGATGACCAGAACTCAAGCTGAACAGAATTTTCCACCCAATTTTCCACCCATGTCCACCCAGCCATAGGGATTTCAATGGGTTGAGCCCTCTTGGCGGCTGATTGATGATCAGCCGCCGGGTCCGACCCTCGCGGACCGCCGCGAGCTCTGCCGCGATGATGTCGTGATGCCAGCCTGGTGCCAACAGGGTGCGCGGGTTGAGCTCGTGAAAACAGTGCTGTGCGAAGCTCGCAAAATCGGAGCATAGCAGCGCCGCGTATTCGCCCGCGCCAAATGTCTCGGCCGTCGTCATGCTTCGAGATGCGCTCTACGAGCGCTCCTCAGCATGAGGTGATGTCCTCTCCGGAGGCGCCTCGCGGAGCGAGGTCCTCGAAGGGCTGAGGTGCCTCGCAGAGCGAGGCCTCGAAGGATGCGCCATGCCGTCGCGCTGCCCAGGGGCAACCCTGACACATGTTGCGGCGCAGCCTCGTGATCAGCCCTTGCACCCACTCTTTGTCAACCGGGCCAAAGGGGTTTTTGTCGGCCGGCGCCGGTTCCGCCTGTCTTTCGATCTCCCGCAGCATCTCGATCAGCATCTTAGCCCGGAAAATGATGGATCTCCAGAAATTGTGTATGAGGCGCCAGACCGGTACTGTATCTTGAGCTGATTGATGATACTAACGAGTAGCGCATGGGACAGGATACGCTCAGCTCAGACCCGCTTGGTGCAAAGGGTGAAAGTCGGTTCCAGGAGATCTGCGAAGACGCCGGCCTCATTTGTAACAAGTCAACTCGGGATCGAGCCGGGTGGGACTTCATCGTCGAATTTCAGTTCGAGGACGCCGAGGGCGGATCGCTCGACAGCAGGGCGGTGCCGCTCTCCTGTCACGTGCAGGCGAAAACTCTTCTTACGCGATCTGACAGGTTTAAGGCCCGCCTGTCTGCGGCGGAGCGCCTGGCGAAGGAACTAAAGCCAGCGTTCATATACGTGTTTAAGGTCGATGGTACTCAGTTTACCGAAGCGTACCTAATTCACATTATGGACAGGACCTTAGAAAAAATCTTGCGGCGATTACGTGAGCTACGCGCCGCCGGGAAAAGCGATAAGGTTAACATAACATACATTTCATTCTCATCAGCTCGCGAAGGAAAGAAAATCGAACCAACTGGCAAAGCACTTCAGGCCGCCATACAGGCCACATGCGGCCTCGATCTTCAATCCAACGGGGAGGTACGTCTCGATGACAGCAAATTCGGCAATATTTGAACCTCGATGGCGACTTGCACCGCCACGACCTGCTCGAAAAGGCCATGGCGACGTCTCGGGCTTGTCAAAATATCAAAACCGCGTCAGATTTTCCGTCAGGCCGACGCCCATCCGGGAGATGTCGGTTTAACGAGCGCAACGATTAGCGTGAAAGGGGAGACATATGCCATTTACAGCCGGGACTACCCTCAATGCTGACGGCGGCCTTGGGAACAGTAAAGATGGTCGTGGGTTGGTCGGGATAAGTACCAACCAGGCTGGAGTCGTTGGCGAGAGTGGCGATCATCTAGGCAATTCGGGTCTACATGGTGTCTTTGGTGTTGGTCACAATCCCCACGGGGCGGGTGTGTTCGGAACCAACGATCAAGTAGGCGGAATGGGGGTCCAGGGGATCAATCCCTCTGGCGATGGTGTTAACGGTACAGGATACAGAGGCGTCTTTGGATCAAGTGACACTTTCCAAGGCGTTTCTGGATTTAGCCGAGATAACGCTGGCGTTTTTGGCGAAAGCCAAAGTTTACATGGAGTCTATGGTCTTTGCCATAACCCCAATGGCGGGGGAGTGTATGGGACCAATGACGCTGGTGGCTTCGCCGGTGTCTTTGATGGAAACGTCTTTATGGCTGGAACTCTCTCGGTGGCCAAGGATGTAATCCTGACCGGCGCCGATTGCGCAGAGCATTTTGACCTGGTGCAAGACGCCGTCTGTGAGCCGGGCACTGTTATGGCGATCAGCATCGATGGCGCCCTGGATGCAAGCGCTCAGGCATATGACAAGAGAGTCGCAGGCGTTGTGTCGGGTGCTGGAAGCTTCCGTCCTGGCATCGTGTTGGACAGGCAGCACTCCGACGAAGCGCGGCCTGCTGTCGCGTTGTTCGGAAAAGTCTACTGTAAAGTGGACGCGGAGTATGCTCCGATCGAGGTGGGTGATTTGTTGACCACGTCTGACACCGTCGGCCATGCCATGAAAGCTTGCGATCCGGTCAGGGCGTTTGGTGCCGTTGTGGGTAAGGCGCTCGGCAATTTGACGGGGGGGCGCGGACTCATCCCTATTCTCATTACCTTGCAATAACGCGTGATCCTACGAGGCTCACGAATGCCTACGTCAAGTCTGGTTTCTATCTCACGCTTGCTCAAGCAAAATAGGATGGAGTCGATGGCGTCGGCGCTCTCGATAGCCCTTCCGGTATCAGCCAGGAGACTGATCGACCAAGCGTCTTTCAATCTCCTTTCTGGTTGGGAGCTGGTAACCACTGAGGCCATTGCTGTTGACCAGCAGAATAATGCCTGGCACGCCGGGCACGTTGAAGATGTGTTCCCTGTGGATACGGCCCGCTTACTGATTGCCAGCCATACCGGGGGCGTCTGGCTCGCTCCGACCGATGGATCCCTTCCCCCTTTGCCTTTGAGCAACGGCTGGCGCGATGTGGATATGCATTGTCTCGGGGCCGGGTCGCGCAGCGGGAAGCATATCTACGCCGGTGGAAACGAAGCGCTCTTTGAAACCGGCGCCAATAGCCTGCGAGCTCTAGCAAATTTCGAACAATCCAACAGCGTGGGGGCGATTGCCAGCAAACTCGGACAGAATCTGCCGGTGAGTGTGCGCAAATTGATGCAGCTTGCTTCGGATGCGCCCCTGTTCGATTGGCGACAGATCCCAATACTCGATACGGCCGGGAAAGCTCTCTCGCTGAATATTCGCAAGCTCGTCGTGGTAACGGAAATGCAGCCTCCCAAGCTGGTGCTGGCAACAGATCAGGGAGTTTTTTGGTCGGACGTGCCCGCTTTCGGTCAGGACTACCGCTTTGCAGCGGCGCTCGGGATACCGAACAACCAGTGTTTGGCGGTAGCGCTGTCTTCTCGTGTACCTGGACAAACCCGGTTTGTGGTGTGCTCGCCGACAGGTACCCCGGGTACTCCGCAATCGAACGGCCTCTACCTGGGCACGTGGCGAGGCGAGAACCTGGCGATGGGACGAGCCAACATTGTGGGCAACGTGGATTTCGTCCAATGGCAGTATGCCGTTGTTGCTTCCAGCGCAGGAAACCGATCTGTGCTTTACGCGGCGGTTTCGGCAAGCGGTACGGCGACCTTACGACTGAAAGACGCGTTCAGGAAGGCGTCGATGAAAATTCCTCCGTTCAAGGTCTCCAGACTGGCGCAGGTTCTTGGCGTACCGCTCCCCGCGTCTCTTGCTGCGCTCATCCGAAAGGTCAACGCACCCCAAGCGCATGACTTAATCTATGCCGTGCTTTCGTCGTCTGACGGCGGAGCTACCTGGGCCCCGGTAGGTCCTAACCAGAGAGTGGAACAATCAATTCAATTACCCAGAGATCCTGGCCAGACCCAGGAAGGGTGGAACTTGAGCATTGCCGTGTCACACACTGATTCCAACACCATCGCTTTAGGATGGCGTATCGGTCCGTGGATTGGCAGGAAGACTCCACAGGCGTTTTTATGGGAAGAGCATGGCGACCTGAAGGACAGGTCCGGATTTAGCCCACACATACATTCCGATAGCCACGGCCTGCACTTCGACCCGCACGACCCTAATGGAGAAACGCTGCTGGTATGTAGTGATGGGGGTGTTATCTTTACACGGGATCTGAGCGCCCGCGCGCGCGCCACGTTTGTCAGCAGTATCAACCAGCGCCTGCCGAATCTACAGTTTCAAAGTTATCCGGGTCAGTCCGGTGGTTCCAATGGAGCCTCAGGTGTGAGTCCACATACTCCGGGTCTTATGGTCGGGGCGCTTCAGGACAATGGATTAGTCTTTTCGTCCCGCGCGGATGGTGCCCAACAACCTTGGAAGAGGATCATCGGCGGAGACGGTATCGTGTCACTGGTCCTCGAGAACGACCGGTTCCTGTTCTGGTCCAACACCGACCCTCCTGCGGCGAAGAATGCCAAATGGAACGGGTCTAACATAGACGCCGCGGTCAATGTACCCGTAAGGTGCCCGAGTCCAAGCCTCCCGGCAGGGCGATTTTTTTCTAATCCATTTGGCGAGCCAGTGCTCCGCCCCACGTTTCAAAAGCCCGGCACCAGCCAGCCGATGTACGCTGTCGCGGCCTATGATGCCATTGCCACTTATGGTGAGATCTGGGGTCTCTTCGCCGATCCGGATGGCGGCAACCCGGTCTGGGATTTCTTGACAGCTATCAATTCTGCGGTGAATGGTGCGGCGACCGCGGTCGATTCCGATGATGGCCGTACCCTGCTGATCGGCACCGCCAGCGGACAGATCTTTTCGTATGATTCGCCCTCCGGCGTTCTAAATACCATGACGATCGATCCAGCTATTACGACACCCGCAGGGCAAGTCTTCCAGTTCTCATTCCTCAACAATGGTGTCGCAGTCGCGCGTTTTGGAACCGCACTTCTGCGTTTCGACCCGCAGAGGAATCTCTGGACGTCCGTGGAAGGCAATGGTCTTCCTACGGACGAAGGCTTGCTGTATTTCATGGCTGTCGATCCGACCAGGACACCAAGGATCCTTTACGTCGGGACTGATCATGCTATTCATGCAACGTGGGACGCGGGAGCCAACTGGCTTCCAGTGAGCCGAGGCCTGCCGGTTCGCTGTCATCCATCTACGATGCGCTTTGTAACGGACACGGATGGCAAACGGCAACTTTATCTGTTCACCTATGGACGATCTGCCTGGAAGGCAAGATTAAACTGAGTGCGCGCGGAAACTAGATCACCTAGCGAAATCCAACCAACTGAGGGGATTCATGGATTTTTTCGAACGCATTTTCGGCGTTTCTACGTTAAGATGCTAAGGGAAGGCGCGGCCGTCGCCGGTTTGGAGTTCTTCCAGCCGCTGGCGCCGGACACGGCGCAGCGGCTGATATCCGGATATGCCCTGGCTGAATAATAATCCTTTGATACGATTGACGTGTCGTACTCTCTCGGCGGTTAGCGCTTTGCGCTCGCGGCAGAGGTGGCGGCGGTCTTCCTCGCCGGGAGTGGGCACCTTGACCATTGCACAGACCCGAGGTTCGCCGCGCTTATAGGCGAGCAAAGCTCGAACCAGCGTTTCACCATCGATCTTGTCGGTCTTTGCCCTCCGGCGCCGGGCGCGACGTTGCAATCGAGGCCGCATCGACGACGTGGCTTTCGATGCCTTCATTCTGGAGCGCCCGGTGAACCCAAACTAAGACATATCGGACGCCGAGTTCCCGACCGACTTGCTTCACGTCGACCGACTGGCCCTTGTAGGTGAAGCTTCTGTTTCGGGCGATAACGAATAGCCAGCGTATGCGGCTGAGCGCAGTGATGATCTCCTCGACCATGCCATCAGCAAAATACTCTTGCTCCGAATCACCGCTCATGTTCTGGAACGGAAGCACTGCGATCGAGGGTTTGTCGGGCAGCCCCAGCGGCGGGTTTGGCTGCTGCCCGCCCCTTGCCGTCTCGGAGCGATTGGGCTTTTCGCCAAGCAGGATTCGGTGAACGCGCACTGGCCGCGTGACGTTCTTGAGCTGCTGCTCGCCCATATCTTCAAACGAGAAGGCGAGCTTGTCCCGCACTTGATCGCGCACCGCCCGGCTGACGCAGATCCCGCCCGGCTCTGCGAGGGCCTCTAGACGGGCCGCGACATTAACACCATCGCCGTAGTTATCGCGCCCGTCCTTGAGATGTCGCCGAGATTGATTCCCATGCGAAGCTCGATGCGGCGATCAGGTGGCACATCGGCGTTTCGCTCCGCCAATTCGCGCTGCACGTCAACCGCGCAACGCACCGCGTCGACGACGCTGGCGAATTCGAGCTTATAGAGGCATATGCCCTGTTTAACGGTAAAGTAAACGGTATTTCCCTTCGCACAACCAAACCAGAGGGCATCGAAACAGACACCCCAGCTCAGACACTTATAGCAAACTATGCTCGAGTAGGGGAGGTCATAATTGCGTACTACACACTCGTCGATCTCATGCCAGAGCTCGGCGCGGATTACATTCAATGGCGATCAATGAGGATTATTCCAGGACAGATGCGACCACTTCGAAAGACTTCCGGAGATTTCGTGAAGTTCGTCGAATACGCTGATGAAGGTGACGAGTGTTAAAATGGTCCTAGTGCAACGCTCCCCTGAGGACATTTTGTCGGCGAGCCAGGCTCCGGTCGAGCACCGTGGCTGACCGATGGCTTGATCCGTCACTTTCTCAGCAGCTTTAGGTCCAGTCGCCTCAATACCTCTTCGAGGTCCCAGTAGTCTCGCTCAGTCTCCTTCAAGATGGCGATCACGCGCTCCATCGGCGTGCGCCTGCGCAAATCCTCGATCAACGCTAGCAAATCATCACGAAGCTTAGCGAGCGGCGAAACTTTGCAGAGGCTCATCGCCGCTGACGGGTTGGCTTTGGCATGCACACTGCCTTCTGGCCCCACGAATGCCAATCCAAGGAGCGAATAATCGCCGTGCGACTGCTCCATCCATTCGAGGTGGTCGTGCGCTTGCGAGATATCCTTTTTGTAGTAAGTCGCCGGCGTCTGTTTATCCGTCTTCAGCTCGAAGCCGAACTGGCGTGGCTTCGCCTCATCTCGCCATAAGACGTCGGGACCGGTGCCCTCGTCGTTGTCCGGTCGCGTCGCGGTCAAGCCGAGCAGTTCGCCAAGCATGCGCACGCCGACCTCGGCCCGCTTGGGATTGCCCTCGTCGATCATCGCCAGCGTTTTCGTCAGCTTTGCGAGCTCGGTCTCGAACTTGTTACCGTGGCTGTAGCTCAGCAGACCTTGCAGTGAGCGGCCGAACGCATTCAGTTGCGGCTCCTGATTTCTCTCCATGTGTCCGCCGGCGGGGCGCGAGAGCGTAATACCACCGCCGAGACGACGCATGGCATGCCCATAGGAGATGAGCGCCGAATCCCGGTCACCTTCGCGATCGAATGCCGCACCAAGCCAGACCGCATGCCATCCGCCGAGCGGCGTGTCGTGCTGGGCCGTAGCATCCACAGTCTTCTCGAACTCTCGTCGAGCGGTCGCCGGATCGGCGTTCCACATTGCCGCGGCGTACTTGGCCTCGCTCAGCGCCGCCGCAACGAGGAAGGGCTCGGCCGCCTTGTGCCTTGCAAGCTGATCCTCGTCGAGCTCGGCGAGCTTGACTTCGCGCTGATAGTACTCGAGCCAACCCTGATCGCGGCCGAGCACTCGCCCAATGAGCTCGACCGCCTGATCAGGCTCGCTGATGCCGAACTCCTGCTGAACCTCTCTGCCAATCAGAATCTGCCTCTGGAGAAGTGGCGGAAGCAGCGCGAGATTACGGTCATTTCCGAGCCACTTGCTGATATCGTCGCCTTCAATCAAAAACGCACCGTAATCGTTACGCCCCCGGTTTATGCGCCCGAACAACTGGGCCAAGCGGTTAGCGACTCGCACCGCATGCACATTGTTCATACGAAGAAATTCCCACTGATACCGCTCGATCAGCGAGGTGCCGGAAGGTAGCCCATCCATGACCATTATGCGGCAGGTATCGTGCGGGAGGTCGATGCCATCGACGCGCGACACCAGCGTGAAAGCACCGTGCTTGACCTTGCGGAATTGATCAAGCTTTTCGGAGAAGGTTTCCGTCGTCGGAGGCTCGGAAACGGAGGACCAAGCCTTCGCACCCTCGTAGTCCGGGACAGCGATCACTACCGTCTGGCTCTTGACGAGCTTTACCACGAATTTGGCTCCGAACCCGCCCTTGATCTTCCGGCCATTGACAATCAAGCGCTCTCCATTGCCCGCGTCGTTCGACGGCGTGATCGCCACGTCGGGAAGGCGGCCAAAGGCGCGGATGAAATCAGTCTGGCTTTCGAGCGTGGCGGAGAGATAAACGCGTCGGATTTTCTGCTGGAAAATGTCGATGGCAAGCGAGGGAAGGAAGGGCGGCGTCAGCTCGAAGACGCCGCGCGTGAACACCGCGGCGCAGGCATCGATATGATCCTCCAGCCAGGCGAACGGGTACTTGAGCTCCTCGTGATCCTTAATATCGTGGCGCAACAGGATTTTGAGCAAGCGGTCGCTGCGCTCGTAAAGCGCCGAAGGCGCTACAAACGACGTCGAATAGCGCGAAAGATCGAGCGAATCTCTGAATCGCCCGGCAACACCGAGTTCCTGAAAGTGCGGCTTGAACAGCTGGGCGATCTCGCAGAACAGCTCGTTCTGATCTTGGATATCGATCCGCAGCGTGAATGCGCCACGCAGCAGGCTCTCAGCGACATGAGCGTCGTCGAAGATAATCGCCTCGGGAAAGAACTTATTGCGGAGTGCACTGTGGCCATTGAACACCGCCGCGTAGGTTGTGATACAGAACGACTTCCCCGTTTCGAAGAGATCGTTAGAGAACTCGCGGCGGACGCGGGTCGTGTGCTCCATCCCGATCCGCTTCGCTTCCGCTGAGGTTTTGTCGAACCAAGTCGATCGTAGAGCAGGCGTAAAGGACGTTCTCCAGGCCCTCATTGACGAGCGACTGGGCGATGAGCAGACCGACGATGGTCTGGCCCGCCCCCGTGTTCAGGGAGACGAGAACGTCTCGCTTGTCCCGATCCGTATGCCAATCGGCCAGAGCCTTGTCCTGGCCTCGCCAGAGGTCGTTGAACGTTCCAGGCAGGCTGGGGAGGGTCGCGAAGATCTTGATCGGGTCGGTCGGGGCTGGCGGCTTCTTCGTACTGCCAAGTTTGGAAAAGTCCATCGGAGAAACGCCCCTTATGCTGCCACGGCCCGGAACCATAAAGCTCGTACAATTGGGGATTATACAGGCGTTTCTCAAGTTTCCGTTACCCGGTCAGCGCGTCTTGGTCGGGCCCATCATTGCCCTCGGGAACCTGCCGTCCAAGACACGCAACAGCGAGGATGACCGCATCCCGAGCGACCTTTACATGTCCTCTTCGTAACGCGGTGCGGCCTCTCGGATCGCCTGCTCTCGGCTCGAGCATTTGGAACCCGACAGTTAGATACGCCGCGGCATGCGGGTCGCGCTCCGCCCGCCCGGTCACAGCTCCCGAAGGATGCCGAGCCTCCTCGCCATCACCGACAGCGGCTCCGGCCGTGTGGGCTGCGGGCCGCGCGCCAGGGCTTGTTTATACTGCTGCCACATCCAGTCCTGCGGCTCCTGGCCGCCGCGTTTGAACCAGTCGAGCATCTGTGCGGTCGAGTCGACTTGGTCGTCGTGCTTGCCCTTCGGAAAGACTGTCAGCTCGTGCAGGTATTCGGCGAGCCACGCCGCCTCCTTGGGCAGATGGACAAACCCATTCTCGATCATCGCGGTCTGGGCATGCATGCGCATGATCTTGTCGGTCTGTGGCTGGTAGCGGGTGACCGCGTGCAGGCCTTGCTCGATCAATTCCTGGATCAGCTGGGTGCCCGAGGCCTTGTCTTCGATCAGCACGACATACGCTGCGAACGCCGCGCATTGCTCGCAGACCGCGCGCTTCAATTCGGGATATTCCATGCGCCGGCGCAGCACGTGTAAGAGATAAAGGTCCTTGCCTTTGACACCCCAGCTCGTGCAGACGCTGAAATCGCTGAGCTCGGAGGCCTTGTTGGCGGTGTCCCAGCTCTGCACGATCTGATCGAACTTGTCCGGCCGCTCGTTGGGCGCGTAATTGCGAAACCACGCGGCCTTGACCATGCCGCCGCCCTGCGGCGAGGGAGCCTGCTGGTACTGGCCGGCGAAATTGTATTCGCCGATCGTGCGGCGGATCTGGTCAAGGGTCGCGACCGGCTGGCGCTCCGGGTGCAAGGCCTCGCCACGCTGCCGGGTAAACACGTACTGGCCCAGCTCGCTGTCGAGCGCCCACATCTCGTCGTCCTCGGCGATGGCCGGGAAGCGCACGACGTCCCAATCCTCCTGCGCCATCACGTGGCCGGCGAGGTCGTCCTCGTGCAGCCGGTGCATGATCACGATGATCGCACCGCTGCGGGTGTCGTTCAGCCGGCTGTAGAGGGTGTGGTCGAACCAGTCGTTGGCCGCTCACCCCAACCCTCTCCCCGCATTGCGGGGAGAGGGTTGGACTCGCGGAGCGGGAGGGTGAGAGGCAGCGGGCGACGGATCTCAGTCGGCGTCATTCGCCAAACCGCTCCGGGCCGGTGCTCTCGATGTTTCCGACATCGGGGCCACTATCGAGACCACCCCGTCGCGCGGCCCACGGACAACCGTTGCACATGTTGCGGCGCAGCCTCGTGATCAGCCCTTGCACGACCTCTTTGTCGGTCGGACTGAACGGGGATTTTGCCGCCACTGCCGGTTCCGCCTTCTTTTCGACGTCGCGCAGCATGTCGATCAGCATCTTGGTCGCGCGCAGCTCGGCCGCGGCCGATTTGTTGACGAGCTGGGCGATCACCGCCTCGCGCTTGGTAATCTGCCGGCGTTTGCCGTTTTCGGTGACGGTCACTTTCTCGTTGAGTGCCGCGGCCAACAATGCCGGCAGGTTTTTTGGTGTCCGGCCGCGCGGGTTGCCGGATTGGCCCTTTTTGAAGCGGGTGTGCTCGGGCGGCTTGCGGTAGTTCGCCGCGTATTCGCGGTTGCTCTCAGACATCTTGCCCTCGGGAAAGTTTGCGCTTACATATCATTGTTTCCACAAATTGTCAATAACTCAATACGATGGGTGCAAACCACACCCACCTTGCTTTCACCCTGATAGACCGATTCCGCCCCCTGGAGGATGCGTTTGCGACCCCTGCTCGCGGCAGCCGGCACGCAGGCTCTAAGCCTTTGACCGAGATGGGATTATCGATGCTTGTACCGGGCCGATCTTGGGGTGAAATCGAAAATTCACCCTGTTATCCGGCTTTTGCAGGGGTCGGTGCGCGTTATCGCCGATCCACGTTCCGCTCGAGCAGGACCCACGCGGTCTATGTCGAGCCAAATTTGTGGGTGGACGACCGGTTGGGCTGAGCGGGCCGGTCGTCCCCTGCCCTCACCCGGGCTGCAATACGTGGATGACGCGGCTGGCGATCATGTCGCGGGTCTTGGCGGCGTAGGTGGCCATGTGCGGTGAGGTGGCGTGCGCCCGCAACGCCTCGGGGCTCTCCCATTTCTCGATCACGACAAAGGTGTCGGGCCCGAACTTGGTCTGAAAGCTGCCGATCCCCTCGGCGTCGATCGTGGGTCCGTATTCGATGCAACCCTGCTCGGCGTGCACCGCCGGCATGTTGGCGTGGAATTCGTTCAGGATCGCCTCCCGCATGCCGGGTTTGGCGGTGATGATCGCGACGATATGGATCATGTGCCCCCTCCCGATCAGGCGATGCGCTCAAAGACGCTGTGGTGGCGGCTGGTCAGCTTCGGGCGAATTTTTGTCGCCCAATCGCCATAGGCCCCGGCTTTCTCCCACGCCGCACTCTTCATCACCTCCGGGGAGTCGAGCTCGTAGATCGTCAGATAGCGCTGCATGCCGGGCACGGTCGAATGCTCGAGCCGGTAGCGCGCCGCCGAGCGCACACCCGGCACCTTCGACAGCATCGGGAAGTGCTCGGTGTCATAGACCCGGTTGAACTCGGCCTCGTGCTCGGCCGGAATGTCGAGCTGCACGACGAAGATGTGGGGCATGTGATCGTTCCTCCTCGGGGCCGGTCAGGCGATCTTGCGGAAAACGCTGTGCTGGCGGTTTGTCGTGTGCGGCCTAATCTTGGGCTTCCACTCGCCGAGATCGGAGGCCTCCTGCCAGGCCGGGCTGTTGATGATCTCGGCCCGGTCGACCTCGTAGATCGCCAGATAGCGCGGCATCGTCGGGATCGTCGAATTTTCGAGCCGATAGCGGGCGCAGGACCGCACCCCGGGGACCTTGAGGATTGTCGGCACGTGATCCTCGTCGTAGATGCGGTTGAATTCCGCCTCGAGATGCTGCGGGATGTCCATTTGTACGACATAGACATATGACACGGCGTTTCTCCCAAGCTCCGGGTCCGGTGATCGGGAGATTAGGCGAACCGATCCGAGCGCGATAGGATTTCCCGCCGGGTATAGCTCTAGCCCACGCGCTGCTCGGGCGGGAGCTGAAGCCGGTAGCCGACCCCCAGCTCGGTCAGGATGTGCGTCGGCCGGGTCGGGTCGGGTTCGAGCTTGTGGCGCAGCCCGCGGATAAAGACCCTCAGATACTGCACCTCGTCGGCCTGTGCCGGACCCCACACCTCGCGCAGCAGATGGCGGTGGGTCAAGACCTTGCCGGCATGCATGACCAGATGGCGCAACAGGTCGAATTCCTTGGGTGACAGTTTGACCTCGTGACCGCCGCGAGTGACATGGCGGCGCACCAGATCGACCGCGAGGTCGCCCGAGACAAAGACCGCGAGCTCGCCTTGCGCCTGGAAGGCATGGCGCAGCGCAGCACGCAACCGGGCCATCAGCTCGGCCATGCCGAAGGGCTTGCTGATATAGTCGTCGGCGCCAAGGTCGAGTGCCTCGACCTTCGAGCGCTCGTCGTGGCGCGCCGACAAGACGAGGATCGGCACCGCCGAGGTCGGGCGGATCTCGCCGATCAGTTCGAGCCCGCTTTTGTCCGGCAGGCCGAGATCAAGGATCACCAGATCGGGCTTCTCGATCGCCAGCGAACGCAGCGCACCGGCAGCATCCTCCGCCTCGACGATCCGGTAGCCGGATGCGACGAGGCTGGTGCGTAGAAAGCGGCGGATCGGCGGCTCGTCGTCGACAACCAGTACGGTCAGCGCCTTAGCCATGCGCCATGACCGGCTCCCGCTGCGCCGCGATTTCCGGCACCACAGGCATGCGGATCATCAGCACGGCACCCGAACGGTCGCGCCGGTTGCGCGCGACGATCCAGCCGCCGAGCGCTTCGACAAAGCCGCGGCAGATCGCCAGACCTAATCCGGTCCCGGCGCGGCGGCGATCCTGCGCATGCACCCGATAAAACTTGTCGAAGATGCGCTCGAAGTCGGCAGGCGGGATTCCGGGACCCTCGTCGACGACCTCGATCTCGACTAGCTCGCCATCACGGGTCGCCCGGATGTCGATGCGGCTGTCAGCGGGCGAATATTTCGCCGCATTATCGAGAAGGTTGAACAGCACTTGCTCGAATAGGACCGCGTCGAGGTGCAGCATCGGCAGGCCCGACTCGATAGCAACCTCGACGCGGTGTCCGGCGAGGACGTTTCCGGCCCGCTGCAAGGCCGAGCCGACGATCTCGGCGACATCGATCAATTCGAGCTTCAATTCGATCGCGCCGGACTCAATGCGGGTCATGTCGAGAAGGTTAGACACGAACCGGTTCAAGCGCTCGGCTTCCTCCTGAAGGGTTGTCAGCAGTTCCTCGCGTTCGGCGGCGCCGTACCTCTCCGGAAAGCTGCGCAGGCTCGATACCGCGCCGAGGATCGAAGCGAGCGGTGTGCGCAGATCGTGTGAGATCGAGGTCAGCAACGCGCCACGCAACCGCTCGGTTTCCGCCAGCACCCGGGCCTCGTCGAGCCCTCTGGCGAGCGAGATCCGCTCGATCGCCACCGCCGCCTGGTCGCACAGCGCGTCGAGCAGCCGCCGCTCGTCGGGCGTCAGCAACGGACCGGGTGCATCGCGGTCGATGCCGAGCACGCCGACCGGGCCGCTGCCGGTCCGCAGCGGCAGAAAGAGGCGCTTGCCGCCGGGCAATGTGTCGGCGCCGCGCCCGGCCGCGCGATTATGCTCCCAGCTCCAGCGCGCTGCCGCCATATCGGCGGGGTCAAGCTCGTCCTCAGGGGGGTAGCCCGAGGCGACTTCGAGCCCTTCACCGTCTTTTACCGGCAGCAACAGGACAGTGCGGACATTCAGCATCGACGAGATCTGATAGGCGGTCGCCCACAGCAAATCGTCGAGTGCGCCTATCGCGGCCACCTTGCGGCTGAACGCGTAAAGCTCGGCGGTCGTCTTGGCGCGCGTTCGCGCGCTCAACATCTGGCCACGCGTCCGCGCCGTCAAATTGCTGACAATGACCGCCACGACCAGAAAAAAGAACAAGGCGACGCCATTCTCAGGGTCGGCGATCGAGAAGGTGTAGAGCGGCGGGAGAAAAAAGAAGTTGTAGGCGAGCACGCTGACAAAACAAGCGAAGAGCGACGGCAACAGGCCCCAGGCGATGGCCGAGGCCAGCACCGCCGTCAGAAACACCAGCGAGATGCTCTGCACCGCGAGAAACTGTTTGAGCAACAGGCCGATGCCGAGGGCGACGGCGACCGCGCCGGCGCTGCCGAGGTAGCCCTCGATCTCGATCGGTTCGATCTTGGGACGAGTCTGGACCGACTTGGGAGGAACGGAGTCGCTGTCGTCGGGCGAGATCACGTGCACGCTGATCGGGCCAGTCTTGCGCACGAGCTCATGGACCACGGAGCCGTGCACCATTTCGAACCAGCGGGGCCGACTGGATTTGCCGATGACGATCTGGGTGATGTTGTTCTCCGTCGCGTAAGCGACGAGGTCATCGGCGATGTTGCGGCCCGGGATCGTGATTGTCGATGCACCGAGCCGCTCGGCGAGCCTCAGAAAGTCGGCGATGCGGTCGCGCTCGGCATTGGTTAGCCGCTGCGTCCGCGCCGTCTCGACGTAGATCGCGGTCCACGGCATCTGAAGACGATCTGCCACCCGTCGGGCATAGCGGATCAGCCCTCCGGTGTTCGGCGCTTCGCTGATACAGACGAGCACCCGCTCGCCCGCCGGCCAAGGCCCGGGGATCGCATGCTCCCGCATGTGCGACAAGAGCTGCTCGTCGACCCGCTGCGCGGTGCGGCGCAGTGCCAGCTCGCGGAGTGCTGTCAGGTTACCCCGCGAGAAAAAGTGGCGAACCGCTCGCTCGGCCTGTTGCGGCACATAGACCTTACCCTCGTGCAGACGCTTGATCAGATCCTCGGGAGAGAGATCGATCACCTCGATATCGTCGGCCTCATCCAGCACGCTGTCGGGCACGGTCTCGCGCACGCGTATCCGCGTGATCTTAGCAATGACGTCGTTTAGGCTCTCGACATGCTGGATATTGAGGGTCGCAAAAACATCGATGCCGGCAGCGATGATCTCCTCGACGTCGAGGTAGCGCTTGGGATGCCGGCCGCCGGGCGCGTTGGTGTGGGCGAGCTCGTCGACCAGTACGAGCTTGGGGCGGCGCTTGAGAATCGCGTCAAGATCCATCTCGGCCAAGAGGTGACCCTTGTAGTCGACCTGCTGCCTCGGGATCACTTCGAGACCTTCAAGCAAGGCCTCGGTCTCGAGCCGTCCATGGGGCTCGACGATGCCTACGACGACATCGACCCCCTCGCGCCGCATTGCCTGGGCCGACTGAAGCATCTCATAGGTCTTGCCGACTCCAGGTGCGGCGCCGAGAAAAATCTTCAGCCGCCCGCGGCCTTCATGTTTGGCCGCCTCTAGCAACGCCTCCGGGGACGGTCGTCCTTCGCGCTCCGCCATAAAATTAATATAGCCTATCGTAGGCCGTTTGGCACATCTGCCGAGGTCGGGCTGTAGCCTACCGCCTCGTATCTCCCTGACAACAGGGAAAAACCCCGTTTCAGTGTCCAAAAATCGTCCTATCTGTATTAAATTCTTTTATACATCAGTTATTTGTATACATCTTGTCCATGCGGGCCGGCAGCGGAATTTGGCGCCTCAAACCGGGGTCGGCAGCGGATTGGCAGGGGAATTTGGCAGGGTAGTCGAACCTTGCGTCTCCAGCATCTCACAACCATTTGATAATTGACAATATGGCATGCCCTGATGTACATAGGCGCAGAACCGGCCACTACAAGGGCACAGATGTTTGACAAAGTGAAGGGGGAACGTGTCCGAGAAGCGGGTAATCGCTCGGTCGGTTATGGCAAGCCACCGGTGCGCAACGGCCACACGGAAGCTTGCGGCAAGCCGATCCCGCGGTGGCCAGGCATCGAGCGCCGGCGCGCCTTGGTTAGCAGTTAGGATGATCTCGTATCGACGACCAGATCGGCGAGAGCCCTTCCCAAATTATGTCGGCTCGCATAACAGCGCAGCATCTTGAGCACCGTCGATTTTGGGACGGGTGTTCCCGCTCGCAGCTTTGTCAGGACCTTCGGATGGGCTTTCAATGCCCGGCTGGCCTCGGTGTCGCTCGCATAATGCTGGGAAACCAAGTCGCCCCATCGCGGGCAAACAAACCAGGAGCGGTCCTTTTTCTTGCTCATAGGTGCGGACCGGCCGGGGCATCCTCTAGAATGCGAGCGGAGATTCCCCAATCGCGCAGACACTCGACCGCGATTTCGGCCTCCTCGCGCGATATTTGCCGCACTCGCGCCCCGCTGGTCACGCTGCGGTGAACCTTGAGCCCCAAAGCCTCGGCGGCCGGTTGGGCGTTGGCAGGAATGGCAAGGTCGACGAGATCGGCCATGCGAATCTCCACCTCTCGGATTTTGTCAGAGAAAGCGGGCACGACTTTGTTGCGCCCGCGCGGCCATACATCGAGATGCCGGCATAAAGATTCCATATGGATCGAGCGCGAATCAGCAAAACCGGCCCGATTAGCGCGAACTAGTGTCGGCGGCTGGTCGAACCTAGTTCAGTGCAGCTGATCGAGTGCGAGGTTGAGCTTGAGCACGTTGACCCGCTTCTCGCCGAGGATGCCGAGAAACCGGTCTTGGGTCATGTCGGTAACCAAGTCGCGGACCTTTTTCGGCGAAAGGTTGCGCGCTTTCGCGACGCGGGGGACCTGGAACTCGGCGGCGGCTGGGGTGATGTCGGGGTCGAGACCGCTCGCCGAGGTGGTGACGAGGTCGACCGGGATCGGCGTCGATGGATTCTCCGCTTTGAGCTTCTCCGCATCGTCCTTGACGCGGTCGATCAGCGCTTGACTTGTCGGCCCGAGGTTCGAACCACTCGAATTGTCGGCCGCGTAGGGCACCGAAACCGTCTTGGTCGAATCATTCGGGTCGGGCTCAGTCGTCGCCGAGGGACGGGGATGGAAATACTTGTCGTCCGTGAAGTTCTGACCGATCAGTTCGGAGCCGATCACCGCACCGTCCTTCTCTATCAAGCTACCACTGGCCTGACGAGGAAAGAGGAGCTGCGCGAGCCCGGTCATGCCGAGCGGATAGATGAGCCCAGTGATGACCGTCATGACGACGATCATCACGATGGCGGGACGGATTTGTCGCAGCATGGATGTAATCCTCAGGCAAGACCGATGGCGGTGACGGCGAGGTCGATCAGCTTGATGCCGATGAACGGCACGATGATTCCGCCGATGCCGTAGATCAGCAGGTTGCGGCGCAAGATGCTCGCCGCACCGGTCGGGCGATATTGCACGCCCCGCAGCGCCAGCGGGATCAGCGCGATGATGATCAACGCGTTGAAGATGATCGCCGAAAGAATGGCGCTCTCCGGCGTCTGCAGATGCATGACGTTCAAAACAGCGAGCTGCGGATAAAACGCCACAAACATCGCCGGGATGATCGCGAAGTATTTCGCCACGTCGTTGGCAATCGAAAAGGTAGTCAGCGCGCCACGGGTGATCAGCAGTTGCTTACCGATTTCGACGATCTCGATCAGCTTGGTGGGGTCGCTGTCGAGATCAACCATGTTGCCGGCTTCGCGCGCTGCCATCGTCCCTGTGTTCATCGCGACGCCGACATCTGACTGCGCCAGCGCGGGCGCGTCGTTGGTGCCGTCGCCGCACATCGCGACGAGCTTGCCCTTGGCCTGCTCCTCACGGATCAGTTTCAGCTTGTCCTCGGGTGTTGCCTGGGCGAGGAAGTCGTCGACCCCGGATTCCGCAGCGATCGCGGCCGCCGTCAGCGGGTTGTCGCCGGTGATCATGACCGTGCGGATGCCCATCTGCCGCAATTCGGCGAAGCGCTCGCGGATACCGCCCTTGACGATGTCCTTGAGGTGGATTACGCCCAGCAGCCGGTCGTCCTTGGCAACCGCGAGCGGGGTGCCGCCCTCTCTGGCGATTCGCTCGGCAATCACGGTGACCTGCCGGACCGAGTCAGACACGGGTGCGGCGCGCAACGCCGCTTGGGCGCCTCCGGCAGCACCGCGCCACAGCGGCCCGGTGGTCCCGCCTTCGGCAAACGTAATGATCGCATCGACCGCTCCCTTACGGATCGAGGACCCTTCGACATCGATGCCGCTCATCCGGGTCTGCGCCGAGAACGGGACAAAGCTGGCATTGAGCGGTGCCATCTCGCGCCCGCGCAGCCCGTATTTCTCCTTGGCCAGAACCACGATCGAGCGGCCCTCCGGGGTTTCGTCGGAAAGCGAGGCGAGCTGCGCCGCGTCGGCTAGCTCGGCCTCGTCGACCCCGGGAAGCGCGAGAAACTCGGTCGCCTGGCGATTGCCGAGAGTGATCGTGCCGGTCTTGTCGAGCAGCAAGGTGTCGACATCGCCCGCGGCCTCGACCGCGCGGCCCGACATCGCGAGCACGTTAAAGCGCACGAGCCGGTCCATGCCGGCGATGCCGATCGCCGACAATAACGCGCCGATCGTCGTCGGGATCAGGCAGACGAAGAGCGCGATCAGAACGACGACCGAAACGGCACCCGCCGCGTAAGACGCAAAGCTCGGGATCGTGACGGTGGCGAAGACGAAGATCAATGTCATGCCCGCGAGCAGAATATTGAGCGCGATCTCGTTCGGTGTTTTCTGCCGCACCGCGCCTTCGACGAGCGCAATCATGCGGTCGAGGAAGGTCGAGCCCTGTGCCGCCGTAATTCGCACCCTGAGCCAGTCGGACGTGACGCGCGTGCCACCGGTGACCGCCGAACGGTCGCCGCCGCTCTCGCGGATGACGGGCGCGGATTCGCCAGTGATCGCCGATTCGTCGACAGAGGCGACGCCCTCGATCACCTCGCCGTCGCTGGGGATGAAATCCCCCGCGTCGACGAGCACAAGATCTCCCGGCTTGAGCGCGGTGGCGTCGACGAGGTCGAAATTACGCGAGTTGGCGGCCTGCAGCCGCTTAGCCTTGGTCTCGGTTCGGGTCCGGCGCAGCGCGTCGGCCTGAGCCTTGCCGCGTCCCTCGGCCACCGCTTCGGCGAAATTGGCGAAGAGCACCGTGAACCACAGCCACACCGTTATCTGGCCCGAGAACAGGGCGTTGGTCCCCACCACGGTGCCGGTGCCGGCGATCAGGTCGCGCACGAAAAAGATCGTCGTCAGCACCGAGACGATCTCGACGCAGAACATGACCGGGTTCTTGACCAAAGTGCGCGGATCGAGCTTGCGGAACGAGGCCCAGATTGCCGGCACGATCAGCGAGCGATCGAGAATCGCAAGCGGCCGCACATGACGCCTGATCAGCTCGGTTGGCGGGGTCCCGAAAGTAGGGGAGATGTCGGTCATAGTGAATGCCCTCTTTACCCGTCACCCTCGCGAAAAGCGGGGGTCCATATGTGGACGGCCCCCGTCTCGCAAGGGGGAGCAGCTGCGATGGTTCTGGTCGGTTGCAGTCATATGTCCGGCCTGTGTGGTGCGGTCAGATGACCGCTGGCCCAGATGGGTTACGCGGATCGGGTCCCAAACAGGGCAGTGATGTCTGAGCACCATAGGACCCCACGGGGTGTCCC
>Ga0306923_10000743_pt1 | contig 26659 bp, 20 predicted proteins | sample sta12Can44000108_FD_203841 | JGI IMG/M metagenome (GOLD analysis project Ga0306923, IMG submission 203841) | Lab enrichment of tropical soil microbial communities from Luquillo Experimental Forest, Puerto Rico - statanox.12C.anox.44.000.108 (v2)... | ecosystem: Environmental > Terrestrial >... | reverse complement strand
GGTTCGCCCGCCGCTGCGCGCGCACGTACCGCTCCCCCACGATGCGCGCGCCCTGGATGGCACCCGGAAGCTTCGCCATGACCTGCTGGGGCCGGGGACTAACCGAGCCGACCGGACTCGGATCGCGGCAGCTCCGTGTCCTCCTCGTGCAGGCTGCCGACCTCCGACTTCAGGATCCGCATGGACCGGCCGAGGGAACGCGCCGCGTCCGGCAGCTTCTTCGAGCCGAACAACACGATCAGCACGACCGCGACGATCAGTATCTTCCACGGGCTGTCGAAAAGGTCACCGATCATTGCTGTTCCCTTCAGCGGACGGTGGTTAGCACACCCCCCATTCGTTGCGCCGGGCCGGGTGGGTTGGTCGTCGACGGCACATTTATCCCCGGCGGCCGGCGTTGCGGCGGGCCCGGAGCGGCGGTTAGCGTGACACGTGCCCCCGGTTCCCCCGCTGCTCGGCAGGCTGCGCGAGCAGGAGACCCTGCGCCAGCTGCTCGCGAGCGCGCGCGGCGGCCAGAGCGCCGTCCTCGTGGTGCGGGGCGAAGCGGGGATCGGCAAGACGGCGCTGCTGCGCTACCTGACCGGCCAGGCGCCGGATTTCACGGTGGCCCGCGCGGTCGGGGTGGAATCGGAGATGGAGCTCGCCTTCGCCGGCCTGCACCAGCTGTGCGTTCCGATGCTCGGCCGGCTCGGGTCCCTCGCCGCACCCCAGCGGCGCGCGCTGAGCGTGGCGTTCGGGCTGGCCGCGGGCGACAACCCGGACCGGTTCCTGGTCGCCCTCGCGGCGCTCAGCCTGATGGCGGAGACGTCCGAGGAGCGGCCGCTGCTGTGCGTGGTGGACGACGCGCAGTGGCTCGACCAGGCCTCCGCTCAGGTCCTCGGGTTCGTCGGACGCCGCCTGCTGGCCGAGCCGGTCGCGCTGGTGTTCGCGGCCCGGACGCCGTCGTCCTTGGACCACCTGGCCGGCCTGCCCGGGCTCCGGCTGGACGGGCTGGCGAACGGGCCGGCTCGCGCGCTGCTGGCCACGGTCACCTCGGGGCCGCTCGACGAGAGCGTGCGCGCCAGGATCATCGAGGAGACCCGCGGCAATCCGCTGGCCCTGCTCGAGCTCAACCGGGGCCTCGGCGCGGCCGAACTGGCCGGCGGGTTCGCCCTCCCGGACGCGGGCGATCTGCCCAGGCGCATCGAGGACCAGTACATCGAGCGCCTCGGTGCGCTCCCGCCCGAGGCGCGGCGGATGATCCTGCTGGCCGCCGCCGATCCGGTCGGGGACGCGGCGCTCGTCTTCCGGGCGGCCCGGCTCCTCGGCCTGGACGCCGCGGCCGCCGATCCCGCCGTGGCGGCCGGCCTGCTGAGCGTCGGCGCGCGCGTGCGCTTCCGGCATCCCCTGGTCCGTTCGGCCGTGTACCGGGCCGCCGCGGCCGGGGACCGGCGCGCCGCGCACGAGGCGCTCGCGGCGGCCACCGATCCCGGGACCGACCCGGACCGCCGGGCGTGGCACCGGGCGCACGCGACGGCCGGGCCGGACGAGACCGTGGCCGGGGAGCTCATCGGCTCCGCGGCCCGCGCCCTGCGCCGGGGCGGGGTGGCGGCCGCCGCGGCGTTCTGGGAGCGAGCGGTCGTGCTCACCCCGGACCCGGGTGAGCGTGCGACGCGTGCGCTCGAGGCGGCCCGGGCGAAGTACGCCGCGGGGGACTTCGAGGCCGCCCAGGCCCTGCTGGCCGCGGCCGAGGTCGGGCCGCTGAGTGAGCTCAACCACGCGCTCGTGCAGCGGATGCGGGCGCAGGTCGTGTTCGCGCTGAGACGAGGGAGCGACGCGCCGCCGCTGCTGCTCCGGGCGGCGCGGCGGCTGGAGGACCTGGACGCCGGCCTGGCCCGGCAGACCTATCTGGAAGCCCTGGTGGCCGCGATCTACGCCGGCCGCCTCGCCGACGGGCAGGACGTGCTCGAGTTGGCGCGCGCGGCCGGAGCCTCCTCAGCCGGGGAGGGGTCAGCCGAGGATGGGCTGCTCCGCGGCCTGGCGGTGCGGCTGGCCGACGGGTACACGGCCGCCGCGCCCCTGCTCAGCGAGGCGCTGCGGCGGTACCGGGCCGGGCCGCAGGAGCTGGACTGGCGGTGCGTCGCCTACAGCCTGGTCGCGATGGACCTGTGGGACGACCGGGCGTGGTTCGAGCTCGCCACCGGCCAGGTCCGGCTGGCCCGCGCTAACGGCACGCTGAGCTGGCTTCCGTTCGCGCTCGACTACCTGGCCGAGATCCAGATCCAGGCGGGTGAGCTGCCGGCCGCGACGGCCCTGCTGGCGGAGGGCGAACGCATCGACCCGGGGATCAGGGCGGCCACCCTTCCGTACGTCTCGCTGCTGCTCGCCGCGTGGCGGGGGGACGCGCCGGCCGCCGGCGAGCTGACCGAGGAGATGGTCCGGGGGGCCTCGGACCGGGGCGAGGGCGCGGCGCTGACCGTCGCCGAGTACGCCACGGCCGTGCTGTACAACGGCCTCGGCGACTACCAGCTCGCCGCCGAGGCCGCGGAGCGCGCCAGCGCCACCGGCGAGCTGGTCATCTCGCCGTGGGCGCGGTACGAGCTGGTGGAAGCGGCGGTCCGGAGCGACGAGCAGGAGCGGGCCGCCGAGGCGGCGGGACAGCTGTCGGAGATCGCCGCGGCGAGCGGCACCGACTGGGCCCGCGGGGCGGCGGCGCGGTCCCTGGCGCTGCTGGCCGACGGGCCCGCGGCGGATGAGCTGTACGGCGAGGCGCTCGACCGGCTGGGCCGGACCCGGATGGCCGTACACCTGGCCCGGGCCCGGCTGTGCTACGGCGAGTGGCTGCGCCGCCAGAACCGGCGGGCCGAGGCCCGTAGCCAGCTGCGGCCCGCGTACGAGGCGTTCACGGCCATGGGCGCCCAGGGTTTCGCCGAACGGACCCGGCGAGAGCTGCTGGCCACCGGGGAGAAGGTGCGCAGGCGGGTCGAGGACACCCGGGCCGACCTGACCCCGCAGGAGGAGGAGATCGCCCGGCTGGCCCGGGACGGGCGGACCAACCCGGAGATCGGCGCGCAGTTGTTCATCGGGGCCCGCACGGTGGAATGGCACCTGCGCAAGGTGTTCGCCAAGCTGGAGATCGGCTCCCGGCGCGAACTGGACGAGGCGCTGCGGCGCCGGGAACGCCCCGGCCCGCAGGCCAGGGTACCGGCCAGGGACTTAACGGGTGCGACCGGGCGCCCGGGCCCGGGATGGTGGGGTCATGACCACCACACCCGCACTCGCCGGGCAGACCGTCGTCGTGATCGGCGGCAGCGCCGGGATGGGGCTCGAAACCGCCCGCCTGGCCCGCGCCGAGGGCGCCGAGGTCATCCTGGCCGCCCGCGACCCCGAGCGCCTGGAGCGGGCCGCGGCCGAGGTCGGCGCGGCCGGCACCGCGGCGTTCGACGCCACCGACCCGGCCGCCCTCGACCGGTTCTTCGCCGGCCTGCCGGAGCAGATCGACCACATCATGGTCACCGGCCCCGGCCCGTACTACGCACCGCTGGCCGAACTGGACCGCGATCTGGCGCACCGCGAATTCGACGTGCACCTGTGGCTGCCCATCGCGGTGACCCAGCACGCCGTGGGCCGGGTCAGGCCCGGCGGCACGCTGCTGTTCATCGGCGGCACCGGCGGCCGCGCCCGCGGACCGGGCCTGGCGCTGATCGCGGCCGGCACCGCCGCGGGGCCCGCCCTGATCGCCAACCTCGCGCTGGAGGCCGCCCCGGTCCGGGTCAACCTCATCGCGGCCGGGTTCGTCGACACCCCGCTGTCCGCCGCGCTGCTCGGCGACGACCTGGACGCTCGGCGCGACCAGCTCCGCGCCACCCTCCCCATCAGGCGCGTGGTCGGGCCGGAAGACATCGCCGCGCTGGCCGTGCACCTGATGGCCAACACCGCGGTCACCGGTGCCACCTACGACATCGACGGCGGCCAGCAACTGGTCCGCGGGTGACCCGGCGTGGACGACCTGCTCAAACTGGCCATCGAAGCCCACGGCGGGATGCGGCGCTGGGAGCAACTGTCCCGGTTCCGCGTGGCGGCCTCGGTCACCGGCGCGATCTGGGCGCTCAAGGGCCAGCCCGGGCTGCTCGACGGCGTCGTCCTGGCCGGGGAGACCCGCGACCAGCGGCTGACCATCACCCCGTTCCCTCGCCCCGGCCACTACGCCACCTGGGAGCCGCACCGGCAGACGATCGCGACGGTCGACGGGGTGCTGGTGGCCGAGCGGCGCGACCCGGCCGCCGCGTTCGCCGGGACCACCCGGGCCGCGCCGTGGGATGAGCTCCAGGCGGCGTATTTCGCGGGGGAGGCCAACTGGAACTACGTCGTGGCGCCGTTCCTGTTCGCCCGCCCGGATTTCGTCACCGAGGAGCTGGCGCCCTGGCACGAGGACGGGCAGACCTGGCGGCCCCTGCTGGTCACCTACCCGGACGCGATCGTGGCGCACCACCGGCAGCAGATCTACTACTTCGACGACGACGGCCTGCTGCGCAGGCTGGATTACTCGGTGGACATCCTGGGCGGCGGCCCGGCGGTGCACTACCCGTCCCGGTACCGCGAGTTCGACGGGATCATGGTCCCCACCCGCCGCCGGGTCTACGTCCGCACGCCCGACGGCTCCCCGGTCAGGGATCCGGTCTCGGTCGCCGTCGACGTCACCAACGCCGCCTTCAGCTAGGGACGGGACGGACATCTGCTCGACCGGCGCCTCCGGGGACCTTTGGCCGACAGCGCCTCAGTACTGACACGGTCGCGGTTGAGGCGGGCGTAGGCCTTGCGGTTGCGCTGGTAGAGCCCCACGAATTCCCGGAAGATGCAACGGGTTGCTCTGCGAGTGTGCCGTGTAGACGCGGCTGAGGAACGCCACCGCGGTACGGAGGGCGGCGCGACTCGGGACCTTCTGCCCTGGGCCGCCAGGCTCGTCATGTCTAGCGTGTGGACCACGTTGAGACGAGATACGCGAAGCAAGGGGGCACCGATGCAGGAATTCACTGTGCCCGCGGCCTACATCGCCGGACCCGATGACAACATCACGGACGATGTGTTCACCAATGAGCAGAAGTGGCCCGACGAGGTCGGCCTCAAGCGCAAGGTGGACGGCACCTGGACGCCGGTGACCTGGCGCGAGTTCGCCGGGCAGGTTTGCGTCCTCGCCGCGGGCCTGATCGCCGCGGGCATCGAGCCGGGCGATCGCGTGGCGCTGATGTCCCGGACCAGGTTCGAGTGGTCGCTCGTGGACTACGCGATCCTGACCGCCGGCGCCATCACCGTCCCGATCTACCCGACCTCCTCGCTCGAGCAGCTCGAGTGGATCCTCGGCGACTCGGGTGCGGTCGCCGCCGTGGTCGAGAACGACGATCATGCCGAGATGGTCGCCACCGTGCGGGCCGGCCTGCCCGCGCTCGCCCGCGTGTGGCAGATCGACGGCAGCCACTTCGGGCTCCTGCCCGACATCGCGGCAGGCGGCGCGCTGGTAACGCTGGAGCAGGTCGAAGAACGGCGCCGGACCCGCAGGGCCGGCGATCTCGCCGAGATCGTCTACACGTCCGGCACGACCGGCCGTCCGAAGGGCTGCATGCTCAGCCACGGCAACATCGTCGCCAACGCCCGTAACTGCATGCAGAACGACGGCTTCAGCCAGGTGTTCAACGAGCACGCCTCGACGCTGCTGTTCCTGCCGCTGTCGCACAGTTACGCCCAGCTCATCCAGTACGGCGCCATCTACTCGCGCACCGTCCTGGGCCTGGCCGATATCGCCGACGCAGTCGCCGAACTGCCGGCCTACCAGCCGACGGTGGTGCTGTCGGTGCCGCGGCTGTGGGAAAAGGCCTACAACAGTGCCAGGCACAAGGCGGACGCCGAGGGTCACGGCAAGATTTTCGCCCGGGCGGAGACCACCGCCATCGCCTACAGCCAGGCAATGGACACCGGCGGCCCCGCCCTCGCGCTCCGCCTCAGGCACGCGCTGTTCGACCGCCTCGTCTACGCCAAACTGCGCGCGGCCCTCGGCGGCCGGGTGCAGTATTCGTGGAGCGCGGCCGCGCCGCTCGGCACCCGGCTCGGGCACTTCTTCCGCGGGTGCGGCATCACCGTCCTGGAAGGCTACGGCCTGACCGAGACGAGCCCCGCGACCAACTCCAACACCCTCGACGCGCACAAGATCGGCACCGTCGGCCGGCCGATCCCTGGCTGCACGATCCGGATCGCGCAGGACGGCGAGGTGCTCGTGAAGGGCCATATGGTCTTCCAGGGCTACTGGAACAACTCCGGCGCCACCAAGGAGATGATCGACGAGGACGGCTGGCTGCACACCGGCGACCTCGGCGTCCTCGACGACGAGGGGTTCCTCGCCATCACCGGGCGCAAGAAGGACCTCATCATCACCGCGGCCGGCAAGAACGTCGCGCCCGCCGTGCTCGAGGACCGGTTGCGCACCCACTGGCTGGTCAGCCAGTGCATTGTCGTGGGCGATGCGAGGCCCTACATCGCGGCGCTCGTGGCCGGCGATGTGGAGGCGTTCGCCCAGTGGAAGGCGGACAACGGCAAGCCGGAGACGGCGACCATGGCGGAGCTTCGCGACGACCCTGCCTTGCGGGCGGAGATCCAGGCGGCCGTCGACCACGCCAACAAGGCGGTATCCCACGCGGAAGCGATCAAGAAGTTCGCCATCCTCGACGAGGACTTCACCGAGGCGGACGGCCAGCTGACGCCGACGATGAAGGTGCGCCGCTACGTCGTCATGGAGCAGTACGCTGCCCAGATAGCCGCTCTGTACGAGACCTGAATCGGCGGCCGATCCAGGCTGGGCCGCAGGCGTTCGGCCCGATAGCAGGGCCTGTGCCCATGTGCGAGTCCGGAGAGGCTGCCGTGACTGGTGATACGTGCCCGCCGCCCGGTCCGCCCGGCTCATAGAGCGTGGATGTCCCAGCCACGTCGTTCATGCGACGTGGATGTGGCATCCATGTCGTTTGGGTCTGGTGCGGGGGGTGCCGGAGTGACGGGAGCCCGCTCCTGCGATCCTAGGCCGCGGCGTCCTCGGTTTCCAGCACGCAGCGCAGCCGCCGGAGCCCGTAGTGGACCCGGGTGCGCAAGGTGCCGGGCGTGACGCCGAGCTCGGCGGCGACGTCGGCGTAGGGACGGTCGCGCAGCACCGTCTCGACCACCGCGTCCCGGTGGTGGGGCCCGAGGCGGGACAGGGCATGCCGTAGCCCGGAGCGCAGGATCAGCCGGTCGATGTCGCCGAGGCCGGCCGCGGGGGCGTTCTCGCCGGCCGGGCCGGACGCCAGCGGCGGCCGCCGGACCCGCGCCTTGACCATGTCGATCGCGGTGTTGGCGGTGATGACGAGGAGCCAGTTCACCAGCGGGCCGCCCTCGGGATCGAACGAGTCGCAGGCCCGCCAGGCCCGTAGGAAGGCCTCCTGCACCACGTCCTCGGCGAGGTCGGGGTCGATCACGATCCGGCGGGCGCGGGCGAGCAGGCGCGCGTGATACGCGGCGTGCGCGACCGCCATGCCGTGCTCGGTGCAGAGCCCGGCGCATCGATCGGTTTCCATGAGCCGAGCGTGTCGCCTTCGGGCCCCGCGCCTCATCGGTGAGCGCTGCCTATTCATAGCGGCGCGGCTGCCTATCCGTCGGGCGGGGACGCACCTATATGCGACGGCCGTGAACGCGCGGGCCGGCCGCGGCGTGCTCCTTATGCTGTCGAGTTGCCTGGAGGCCTCAGATGAATCCCCGGCCGCGGCTGTGGTGGACGTTCGCGATCACCTCGCTCGCGCTGTTCGCGTTCACGCTGGACCGGCTGGTGGTGGCGATCGCGCTGCCCTCCATCCGCGCCGACCTCGGCGCGCAGGTTTCCGGCCTGGAGTGGACGGTGAACGCCTACACGCTCAGCTTCGCCGTGCTGCTGCTGACCGGCAGCGCGCTGGGCGACCGGTTCGGCCGGCGCCGGATGTTCACGGTCGGCGTGGCGGTCTTCACGGCCGGTTCGGCGGGCGCCGCGCTGGCGCCGACGATCGGCACGCTGGTGGCGGCCCGGGCGCTCCAGGGAGTGGGCGGCGCGCTCCTGGTGCCGCTGACCCTGACGATGCTCTCGGCGGTGACGCCGCCCGAGCGCCGCGGTGCCGTGCTCGGGGCGTGGGGCGGGATCGGCGGTCTTGGCGCGGCGCTCGGGCCGCTGGCGGGCGGCGCCCTGGCCGGCGGCGTCGGCTGGCGCGCCATCTTCTGGCTGAACGTTCCGCTGGGGCTGGTGCTGCTGCCGTTGGGCCGGTTCCGGCTCGCGGAATCCTACGGCCCGCGACGGAGGCTGGACCTGGCCGGCGTCGTGCTGGGCAGCGCCGGACTGTCCGGCATCGTCTGGGCGGTGATCCGCGTGGGCGCGGCGGGATGGGCGAGCGCCGGGGTGTCGCTCCCGCTGAGCGCCGGCGTCGTGCTGCTGGTGTCGTTCGTGTTGTGGGAGATGCGCACGCCGGCCCCGATGCTGCCCATGCGGTTCTTCCGCCGCCGGGTGTTCACGGCCGGCGCGCTGGCCTCGCTCATGATGTACGCCGCGATGTTCGGCGCGCTGTTCCTGATCACCCAGTTGCTGCAGGCCGGGCTGGGCGCGACGCCGCTGCAGGCGGGCCTGCGCACGCTGCCGATGGCCGTCATGCCGTTCTTGCTCGCGCCGGCCGGCGGGTACCTCACGGACCGGATCGGCTTCCGCCCGCTGTTGATCGGCGGCCTGGCCGCGATGTCGGTCGCGCTGGGCTGGCTCGCCGCCGTGGTGACGCCGGACGTGCCCTACGGCCTGCTGGTTCCGCCCCTGACGCTGGCCGGGGCGGGGGCCGCGGTGTTCTTCGCGCCGCTGACGACCGCGATGCTGTCGGCCGTCACGCCCGAGGAGCACGGCCAGGCGTCCGGAGCGGCCACGGCGATTCGCGAGCTGGCGGCCGTGTTCGGGGTGGCGGTGCTGGGCCTGGTCTTCGCCGGGCACGGCGGCTACGCGTCGCCCGCGGATTTCGTCCGCGGCTTCGTCCCCGCGATGTGGCTCGCCGCGGGGCTGGCCGCGGTGGGCGTGCTGGCCGCGGTCTGTATGCCGCGGGTGCGTGGTCTTACCGATCCGCCGGCCCGGTGCGAGAATGATGCGCGTGACGCCGTCTCTGCTGGAGCGGCAGGCTGAGCTGCAGATGCTCGGCACGGCCGTGGAACGGGCCGGCGCCGGGCGGGGGTCGGCCGTGCTGGTGCTCGGCGAGGCCGGCATCGGCAAGACCAGCCTCGTGCACGCCTTCCTGGCCACGGTGTCCGGCCGGGCGCGGATCCTGGCCGGCGCGTGCGAGGACCTGCTCACGCCGCGCGCGCTGGGCCCGCTGCGCGACGCGGCCCGGTCGGTCCCTGGCGGGCCGCTGGCCGCGGCGCTGTCGCCCAGCGCCGACCCGGATCTCGTGTTCGCGGCCGTGGCCGACGAGCTGGCCGCGCCGCCGTCGCCCGCCGTGCTCATCGTCGAGGACGCCCACTGGGCCGACGGCGCCACCCTCGATGTGCTGCGCTACCTCGGTCCCCGGGTGCAGAACCTGCCGGCCGTGATGCTGCTGACCTACCGCGACGACGCCCTGGCCCGGGACCATCCGCTGCGCGGCGTGCTCGGCGTGCTCGGCAGCACGGCGGCCACCCGGCTGCGGCTGCCCCCGTTCACCGCCGACGCGGTCCGCGGCCTGGCCGCCTCGACGAACCTCGATCCCGCCGAGCTGTTCCGGCTCACCAGCGGCAACCCGTTCTTCGTCAGCGAGGTGCTGGCCAACCCGGGTTCGGTCGTGCCGCCGACCGTCGTCGACGCGGTGCTGGCGCGGGTGCGCACGCTGAGCCCGGCCGCGCAGGCGGCGCTGGACCGGCTGGCGGTCATACCGTCGGGCGCCGAGATAGACCTGCTCCGCGTCCTGGTCGGCGACCTCGCGCCGGTGGCGGAGGCCGAGCGCGCGGGCGTCGTCGAGGTACGCGGCGACGTCGTGGCCTTCCGGCATGAGCTCGCCCGCCGGGCGGTCACCGAGTCGCTGCCGGCCAGCGTCCGGCTGGAACTGAACGCGGACGTGCTGCTGGCCCTGCTCACCCGCGCGGACTGCGATCCGTTCCGGGTGCTGCACCACGCGGTGGAGGCGGGTGACGACGACGCCGTCATCACGCACGGCGCGGCGGCGGCGCGGGAAGCCAGCCGCGTGGGCGCACATCAGCAGGCGGCGGCCTGCTACGCCCAGGTCCTGGCCCGCGGGCACCGGCTGACCACCGCCCAGCGGGCCGGACTCGGCGAGGCGTACTCCTGGGCGCTGTCCAACAGCAACCAGCTGCATTTCGCGGTGGCGGCGGCCGCGACCGCCGTCGAGCTGTGGCAGCAGGACGGTGATGGCCGGCGGCTCGTCCGGGCCCTGGTCACGCTGTCCCGGCAGCAGTGGCTGACCGAGCGCACCGCCGCCGCGCGCACGTCGGCCGAGCGCGCGCTCGAGCTGGCCCGGCCGCTCGGCGACAGCTACCAGAACGCGCTCGCCACGGCGAACCTCGGCGGCCTGCTCGTCGTCATCGACCGGGAGGAGGAAGGGCTGCCGTACCTGGCTGAAGGGCTCGGCATCGCCGAGCGCTGCGGCGCGGCGAGCATCGCCGCGCTGTGCCGCAACTACGTGGGTTCCGCGCGGCTGCAGCTGGGAGACCCCGGCGGGTGCGACAACCTGCTGCGCAGCATGGCGGAAGCGAACGCGCTGGGCAACCACGAGTTCGTCATGCGGGCCTACTACAACCTCATCGAGGGCCTGTGGCGGCTCGGCGACTACCGCGAGGCGCTCGGCTACCTCGGGCAGGCGGAGCACTTCGGCCGTGACCGGGATTTCCGCGTCCACGGCTACATGTTCGCCGCGCGCCGGTGCCGGCTGGCGCTGATGCAGGGCCGGTGGGCGGAGGCCGAGGCGGGGCTGCGAGATCTGCTGGACGGACAGGACGATCCCGGCATGATCGGCCGCGAGACGGTTCCCGTGCTGGCCCGGGTGCTGGTGCGGCAGGGGAGCGCGGACGCGCCTGAGTGGCTCGCACTGGCGGCCCGTCACGCGACGATGGCGGACGTGCTGGAGTGGCTGGTCCCGACCGGCCTTGCGCACATCGAGCACGCGTGGCTGACCGGCGACCAGGGGCGGGCCGGACCCTACCCTGGACTGCTGCTCGAGCGCACCGACCGGCCCGGCATGCTCGTCCAGCGTGGCGAGCTGCTGATGTACCTGCGCCGGCTCGGCTACCCGGCCGTGCCCTTCCCTGGCTGCCCGGAGCCGTACGCCGCGGCGCTGCGCGGCGACTGGCGATCGGCGGCCGATGCCTGGCTCGCCGCGGGAGACCCGTACGAGCATGCCCTGGAACTCGCCGGTTCGGGCCAGGTCGAGCCCACCCTCGGGGCCCTGACGATCCTCGACGGCCTCGGCGCCGCGCCCGCGGTGGCCCTCGTGCGCGGGCGCCTGCGGGGCCTGGGGGTGACCCGGCTACCGCGGCGGCCGCAACCTGGCACGCTGACCAACCCGGCCGGTCTCACCGATCGCCAGCTGGAGATCCTGCGCCTGGTCGCGGCCGGGCTGTCGAACGCGGAGATCGCGCAGCGGCTGGTGGTTTCGCCCCGCACCGTGGACCACCACGTCTCGGCCATCCTGGCCAAGCTCGGCGTGCCGACGAGACGCGAGGCCGCGGCCCGGGCCGCCGAATTCGAGAGCGGCTCCTCTCATACCGAGTAGCTCGGAGCGTAATTCGGCCGCGGCGTGAACATTTTCCCTTCTCGTGTCGTGCTCTCGGTGACCATCCACGACACGGAGGACACAGCGTCATGTCAGTACCCGACACCGCGGTGGCGACCCGGCCGGATGCCGCGCCGCTCGTCCGCGACGCGGTGCCAGCCGACTATCCGGCGATCCGCGAGGTCGTGATCGCCGCGTACCGCCAGTACCCTGATCGCGACCTGCGAGCGCCTCGCCCGCGAGGCCGGGGCACCGGTCTTCGCGTTTCACACGGCCAGCTTCATGACCAAGGCCATTGCCCTGTACGAGCGACTCGGCTACCGCCGGGCGCCCGAGTTCGACTTCGACATGGCCGCCCGCTACAGCCGGTTCGGCGCCGCGCCGGTCATGTCGATCGCGTACCTGCGCCGCCTGGCGCCGGAGCGCGCTTACGTCCCGGATTCCCGGTGCGCGTAACCGTTTCATCTCTTGGAGGATCCCGATGACCACCCACGCTCACCGCCGGCGGGTCAGCTCACCCGCCTACTACCTGGGCCGTCCGGCAGCGCTCTGGCTGACCGCCTTCGCGCCGCGGCCGGCCGACCGCAAGTCGTGCGCCGACGAGTCGTCTCCGCACGGCACATGAGGTGAGGAGCCGACGGCACGCGAGCGCTTCATCCTGGCTTCGCGTGCCGCCGGCGCATCACGGTGCGAGCCTCTGGCCTGCCCCAACAAGATAAGCGCATTGCGAAGAACAACGAACCCCTTGGTCAGGGGCCGATTTAGGCCGGCCGGCGAATGTCTTTGCGGAGAGGCGGCGGGCGGCTGAGGCACGGCGGGGCTGGCCAGCGCCCCCGTGGCTGGCCAGCCCTTTGCCGGGATCAGGAGGCGAGGGAGCCCGGGGCCGCCGGGTGGTCAGCGCCCTGGTGACGGCGGCGGCCGCGGCGGGTCATGATTGCTCCGTATCGTGCGACCCGGCGGCGGATGAGCCCGTCACCTGATAGAGCACCTGGAGCAGGCCGAGCCAGCCGGTGAAGCACATGTCGGCGTCATCGGATCCGGGAAGCACCCGGACCCGGCCGACGGGCGGGTCGAGGGCGTCTAGGGAAATGCGGACCTCCACCCGTTCATCGTGTCCGGGCGGGCGCCCCGCAACATCGGCCAGTTGGCCGATGTCGTCCGGCCCGCGCCGACGCAGGCTGAGTGCGTCATCGCCAGAGCCGCCATCCAGGCCGGCCCAGAGAGGCCAACACAGAGAGGAAGCGATCGCCGCGCGTCTGCTCGTAACCGGAGGAACCGGTGTTCTCGGACGAGCGTTCCTGCCCCTGGCAGGGGCCGAAGGGCACTGCCCGGCATTGTGGCTAGGCGCACTGGTCAGCTGAACTCGCCGCGGGTCTTCGTTCGCACCGCCTCTGGCAGCCGTTCGACCAGGTCCGCGACGGTGACGCCACGCAGCGACGCGCGCCAGGCCAGGTGTGCCTGGGCCATGACCACGGCGATAGCGCACGGGCGCGTGCACTGCTCGGGCGGCAGCGCCGACGTGCCCTGCTGGCGGATCTCCTGGCACACGAAGGGGGAGGCCGCGCCCTCGACGGCGTCCAGCACGTCCAGGGCGGAAATCTCCGCTGCAGGCTTCCCGAGCTGGTAGCCGCCGTTGGGCCCTGACACGGCGTGCAGGATCCCGGCCGCCACCAGCGCCCGGAGATGCTTGGCCAGGTACGCCTCGGGCAGCCCGTAGCGGTCGGCGAGCGCCCGCCGCGACAACGCCGTGCCTGCCGGGGTCTGCGCCAGCAGCACCGCGCAGTGCAATCCCCATTCCACCCCTTGGGAAAACTTCACCCTGCCATGTTATGGTTAATATCGTAGATATTCAATATCCACGAAATCGGGGAAAATTCCAATGGTCACGAACCAGGTGGCGGCCGCCACCGGCACCGGGCGAGCGCAGGGCATGACGGGCGGAGCCCTGGCCGTGCTGCTCACCGCGACGTTCATCGGGGCGTTCGACGTCTTCGTCGTGAACGTCGCCGCCCCGTCCCTCCAGCGGGACCTGCACGCGAGCGATGCCCTTCTGCAGCTGGTCGTCGGCGGCTACGCGTTCGCGTACGCGGCCGGGCTGATCACCGGCGGCCGCCTCGGAGACGTGTTCGGCCACCGGCGTATGTACGTGGCCGGGATGGTGGCGTTCACCGTCAGCTCGCTCGCGTGCGGCCTGGCCCGCAGCCCGGTCGAGCTGGTGGCGGCCCGGCTGGCCGAGGGCCTGTCCGCGGCGGCGATGCTGCCCCAGGTGCTGGCGTTGATCACCGCGACCATCTCGCCGCCTTCCCGGCCGCGGGCGCTGGGTCTCTACGGCCTGGCCGCGGGCGCCGGTTCGATCGCCGGCCAGGTCCTGGGCGGCGTGCTCGTCAGCGCGAACCTGGCCGGCCTCGGCTGGAGGCTGATCTTCCTGATCAACCTGCCCATCGGGGCGGTGACCGCCGTCCTGGCGGCGCGGTGGCTGCCGGACCCGGCGACCCGGCGCGGCCGGGCCAACCTGGATCTGCCCGGCGCCCTCGGCGTCGCCTGCACCCTGGCCCTGGCCCTGCTGCCGCTCACGGTCGGCGCGGACGAGGGGTGGCCGCCGTGGACCTGGGCCGCGCTCGGCGCCGCCGTCCCGGCCGGCGCCGTGACGCTGTGGTGGCAGCGTAGGCTCGGCCGGGCCGAGAATGGACACCGCGGCCAGCCGGTCCTCGACCTGTCGCTGTTCAGGCACTGGACGTTCCGGGCCGGCCTGGCCGCCAACGCCTGCTTCCTGGCCTACTTCGGCAGCTTCATGTTCGCCCTCACCCTGTTCCTGCAAGATGGCCTGCGGCTGGATGCCCTGCAGGCCGGCCTGGCCTTCGCACCCGCCGGAGTGATGTTCTCGGCCGCCGCACTGGCCGGTTCGCGCGTGCTGCACCGGTACGGGCCGCGGGCCGTGGTCGCCGGCAGCCTCATCACCGTCGCCGCGCTCGCCCTGCTGCTGGTCCTGGCCCACGCCGGCGCCAACCGGGCGAACCTGCCCTGGATCATCCTGGTCGCCGCCGTCGCCAGCCTCGGCAACGGCATCGTCCTGCCCGCGCTGATCGGGACTTCCCTGGTGAAGGTCGCACCGCACCAGGCGGGCGCAGGGGCTGGCCTGCTGACCACGGCACAGCAGTTCGCGAGCTCGGCGGGCGTGGCCGTCATCGGGACCGTCTTCTTCGTCATCGCCGGCCGCTCTCACTCGTCCCCCGGCGGCTTCGCCGCGGGGATGACCGCAGCGGCCGGGGCGTGCCTCGCCCTGCTCACAGCGGTCACCGTCCTCACCGCGCTCATCGCCCGGACCACCCGCCGCGACGAGGCCCCGCGGCGCCAGGACGCGCGCCGCACACGATCGTAGGTCGGGCGGCCGGGCCACCCGCGAGCCAAAGGGCGCGCCGCCGCCTGGACTGAGAAGCGTAAGCGACGAGGAAAGGCGGCGGGTCAAGAGCGCCCGGAGGCGAGCGGGAGAGCAGAGCACGCGCCACGCTCCGTTCGGCATAATGCTCCGAGGTGAGGCGGAGTTCTCCTGGAACGCCGGATCAAGATTCACGGGACACGCCCTAGCATCGGGCTATGGGGACGCTGGCGCCGGTCCCGGGCATCCGCGGTCGCGAGGAGGAGGTCGCGGTCCTGGCCGACGCGGTCGACCGGGCGGTGTCCGGTCGCCTGGCGGTCGTGCTGATCGACGGCGAGGCGGGCATCGGCAAGACGCGCCTGCTCGAGGACGCGCTGGAGAAGGCGCGCGGCCGCGGCCTTCAGGTGGCGGCGGCCCGGGCGGCCGAGCTGGAGCAGACCCGGCCGTTCGGGCTGGTCGCCGCGATGTTCGGCGGCACGCGGTCGTCGCCTGATCCGCGCCGGGCGGCGATCGGGCAGCTGCTGGCCACCGCGGACAGCGGGGACCGGGGCCCGATCACCGTGACCAGCGACCCGGGTCTGCAGTTCCAGGCCGTGGACGCGCTCGCCGACCTGGCCGAGGAACTCGCGCTGGCCGGGCCGCTGGTGATCGGCGCGGACGACCTGCACTGGGCCGATCCGTCGAGCCTGCTGACGCTGGGCGCGCTGGCGGCCCGCCTGGCCTACCTGCCCGCGGCCATCATCGGGTGCTTCCGCCCGGCCCCGCGGGTGGCCGACCTGGAACGGCTGGCCGGCGCGCTCGAGGCGGCCGGAGGCCGACGGCTTTCCCTGCGTGAGCTCGACGGGCAGGCCGTGGCGGACCTGGTGGCCGATTCCGTCGGCGCCGCGCCCGGCCGGCGGCTGCTGGCCGGGATGTCCGGCGCGGCGGGCAACCCGCTGTTCGTGACCGAGCTGCTCGGGGCGCTCGCCCAGGAGCAGATGATCACGGTCTCGGACGGCCGGGCCGAGGTGTCGGACCTGACCCTGCCGCCGACGCTGCGGCTGACGATCCTGCGCCGGATCAGCTTCCTGCCCGACGGCACGGTGCAGGCGCTGCGCTTCGCCTCGATCCTCGGGTCCGGCTTCACACTCACCGATCTGGCGGTGGTCACCGGCCGTTCGGCCATCGACCTGTCGATGAGCCTGGCCGAGCCGATCAGGGCGCGGGTGCTCGAGGACGACGGGGCCCGGCTCCGGTTCCGCCACGACCTGATCCGCGACGCCATCTACGAAGACCTCCCCAGCAGCGTGCGCGGCGCGCTGCACCGCGAGGCCGGGCAGCGGCTCGCCGCGGCGGGGGCGCCGGCCTCGCAGGTGGCCGAGCACCTGGCCCGCGGGGCCGGCCCGGAGGACACCGAGGCCATCGGGTGGCTGGTCCGGGCCGCCCGCCAGGCCGCCGTGGCGTCCCCGGACGTGGCGGCCGGCCTGTTCAGCCGGGCGATCGGGCTGATGTCCCCGGCCGACCAGGGCCGTGACCGGCTGCTGGCCGAACGGGCCGGCAGCCTGATGCAGGCCGGCCGGGTCCCGCTGGCCTTGGCGGCCTGCCGCCAGCTGCTCGACCGCCCGCACGACCCGGGCACCGATGGCCAGGTCCGGATCTACCTCGCGCATGCCATGCTCGCCCAGGGACAGGTGCGGGACGCCCTGGGCGAGCTCGACCGGGCCAGCCGGTCACCGTCGCTGCCGGATGCCGAACGGGCCGCGGCTCACGCCTGGGCCGGGTTCGCGCGTATCGCGCTGGGCGATCTCGACGGCGCGGCGGCGTCTGAGCGGGCCGCGGTGGCCGCGGCCGCCGCCTCGGAGGGGGCCGCGGACGATCACGTGACCACCAGCATCATCATGTCCACGACGGCCAGGATCTCCGAGTCCCGCGGCCACCTCGCCGAAGCGCTCGAGATCGCCGAGGAGGCGGTGCGGCGGGCCGACGCGAGCCCCAGCCGGCTGGGACATCGCTTCCCAGTCGGCGTGACCCGCGGGCGGCTGCTCATCGAGCTCGACCGGCTCCCCGAGGCCAGGTCCGCGCTCGGGGCGGGCGTGCGGGTCAGCGAGGAGCTCGGCGTCCGCTGGCCGCTGGCCACCCACCAGGTGTACCTCGCTTACGAGCGCTTCACCGCCGGGGAGTGGGACGACGCCGTCGCCGAGCTCGAGGCCAGCGTCAAGATCGCGGAGGAGATCGGCGAGATCTACAGCCTGGTGTACGCGCACGGCTTGCTGTCCCGGATCAGCGTGCACCGCAACGACCTGCACCGGGCCAGGGAGGCGGCCGCCACCGCGGACGGTTACCTGGCCGGCTGGGGCCACGGTCACGCCATGAGCTGGGTGGCCTGGCCGCGGGCCCTCATCCTGGAGGCAGGCGGCGAGCGCGGGGAGGCGCTGAGGACGATGGCGAGCCTGTGGGACTGGTGCGCCGGTTCCGGGCTGACCGTGGAATTCCCGCTGATCGGAGCCGATCTCGTCCGGCTGGCGCTGGCCGCGGGTGACCTGGCCCGGGCCAGGCAGGTGTCGGCGGCCGTGGCCGAGGTGGCCGCGGGCAACGACCTGGCCTGGATGACCGGTGAGGCGCTGCGCTGCCAGGGCCTGCTCGACGACGACCCCGCGGTCCTGCAGGCCGCCGTGGCGGCCCACGACCGCGGGGCACGTCCCTTCCTGGTCGCGCTGGCCTGCGAGGACGCGGGCAGCGGCCTGGTCCGGCACGGGCAGGCCGGACTCGCCCGCCCGCTGCTCGACCGGGCGGCCGAAGGCTACGAGCGGCTCGGCGCCGCCCGCGACCTCGCCCGCGCCGAGGCCCGGCTGCGCGAGGCGGGGATCCGGCGCGGCCGCCGGGGCGGCCGCGGCCGGCCGCAGTTCGGCTGGGACAGCCTGACCCCGACCGAGCACTCGGTCGCGGGGCTGGTGGCCGAGGGACTGTCCAATCCGCAGATCGGCGAGCGGCTGTACATCTCGAGCCGGACCGTGCAGACGCACCTCGCGCACATCTTCGCCAAGCTGGACATCTCCGCGCGCGCCCAGCTCGCGGCCGAGGTAACCCGGCGGCAGCCTGGCGGGTAGCGACGTCTAGCCGACCTGGGCGGCCGCCTGCTGCAGCAGGCGCCAGAGCTCCTCGACGTCGGACCGTTCGGTCCTTTCCGCCCCGATCGAGACCCGCACCGACCACACGCCGTCCAGCAGGGACGGGGTGACCAGGGCCGCACCCGAGGCGTTGACCGCGTCCACCCACGCGAGGGTGTGCGCGTCCAGCCCTCCGGCGTCAAGACCGGCGGGTTCGTGCCTGAGCACCACGGTCTGCAGGCCGACCGGGGCGAGGACCCGCCAGCCGGGGGTCGAGGTGACCTGCCCGGCGAGCCAGCGGGCGTTGTCCAGGTCCCGGCGCAGCCGGGCGCGGATGGCCTCGACTCCGTCCAGCCGGAGGTGGAACCACAGCTTGAGCGCGCGGAACCGGCGGCCGAGCGGGATGCCCCAGTCCTTGTACTGGGTCACCTCACCGTCGACGGCGGACCGGAGATAGGACGGGTTGGTGGACATGACCCGGATCAGGTGGCCCGGGTCGGCCACGTACAGCAGCGAGCAGTCCAGCACGGTACCCAGCCACTTGTGCGGGTTCCAGGTCAGCGAGTCCGCGCCTTCGATGCCGTCGACCAGCCAGCGCATCTCCGGCAGCAGCAGGGCCGAGCCCGCCATCGCGGCGTCGACGTGCACCCACATCCCGTACCGGCGGGCCAGCGGGACGATCTCGGCCAGCGGGTCCACCGCCGTGGTCCCGGTGGTGCCGACGTTGACCACCACGGCGGCCGGGCGCCGGCCGGCTGTCACGTCTTGTTGTACGGCTGCTGCTAGCGCCTCGGTGCGCATCGCGTACGTGACCGGGTCGACGCCGACCAGCCTGAGGTTGTCCCGGCCGTAACCGGCCAGGGCCACCGCCTTCGGGATCGAGGAGTGCGCGTGTTCCGTGGTGTAGACCGTCAGCGGCGCGCCCTCGGCCTGCAGCCCGCCGCGTGCCTCGGAGTAGTCCGTCGCGCGCTCGCGGGCCGCGAGCAGGGCGACCAGGCAGGCGGTCGAGGCGGTGTCCTGGATGACGCCCTTCCACGACCCGGGCAGCCCGGTCAGCTCACGCAGCCACTCGACGACCACCTCCTCGACCTCGGTCAGCGCGGGGGCGGACTGCCACGTGATGCCGAGCGCTCCGAGCCCGGCCGTGGCCAGGTCGCCCAGCGCGGAACTGAGGGTGGCGTTGGACGGGAACCAGCCGAAGTAGCGAGGGTGCTGCACCTGGGTCACGCCCGGGACCACGATGGCTTCGAGGTCGGCTAGGAGGCGGGGGAAGGGTTCGGCCTCCTCCGGGGCGTGTCTCGGCAGCTTCCCGGCCACCTCGCCGGGGCCCACCTGCGCCTGAACCGGCAACTCCGGAATCCGGGCGCGGTAGTCGGCGATCCAGTCGATCAGCTCGTGACCGGCCGCCCGGAACTCCTCAGGTCCCATGTCGCATCTTCGCTTCCTCGCCGCCTGGTGATAGCCCCAGGTACGGTCCCTTGGGCCTACCCGAGCAGGCTATCGGCCCTTCCTAACCGCGGGCGCGGCCGCGGTTTATGGCAGTTGGTTGCCGCATCTGGGCGTCATGCGAGCACGAGAACCGACTCTCGTCACTCTGGCACCGCCCGCACCAAGCTATAAAGCGTGGATGCCACATCCACGTCGTACGAACAGCATGGCTGGGACATCCACGCCTTATCACCGGGCGGACCGGAGCGGTGGGTGCGTATCACCAGCCACGGCAGTGCACCGGGAGCGCAGCAACACCAGAAGGCCAGGGCCGGGCAGTCGCCACCGGCCAAGATCAGCTAAAACCGATCAGAAATAGCCCGATTCCGCGCTCGCGAAGCGTGTCAGGCTGGGGTTGGCGGTGGAATCGGGATGTTTCGTTCGGCCAGGCCGGCCTCGATGGCCGCGACGACCGATTCGACCACCTTCACCCGGGCCCACCGTTTGTCCTCGGCCTCTACCAGCACCCACGGCGCGGCGGCGTGATGAGTGCGGTCCAGCATCTCCTCCACGGCAGCCTCATACGGCCGGCGCTTGCCGCGGTTCCGCCAGTCTTCCTCGGTCAGCTTCCAGGCCTTCAGCGGATCGCGTTCCCGCGCCTTGAACCGCTTGAGCTGTTCGCCGGGCGACAGGTGCAGCCAGAACTTGACGATGATCATGCCTTCGTCGACCAGGGTCCGCTCGAAGTCGACGATCTCCCGGTAGGCGCGCCGCCACTGCTCCTCGGTGGCGAATCCCTCGACCCGTTCGACCAGGACGCGGCCGTACCAGGAGCGGTCCAGCACCGCCATGCCTCCCCAGCCGGGCAGGACCGGCCAGAACCGCCAGAGGAAGTGATGACGTTTCTCGTCGTACGTCGGCGCGCCGAACTGGGCGACCCGGACATGCCGCGGGTCGAGCGGCTCGACCAGCCGTCTGATCGCGCCTCCCTTACCGGAGGCGTCCCATCCCTCGAAGACCACGCAGACCGGCGGCCCGATCTTCGGGTCGTCGCCGACCTGGCCGCCCAGTACCAGCCTCAGCTGCAATAGCCTGTCCTGCGCCGCGACGAGGCGGATCTCCTCCTGCTTCGGGGTGAGCTTCAGGGTGAGGTCCAGCCCGGCGAGCGCGCCGCCCTTTCGCACCATGGGTCGTCCACCGGTGGCACGCGTGGCTAAATACGGGGGGACGGCTCGTCGAGTACGGCGAAGAGCAGGCCGCCGATCATGGCCAGGTTCTTGTGGAACTGGATCCGCTGCAGCTTGCGGGCGGTCGGGTCCTCGATCGTCCAGTAGGAGTGCCCGGCCAGGGTGGTCGGAATCAGGGAGCCGACCAAGGCCAGGGCGGACAGCCGCTGAGCCACCCCCGCCGCCAGCAGCGCTCCGCAGACCACCTGCACGGCGGCGTTCCCCCGTACCACCAGCTCATCGTCCTCGGGAAGCGGAATCACCTTGCGGATCGCGGCCAGCACCGGGCCGGCCTGCTCGACGCGCGCGCCCGGCGCCCGCAGGGCGTCGAAGCCGAGCAGGACGTACGTGGATCCGGTGAAGATGCGGGCGACGGGCCGCAGTGGTGTCAGCACGCTCGTGTTCATGGTCATCGCGCCTCAACAAGGGATTCGTGGGACCTTCTCACTCGTAGGACTGTACGCGCCGACGATACGGCGATGGCGACGGGTTCTCCATGTCATCTACCTGGGTTCTTCCGCTAGCGCGCCAGGCTGTCCTCAGTAGCGCACGACCTGGTACAGCGCGGGGTGCGGCCGGTAGCCGGCCAGCCCCGCGGCCGACTCCAGGAACCCCGGGCTCTGCATTGCCGTCATGAAGTCACCGGCGGTCCGCCAGCGGGCGACGTTCACGAACTGGAACTCCGCATCGGGCTTGAGCGCCTGGTGTAGCGCCGTGTCCACGTATCCGGGCTGCGTCCGCAGGTAGTCCCGCGTCTTCTCCCAGGCGGCAACGAACTTCTCCGCGTCCCCCGCGGGAACCTCGAACGCGTTGATCAGGATCACTTCATCAGCCACGACTCCACCCTAGCCGGGCGGCCGGACGACCGCCTCGGCGGCGGCTTCGCCGCTGCGGACCGCGCCCTCCATGTAGCCGTTCCACCTCGGGGCACACTCGGCGCCGGCCCAGTGGATGCGCCCGGCCGGTGCGCGCCACGCCTCGCCGTAGGAGGTCCAGACGCCCGGTGCGAAGTGCGCGCCGTAGCAGCCGCGGGTGAATTCCTCGGCCATCCAGTCCCGTTCGACGTACTGCCCGGGGCGTGCCGCCGCCTGGCCGAAGTAGCGGACGAAGCAGCCGATCACGGCGTCCCGCCGTTCGGCCTCGCTGCGGCGGGCCCATATCCGCGCCTCCTGGCCCTCGATGAAGCCCAGCAAGACGCCGGGCCTGCCGGACGGCGGTGAGTTGTCGAAGGTCACCTTCACCGGTCCGGTGTCCGAGATGACCTGCCCGTTGAGTCCGTCGTTGCGCCAGAAGGGTTCGGGGTAGATCGCGTAGGTCTTGATGACCGAGCCGGCCGGCACCCGCTGGGTGAGCTGATCGCGCCACGATGGCAGCGGCGGGTCGTACTCCAGCCGGCCAGCCAGCGTCGGGGGCAGCGTCACGACGGCCGCGTCCCCGCGGTACACCGAGCCGTCGCGGGCGATGACCCGGACCCCGTTACCGTCGTGCTCGATCCGGCGCACCGGGCGTCCCTGGACGACCCGCTCGCCCAGCGCGGCGGCCATCGCCTCGGCTACCTTGACCGATCCGCCGGTGACCCGGTCCTGCTGCGCTCCCCGGTCGACCGCGACGAGCGTCTCCAGGTCGGCGTTGGAATGCGTGTAGAACAGGGCGTGCAGCAGCGAGACATCACTCGCCTCGGCGGCCCACACCGCCTCGCAGACGACGTGGAAGAAGGCGCGTCCCGCCTTGGTGCGCAGGTTGCGGCGGATCCAGCTCTCCCACGTCTGCCCGTCGAGCGCCTCGGCGCCTGGCGTGAGCCACGGCCGCTCCAGATCGGTGCGCGCGGCGAGGCGTTCGAAGCGCAACTGGCCCTGGGCGAGGTCGGCGAGCGCGAACGGCGAGATGCGCGGGACGGCGCCCTTGCGCGGCTTCATCGTGGACCGCTTGCCCTGCAGGTGGAGCAGCAGCTGTCCCTCGTCGTTCCAGGTACGGAACGTCGACAGGCCCAGCTCCCCGACCAGCTCGTACATGCGGGTGTGGCCTTCGCCGAGCCACTGCCCGCCAAGCTCGAGCGGCGTGCCGTCATCCAGTACCAGGCCCTCGGTACGCCCGCCGACGCGCCCACGGGCCTCGACCACGGTCACCTCGTGCCCGTGCGCCGCCAGCCGCCGGGCCGCAGCCAGTCCGGCCAGCCCGGCGCCGATCACCACGACGTCGCTCATTCGCTCTCCTCGATCTCTGTTCGATCTCTGTGGCGCGATTCCATTCGCACCGTACGGCCGACGCTTACGACGTGGATGCCACATCCACGTCGCATGAACAACATGGCTGGGACATCCACGCTTTATCAACGGCGGGCGGATACGTATCACGCGTTGCGGCAGGATGCCAGGAGCGCAGGAACACCAGAGGTTACGATGGCAGACGGCCTCAGGCCGGCGTCATGTGGGAAAATGACCGGGACCGCCGACAGAACCGCCAGGGAGCGTGGAGTTGCGATGCCGTGGTTTCCGGATTTCGCCGGCGCGGTGGAACTGGCGCGCAAGCAGACCCGCGCGGCGGGTCAGGCTGATCCGGTCGGGCAGTACTTCACCGCGCTGAACGAGGGCGACACTCACGTTCTGGAGACGGTGTGGCCCGGTGAGGTGGTGATCTACGATCCCCGCGCGGGCGAGGTCCGCGGCCACCGCCAGCTGCGGCGCTTCGTCAGCCGCAACCTGTCCTGGCTGGCCGGGCTGCACGCCCGTACCGAGACCGTGGCCAGCACCGTGGTCGGTGGGCGGGCCGTGGTGGAACTGATGGCCCACCTGGACCACGACGGGGGGGAACTGACATGGCCGGTGGCGGTCGTCGCCGAATCCCCCGACGACTTGTCGGTGGTGTTCCGCACCTACTGCAGCCAATGGCCGGTCGACGAGCGGCGTCACGTCCGGCCTCCCATACTCGAGCCCGGGCCCGCCCACCCCGGTGATGTCGTCGGCCGCTACCAGGACGCAGTGGCCGCCGGTGACACCGAAGCGGTGCTCAGCACCTTCGCGCCGGACGGGTACTTCCGCGGCCCGTTCGGCCCGCACGCCCACCGCGGCGCCGATGAGCTCCGCTCGTTCTTCACCAGGTGCTTCAGCGCGGGCGGCGGCATCGGCCTGCAGCATTGCGCGCTGACCGACGACGGGGTGCGCTGCGCCCTGGAATACAACTGCGTCCGCTGGGGCAGCCACGATCTCCCGCCCCAGGCCGGGCTCGGGGTCTACGAACGCGGTCAGGACGGGCTGCTGGCCGCGGCCCGCGTCTACGACGACATCGAACCGCCTGCCTAACCGGCTACCTCGCCGCTACGGGCTCCGCTTCCTCGGGGGTGTGGTAGCGGTTCCCGGCCTGAGCCGCCTTCGCGGGATTCCTCCTCTGCCAGATCGCGTAGTAGACGATGCCGATCGCGGTCCAGGCCAGGAAGATGTAGGGCAGCCAGGCGTAGGCGCCGGTGAGGGCGGGGAACAGGTGGCCGGGAATGGTCTGCGGCAGCCAGTTGGCCCAGAACACGAAGACCATGATGGCGGCGCCGAGCAGGCCGAGGACCCAGGCCAGCGGGTCCGGCACGCCGATCCGGCGCAGGAAGACCGGGGCGCCGATGCCGACCAGCGCGTACCCGAGCATGAAGCCGAACGTCGCGACCGTGCCGACCCACCCGGTGGCGTTCACCGCGGACTGATTCATGATCGTGGTCACGATCGGAAGCGCGATCATCGGCACCGCGGCGACGGCGATCGCGATGTGCGGCGTGTTCCGGGCGCGGTGGACGCTGCCCATGGTCGAGTGGCCCATGCCGTCGCGCGCCATCGAGTAGATCAGGCGGGAGCCGGCGTTGATGCAGGCGAGCGTGCAGGCGAACATGCTGGAGATGATCCCGATGTCGAGGACGTAGGCGAAGCCACCGATCCCGGTATGCGTGGCCAGGTCGGGCAGCGGGGCGGTGCTGCCCAGGATGCCGCCCTTGACATTCTGGAAGCCGTAGATCTGGGAGTAGGAGACGACGACGTAGAACAGGCCCACGATCAGGCAGCTCCAGAGGATGGCCCGGGGTACGTTCCTGAAGGAGCTTCTCGACTCGACGCCCAGGGCGCCGGCGCTCTCGAACCCGACGAACGCGAAGATCGCCAGCACCGTGCCGACCAGGATGCCGCCCGGCTTGACGCCCGCCAGCGTGAGCTGGTGGGTGTCGAAGACGGTGCCGTTATGCACCCAGATGTTCACGCACAGGATGAGGATGATCACTACCGAGATCGACTCGAGAATCAGTGATGTCCTAGCGGACAGGCCGATGTCGAGGAACGCGACGCCCGCGGCGAGGAGCGTGTCCAGCAGGAAGAGCGCGACCAGGATCCCCCTGTTGTCCGGGGCGCCGAGCCTGGTCAGGAGGTCGGAGCCGTAGATCGCGAACCCGTAGACGGTAGCCATGCCGGTGGCGAGGTAACCGAGTATCAGCCCCCAGCCGGCCGCGTGCCCGAGGCTCGGCCGGAGCGCCTTGCTCACCCACACGTAGAACGAGCCCGCCGAGTTGATGCGCCGGGCGAACTGGGCCGCGCAGTAACCGATACACAGCAGGGCGAGCAGGGCGATCGTGAAGGACACCCAGGTCCCGTTCCCGGCACCGGCGAATACGAGCAATGGCAGTAGCGCCATCGCCGCGCTGGGAGCCATGTTGGCCACCGACTGGGCCAGCACTTCCGGCAGGGACAGCTTGCCGTGCTTGAGATCGGGAGAGACGCTGGTGTCCGCGGTGAGTGCCGTCACTCCGTGATCGGCGGCTCCGTCAGCATTTCCGGCCATTTTCTCTTGCTCCTCATGTGTTTCCGCTAGTTACAGGCCCCCCTGTCATTCGGTATGAAGGCCATCGCGGCCGTGTTCGCGGGTCTGGCGGCCGGCCGGTCCCGCCGGCCGCCTCAGCCCTGAGGGTGGCAGCGCTCCGCGGGCGGAACGTCGAGGGCGGGGTTGCCGTCGAAGAAGCCGTCGGCCCTGAGCTGGAACCCGACGCGGGTGACCGCCATCACGGGCCAGTCCTCCGGGCGCACCACGTGGTGCGCGGTGAACGTGTGCCAGAGCACGAGGTCGGTGTTCTCCAGCGGGCGGTCGGCCGCGGTCCAGGCCGGCAGGCCGTCCCCGCCGGGGTGCTGGTTGGGGTAGTCACCGGCGGGGAACCGCTGATCGGGATCGTACGCGGTGACCCACAGGTGCTTGGCGGCGAACTGGGCCCGGCGCATGACGTGGGTCTGCGGCTGGCAGAACGGCAGCACGCTGTCCTGGGGCACCAGCTTGTAGGCGACCGGCTCGCCGGTGGCATTCGGCCGGCCGGGGTTGGTGATCTTCCAGTAGCGGGCGGCGCGCCCGTCAGCCACCCGTTGCGCCTCGGACTCGCGGCGCAACGGCGTCTGCCGCACCACCCAGGCGTTGCCGTACGGGTTCTCCGGGCCCGGCGGCAGCGCCACCGAGTCGCACTCGTAGACGGTGTTCTGCGGGCCGTCGACCATCATGTCCAGCCGTACGCAGAAGATGTGCTGGTGGTTGGGACCGTAGAGCTGGGGGGCGACCAGGGTGCCGTAGGCCGGTTTCTGCCCGGGGGGCAGGGCCCCGTTGGAGATCACGCCGGTCAGCTTGACCTCGTATTCGATGGTGCCGTCCTGGTAGAGGTACCAGAAGTAGCCGTACTCGTAGTTGCCGACGGTGGCGATCATCGAAATCACCAGCCGCCGCGAGCGCCGGACTTCGGTCTTGCCGGTCCGCCAGTCGGCGTGCTTCCACAAGATGCCGTGGTCT
>Ga0306923_10000739_pt1 | contig 26719 bp, 18 predicted proteins | sample sta12Can44000108_FD_203841 | JGI IMG/M metagenome (GOLD analysis project Ga0306923, IMG submission 203841) | Lab enrichment of tropical soil microbial communities from Luquillo Experimental Forest, Puerto Rico - statanox.12C.anox.44.000.108 (v2)... | ecosystem: Environmental > Terrestrial >... | reverse complement strand
GCAGGCCAGCGCTTGCGGCCGCAGGACGTGGCACTGGCCGCGGCCTTCGGATTGACGCGCGTGGATGTGGTCAGGCGTATCCGCGTCGCGGTGTTTTCGACCGGCGATGAACTGGCTTCGCCCGGCGCGGCGCGCGAGCCGGCACAGTTGTTCGATTCCAACCGCTTCATGCTGACGGCCATGTTGAAGCGGCTTAATTGCGAAGTCAGCGATCTCGGCATCTTGCGCGATGAGCGTACCTCGCTCGCCAACGCGCTGAAGCAAGTCGCGGCGGGCAACGATTTGATCCTCACTACCGGCGGCGTTTCGACCGGAGAGGAGGACCATGTCAAGGCCGGCGTCGAAAGCGCCGGCACGCTGGTGTTATGGCGCATGGCGATCAAGCCCGGCCGCCCGGTCGCGATGGGGATCATCGGTGGCACGCCGTTCATCGGCTTGCCCGGAAACCCCGTGGCGAGCTTTGTCACCTTCGTTCATGTGGTGCGGCCGACGGTGCTCGCGCTGTCGGGTGCGTCGGCCGCTCCTCCCGTCGCGCTGCCGGTTCGCGCCGCCTTCGCCTACAGGAAAAAAGCCGGCCGCCGCGAATACGTTCGTGTCACCCTGCGCAGAGCCGACGATGGCGTTCTGGAGGCGGTGAAGTTTCCGCGCGAGGGCGCGGGCCTGTTGTCCTCGCTGGTCGATACCGACGGGCTGGTCGAACTCGCTGAAATCGTGACCAGGGTCGAACCGGGCGACAGCGTGGGATTCTTCGCTTATGCCAGCCTGATATGAGCATGGCGTTGACCTTGTCGCACCGCTTCGTCATGTTGCGGGCATGACGATCACAAGATTGGATCTCACCGGGCTCAAATGTCCGCTTCCGGCGCTGAAGACGCGAAAAGCGCTCAAACCGTTGCAGCCGGGCGACCGGCTTGAGGTTCACTGCTCCGACCCGCTGTCGGTCATCGATATTCCGAACCTGATCCGGGAGACTGGCGACAAGGTCGAGATCACCGAGCGCGCCGAGCAGAGGATTGTGTTCCTGATCGAGAAAGCCGGCCCTGTGCCGCCCGGTGTCAGCGGCCGGCCGACGTGATCGGCGGATTGATCAGCGTCGTGTTGGGAAGCGTGCTCGGAGGCGTGGCGCGCTATTTTATTTCCGGTTTCGTGGCGAGACGAGTCGGCGAGACATTTCCCTGGGGCACGTTGTTCATCAACGTCAGCGGCGCTTTCCTGATCGGAATTTTTGCCGCGCTCGCCGAAAACAGCGCATCCGTTTTTGCGTCGCCCGATCTATGGCTGTTCGTGGTCACGGGCTTCCTTGGCTGCTACACCACCGTCTCATCGTTCAGCCTGCAGACGTTGGCGTTGCAACGGGACGGCGAGCGCGGCCGCGCCGCAGGCTATGTCGTGGCTTCGGTCGGGCTCTGTCTCGGCGCGGTTGCTCTGGGCTTTACGCTGGGCGGGCTGTTGCAATGAACCGGGATCAGGCGCGATGACCGGCCCCAGCAAGTCGAGCAACTGGAATACCGCTATCCTCTATGTCTATGTTTCGCTGGGCAGCGTGTTGGGCGGTGTGGCGCGCTATCTGGTTTCGCTGCTGCTCCCTGCACTTTCCGGATTTCCTCTGCCAATCCTGTTTGTAAACGTCACGGGCTCGTTCATTATCGGGTTTTACGGCACTCTGAGCGGCCCGGACGGAAGGGTGTTTGCGTCCACACGGCAGCGGCAGTTCGTGATGACCGGGTTTTGCGGTGGTTACACGACCTTCTCGGCCTTCAGCCTGGATACCTTCCGCTTGTTGCACGGCGGCATGAAATATATCGCGTTGTTAAACATAGCGGTGTCGGTGGTGACCTGGCTCGTGGCCGTGTGGCTTGGGCATCTCTTGGCAAATCGTCTCAACCGTTTGAAGGGGAGCTGACGATGCAACTTCCAAAACAGGCGGTCCTGCTCCGCATTTTCTTCGGCGAGGACGACAAGTTCGGTCGATCGCCGCTCTACGAGGCCATCGTGATGAAGGCACGCGAGATGCATCTCGCCGGCGCAACGGTTCTGCGCGGGCCGATGGGCTTCGGTGCATCTTCCAGGCTGCACACCACGAAAATCCTGCGCCTCTCGGAGGACCTGCCGCTGGTGATCGAGATCGTCGACAGCGAGGAAAAGATCAACGAATTCCTGCCCGTGCTAGACAACATGATGTCGAGCGGTCTGGTAACGATCGAGAAGGTCCAGGTCCTGCACTACGGTTCGAAAGGTCGGGGCTGACCGTGTCCCGGCAAGGACTGTGGTAGCGGTCCAAAGTCCGCTCAAAAAATAGCGGGCGGACATAAAGCCGCCATTACCCATAACCAGAAAGGGTTTCGAAAACCGAGACTGACTACCTTTGTCCTATCGACATGGGGAATGGCTTCTGCCCCAATCCGCCGCCTCCGCAACGGCGCGGCGGTTGAGGCGGGTGCCCGATACCCGCCTGTCGCGGTGGACGCTCCATCCCGCACGCCGGCAAGGGGCATAAGACCTCAAGGCAGGGGTTGGGATTTTTGAATGCGCTTTTCGCATCCTGGCGCATTGCGAAACATGCTGCATAGCAGCATGGACCGAGGGGCATCCCAGGGAGTTGATGACCACAGGATCGCAAACGGCGTAGCCCGCATGGGCAGCCGCAGGGAGGAACGAATGGCTACCGCTGATACCGCAGGCACCATGACCGGCGCCGGAGCGGGAATCCTCGATCGCGAGCACACCGTAGCAAAAGCCGGCTTCAACCGTTGGCTGGTACCGCCGGCTGCGCTGTGCATCCATCTCTGCATCGGCATGGCCTACGGCTTTTCGGTGTTCTGGCTGCCGTTGTCGCGCGCAATCGGCATTACCCAGAGCAAGGCCTGTCCGGACATCTCGCTCTGGCAGGAATTGTTCACCACGACCTGCGATTGGAAAGTTGCCAGCCTTGGCTGGATGTACACCCTGTTCTTCGTCCTGCTCGGCGTCTCCGCCGCGATCTGGGGCGGCTGGCTGGAGCGCTCGGGTCCGCGCAAGGCGGGCGTGGTTGCCGCGTGCTGTTGGGGCGGTGGCTTGCTGATCGGCGCCTTCGGCATCTACGTGCACCAGCTCTGGATCATGTGGCTAGGCGCCGGCGTAATCGGCGGCGTTGGCCTTGGTCTCGGCTACATCTCTCCGGTCTCGACGCTGGTGAAGTGGTTCCCCGATCGCCGCGGCATGGCGACCGGCATGGCGATCATGGGCTTTGGCGGCGGTGCCATGATCGGCGCGCCGCTGGCGAACAATCTCATCAATTATTTCAAGACACCGACATCCGTCGGCGTCTGGGAGACGTTCGTTGCGATGGGCGTGATCTATTTCGTCTTCATGATGATCGGCGCGTTTGCCTACCGCGTGTCGCCCGTCGGCTGGCAGCCCGAGGGCTGGACGCCGCCGAGCGAAAAGAAGTCGATGATCACCGAACACAACGTCCATCTCAACAACGCGCACAAGACGCCGCAGTTCTGGCTGATCTGGTGGGTGCTCTGCCTGAACGTCTCCGCCGGCATCGGCGTGATCGGCATGGCCTCGCCGATGCTGCAGGAAATCTTCGCCGGAAATCTGATTGGCCTGCACGGCGTGAAGTTCAATGCGCTCACCGTCGACCAGAAGACGGCGATCGCTGCGATTGCCGCGGGCTTTGCCGGCCTGCTGTCGCTGTTCAACATCGGCGGCCGCTTCTTCTGGGCCTCGCTGTCGGACTATATCGGCCGCAAAAACACCTATTACTGCTTCTTCCTGCTCGGCATCGCATTGTACGCGGCGGCGCCCGCCTTCGCCAACGCAGGCTCCAAGGCACTGTTTGTCCTCGCCTTCGGCGTCATCCTGTCGATGTATGGCGGTGGGTTTGCTACCGTACCGGCCTATCTCGCTGACATGTTCGGCACGCAGTTCGTCGGCGCCATCCACGGCCGCCTGCTCACCGCGTGGTCGACTGCCGGCATCATCGGCCCTGTCGTGGTGAACTACATCCGCGAATTCCAGCTTGCGGCCGGCGTTCCCCGCGACAAGCTCTACGACAGCACGATGTACATATTGTGCGCGATGCTCGCTGCGGGCCTGATCTGCAACTTCCTGATCAAGCCGGTCGATCCCAAATGGAACATGAGTGAGGCGGAGGTCGCCAGACTTCAAGCAGCGACCGCCAAGAGCGAGTCGGCGATCCAGCACGGCTCGTTCGGTATCGGCAAGGGCGGGCTCGACGGCAGGGCCGCGCTGTTTTGGCTGTTCGTCGGCATTCCGCTGGCCTGGGGCGTCTGGAAGACGCTGGAAAGCGCGGCCAAGATCTTCTGATCGCGTCTTTTGCAGCGGGACTCTCAGCGCGTCCTGCTGCCGCAGTTTTTCGATCAATCAGAGAATATCATTGGGGGATTTCAATGTTTCGCTCCAGCGTTTGCCTTGCCGCCCTGCTGCTTGTTGCAGGCTTGCACGTCGCGTCAGCGCAGACTGCTACCGCGCCGGCGACCGGCGTTACCAAACCGTCGCGGGCGAAGCTCACGGTTGAGAAGCTGAAGGAGATGCAAGCAAAATGGTCGGCCAACCGGCCCAAGTTGAGAGCCTGCCGCAAGGAGGTGAGGCGGAAGGGTCTGGCCGGCGACGATCGCTGGTTCTACATCGCCGACTGCATGGAAAAGACCTGACGCGCCAGCTGCGGTACGGATTCTGTTACAAGGGGGCTGGCAGGGGCGGCTGCTGGCCCCCTAAATGCCTATAAGGGCATCTTAATTGCCTCCTTGGCATCTGGCATGCCACAGGCTAGGTTTGCCGTGGGGGAGAACGAGACAGTAATTCATGGCAAGTGACGTGCATCAGGTTCGCTCCTTTGAACATCCGGGGCAGGGGCGAAAGCGGGCGAAAGCGACGCCCAAGGGCCGCCAGGTCGATCCCACCGCAGCGCACGAGATCGAACTGCTCTTGGGCGACCGGCCGCGTCGGCGCGACCTTTTGATCGAACACCTGCACCTGATCCAGGACAAATATCATCAGATCTCCGCGGCTCATCTCGCCGCCCTTGCCTACGAGATGAAGCTCTCCTTTGCCGAGGTGTTCGAGACCGCGACCTTTTATGCGCATTTCGACATCGTGAAGGAGGGCGAGCCCGACATCGCGCCGCTCACCATCCGCGTCTGCGATTCGCTGACCTGCGCGATGTTCGGCGCCGAAAAATTGCTGCAGGAATTGCAGCACAAGGGCGGTCCCTCGATCCGGGTCGTGCGTGCGCCCTGCGTCGGCTTCTGCGACAGCGCACCGGTTGCCGAAGTCGGTCATCGCTACGTTCTGGGCGCGACCGCAGCCGAAGTCCTCGCCACCGCATCGCGCGGCGAAACTGATCCGTTGATTCCAACCTATGTCGACTACGACTCCTATGTGAGAGATGGCGGCTACAAGCTGCTTGGCGATCTGCGCGCGGGTCGCATCGGCAAGGAGGACGTCCTCAAGGCGCTTGACGATTCCAGCCTGCGCGGGCTTGGCGGCGCCGGTTTTCCGACCGGGCGCAAATGGCGCGCGGTGTTGGGAGAGCCGGGACCGCGGGTGATGGTCGTCAATGCCGACGAGGGTGAACCCGGGACATTCAAGGACCGCTTCTACCTGCTCCGTGACGCGCATCGCTTTCTCGAGGGAACCCTGATTGCGGCCCACATCATCGATGCGTCGGACGTCTATATCTATCTGCGCGACGAATATCCCGCCGCGCACAAGCTGCTGTCTGTTGAAATTGCAAAGCTGCCGCCGGGCGGCCCGACGGTGCATTTGAGACGCGGCGCCGGCGCTTACATCTGCGGCGAGGAATCCTCGCTGCTGGAAAGCCTCGAGGGCAAACGCGGCCTGCCCCGGCACAAGCCGCCATACCCCTTCCAGGTCGGGCTGTTCGGCTGGCCCACGCTGATCAACAATCTCGAGACACTGTTCTGGGTCCGCGACATCGTCGAGAAGGGCGCGGAGTGGTGGAAAGGCCATGGCCGCAACGGCCGACAGGGCCTGCGCAGCTATTCGGTCTCGGGACGCGTCAAGGAACCCGGCGTCAAGCTTGCGCCGGCCGGCATCACCGTGCGCGAATTGATCGACGAGTTTTGCGGCGGCATGGCGGACGGACACACGTTTCGTGCCTATCTCCCCGGCGGCGCGTCGGGCGGCATCCTGCCGGCATCGATGAACGACATTCCGCTCGATTTCGGCACGCTCGAAAAGTACGGTTGCTTCATAGGCTCCGCCGCCATCGTGGTGCTGTCGCAAGCGGACAGCGTGAAGGCGGCTGCGCTGAACCTGATGCGCTTCTTCGAGGATGAAAGCTGCGGTCAATGCACGCCGTGCCGGGTCGGCACGCAAAAGGCGGTGGTCTTGATGGAGCGGGCGGTCTGGAACGCGCAATTGCTTGACGAATTGAGCCAGGTAATGCGCGATGCGTCGATTTGCGGGCTCGGCCAGGCGGCCGCGAATCCGCTGACTTCGGTGATCAAGTACTTTCCTGACGAGTTCAAGGACGCAGCCGAATGAAGAAGATCCAGTTCGAACTCGATGGCAAGCTGGTCGAGGCAAGGTCCGGCGAGACGATCTGGCAGGTGGCCAGGCGGCACGGTACCGAGATCCCTCATCTGTGCTATTCGCCGGCGCCGGATTACCGGGCGGACGGCAATTGCCGCGCATGCATGGTCGAGATCGAGGGCGAGCGGGTGCTGGCTGCTTCCTGCAAGCGGACGCCAGGCGTCGGCATGAAGGTGAAGACGGCAAGCGCGCGCGCCATTGCCGCGCAGAAGATGGTGATGGAGCTACTGGTCGCCGACCAGCCCGAGCGCGCGACCTCGCACGATCCGGATTCGAAATTCTGGCACTGGGCCGAGAGGTCGGGCGTCGTTGAAAGCCGCTTTCCCGCGGCTGAGCGCTGGCAGAGCGATGCCAGCCATCCCGCGATGCGCGTCAACCTCGACGCCTGCATCCAATGCGGCCTCTGCGTGCGTGCCTGCCGCGAGGTGCAGGTCAATGACGTCATCGGCATGGCCTATCGCAACCATGGCTCGAAGATCGTGTTCGATTTCGACGACCCGATGGGGGAGTCCACCTGTGTCGCCTGCGGCGAATGCGTGCAGGCCTGTCCGACCGGCGCGCTGATGCCGGCAGTAATGCTCGACGAGGCGCAAACGCGCGTCATCTACGCCGACAGGAAGGTCGATTCGCTCTGTCCGTTTTGCGGCGTCGGCTGCCAGGTGACCTATCACGTCAAGGACGAGAAGGTCGTCTATGCGGAAGGCCGCGATGGCCCCGCCAATCACAACCGGCTCTGCGTCAAGGGACGGTTCGGATTTGACTACATCCATCACCCGCATCGCCTGACCAGGCCGCTGGTGCGGCTGCCGAATGCGAGAAAGGACGCCAATGACCAGGTCGATCCCGCCAATCCCTACACGCATTTCCGCGAGGCCTCCTGGGAGGAAGCGCTCGACATCGCCGCCAATGGCTTGAAGAAGATCCGCGACGAGAGGGGCGTCAAGGCGCTCGCCGGTTTCGGCTCGGCCAAGGGCTCCAACGAAGAGGCTTACCTGTTCCAGAAACTGGTGCGTACCGGCTTCGGCTCAAACAATGTCGACCACTGCACGCGGTTGTGCCACGCCTCCTCGGTCGCCGCTCTTTTCGAAGGCCTCGCCTCGGGCGCAGTGTCGGCGCCGTTCTCGGCCGCGCTCGACGCCGAAGTCATCATCGTGATCGGCGCCAATCCGACCATCAACCATCCGGTGGCCGCGACCTTCATCAAGAACGCCGCGAAACAAGGCGCCAAACTGATCGTGATGGATCCACGCAGGCAAACGCTGTCGCGCCATGCCTACAAGCATCTCGCCTTCAAGCCTGGCAGCGATGTCGCGATGTTGAACGCGATGATCAACACCATCATCACCGAAGGCCTGACCGACGAGCAATACATCGCGGGCTACACCGAGGGTTACGAGGAGCTGAAGGCCAGGATCAAGGAATTCACACCGGAAAAGATGGCGCCGATCTGCGGCATTTCCGCGGAGACCCTGCGCGAGGTGGCGCGGATGTATGCGCGCGCCAAAGCATCCATCATCTTCTGGGGCATGGGCATCAGCCAGCACGTGCACGGCACGGACAATGCCCGCTGCCTGATCGCGCTTGCACTGATCACCGGCCAACTCGGCCGTCCGGGTACGGGCCTGCATCCGCTGCGCGGTCAGAACAATGTGCAGGGCGCCTCCGACGCAGGCCTGATCCCCATGTTCCTGCCGGACTATCAGCCGGTCGGGCGTGCCGACCTGCGCGGTAAGTTCGAGGAGCTGTGGCAGAAGCAACTCGATCCCGTTCGCGGTCTGACCGTGGTCGAGATCATGAACGCGATCCATGCCGGCGAGATCAGGGGCATGTACATCGAAGGTGAAAACCCCGCGATGTCGGATCCCGATCTGCAGCACGCGCGCGAGGCGCTGGCAAAGCTCGAACATCTGGTGGTGCAGGACCTTTTTGTCACCGAAACGGCGTTCCATGCCGATGTGATCCTGCCAGCCTCGGCCTTTGCCGAGAAATCAGGCACCTTCACCAATACCGACCGCCGCGTGCAACTGGCGCGCGAGGTGATCAAGCCGCCCGGAGACGCGCGCCAGGATCTCTGGATCATCCAGGAGATTGCCAGGAGGATGGGGCTGCCCTGGAATTATTCCGGTCCGGCGGATGTCTACACTGAAATGGCGCAGCTGATGCCTTCGCTCGACAACATCAGCTGGGAACGCGTGGCCCGCGAGGGCGCGGTGACCTATCCGGCCGACGACCCCAACAAGCCCGGCAATGAGATCATCTTCACCACCGGCTTTCCGACCGAGAGCGGCCGCGGCAAGATCGTGCCGGCGAAGATTTTGCCGCCGGACGAATTGCCCGATGATGAGTATCCGATGGTGCTCTCCACCGGGCGGGTGCTCGAGCATTGGCACACGGGCGCGATGACACGGCGTTCGAGCGTGCTCGACCAGATCGAGCCGGAAGCGGTCGCCTTCATGTCGCCGAAGGACATGCGGCGGATGAAGCTTGCCCCCGGCGACCTCATTCGGCTTCAGACGCGGCGCGGCGCGGTCGAGGTGAAGGTTCGTTCCGACGGCGAGGTGCCTGAGAACATGGTGTTCATGCCGTTCTGCTATGCGGAGGCGGCGGCAAATCTCCTGACCAATCCCGCGCTCGATCCATTCGGCAAAATTCCCGAATTCAAGTTCTGCGCCGTCAGGGCCGAGCCCACAGACGTGTGTACCGCTGCGGAGTAGCCGGGCTCTTTATGCCGCGCCTATGCCGTGCTGTGGCCGCCCGAGCGCCGCTCTTATAAGATTCATATATCTTCGCGCCGGCGCGCGTCTCGAAAACCTATGGCCGGAGTGGCACCTCCTCGGGCAGTCGCAAGGCCGCGCCTTGATCCGATCCGCGTTCCGTTTCGCGGTTGATCCATTGCAACTCGCCTTGCCGCAAAAAGAGAAACCATCGCGCTCCCTGCAAGGGGGCAGCTCGAGGATTTTCCCATGATGGACATCGTGATGTTGGGCTTCGCCATTGGCCTTTTCGCGCTCGCAATTGGCTACACCTACGCCTGCGAGCGACTCTAAGGGGGAGATAGGTCATGATCTTTGACTATTCGCTGGCCGCCCTCGTTTCACTCGGTCTCCTGTTCTACCTGACCTACGCCCTGCTGCGGCCCGAGCGGTTCTGACCGCATCGGTTCTGCGCAACCTTGAAGGCTTTATCCCATGACCGCCATCGGCTGGCTCCAAATCATCCTGTTCTCTGCAATCGTGGTCGCGTTGGTCAAACCGCTCGGTTGGTACATGACGCGCGTCTTCAACGGCGAGCGCACCTTCCTGTCGCCGGTGCTGCGGCCGGTCGAGATAGGGCTGTATTGGGTTAGCGGCGTCGAGGAGAGGCGCGAGCAGCATTGGCTGACCTACACGGTCTCCATGCTCCTATTCCATGTCGGCGGCGTCCTGATCATCTATGGCTTGATGCGGCTGCAGGCCTATCTGCCGTTCAATCCGGCCGGGCAATCGGCCGTTGCGGAGGACCTCTCCTTCAACACGGCGATCTCCTTCATCACCAACACCAACTGGCAGAACTACGGCGGTGAAAGCATGCTGTCGTACCTGGTGCAGATGCTGGGCCTGACCCACCAGAACTTCCTGTCGGCGGCGACCGGCATCGCGCTTGCCGTCGCGCTGATCCGCGGTTTTTCGCGCGCCTCGGTCCGCACGATCGGCAATTTCTGGGTCGATGTGACCCGCTGCACGCTCTACATCCTGCTGCCGATCTGCATCGTCTACGCGCTGTTCCTGGTTTCCCAGGGCATGCCGCAGACGCTCGGCGATTATGTCGAAGCGACGACGCTGGAGGGCGCCAAACAGACCATCGCGGTCGGCCCGGTGGCCTCCCAGATCGCGATCAAGATGCTCGGCACCAATGGCGGCGGCTTCTTCAACGCCAACGCCGCGCATCCCTTCGAGAACCCGACCGCGCTGTCCAACTTCGTACAGATAATTTCGATCTTCGCGATCGGCGCCGCACTGACCAACGTGTTTGGCCGCATGGTCGGCAACCAGCGCCAGGGTTGGGCCGTCCTTGCGGTGATGGGCGTGCTGTTTCTCGCTGGCGTCACTGTCGCCTATTGGGCCGAAGCCAATGGTACCACCGCACTCGACGCGCTGGGACTGACCGGCGGCAACATGGAAGGCAAGGAAGTCCGCTTCGGTATCGTCGCTTCGTCATTGTTTGCCGTGGTCACGACGGATGCCTCCTGCGGCGCGGTCAACGCCATGCATGACAGCTTCACCGCGCTTGGCGGCATGATTCCGCTGATCAATATCCAGCTGGGCGAGATCATTATCGGCGGCGTCGGCGCCGGCCTTTACGGCATGCTGCTGTTTGCGATCCTTTCGATCTTTGTCGCTGGATTGATGGTCGGCCGCACGCCGGAATATGTCGGCAAGAAGATCGAGGCGCGCGAGGTCAAGATGGCGATGCTGGCCATCCTGGTGCTGCCCTTGATGTATCTGGGTTGGACTGCGCTCGCCGTCGTGCTGCCCTCGGCGGTCGCCTCGATGAACAACGCCGGTCCGCACGGCTTTACCGAGGTGCTCTATGCCTACACCTCGCAAACCGGCAATAACGGCTCTGCTTTTGCCGGTCTTTCCGGCAACACGCTGTTCTACAATACGACCGGCGGTGTCGCCATGTTCGTCGGCCGCTTCTTCATGATTATCCCCGCGATGGCCATTGCAGGGTCGCTGGCCGGCAAGAAGTCCATTCCACCTTCCGTCGGCACGTTCCCGACCACGGGTGGCCTGTTCGTCGGGCTGGTCGTCGGCGTCATCGTGATCATCGGCGGCCTGACCTTCTTCCCCGCGCTGGCGTTAGGGCCGATCGTCGAGCATCTCGCGATGACCGCGGGCAACCTCTACTAATCGAGCTTCTTGGGTGATCTCCATGGAACCAGTTCATAAACCGAACAAGCGCATGCCGGTCGCTACCATGCTCGATCCGAAGATCGTCATGCCAGCCATCTGGGACTCATTCATCAAGCTCGATCCGCGGGCGATGATGAAGAACCCCGTGATGTTCGTGGTTGAGATCGTGGCCGCGCTGACCACGGTGATCTTCCTGCGCGATCTCGTCAGCGGCGGGGAGCATCTTTCCTTCACGTTCCAGATCATCCTTTGGCTCTGGTTCACGGTGGTGTTCGCCAATTTCGCCGAAGCGGTCGCCGAGGGCCGTGGCAAGGCGCAAGCCGAGACGTTGCGCAAGACCCGCACTGAAACCCAGGCCAAGCTACTGAGCGGTTCGGACGGCACCGTCCGGCTCGTTCCCGGCACCAGCTTGAAAGTCGGAGACGTCGTGCTGGTCGAAGCCGGGGACATGATTCCCTCTGATGGTGAAGTGATTGAGGGCGTAGCCACCGTCAACGAGGCAGCAATAACAGGCGAATCCGCGCCCGTGATCCGCGAATTCGGCGGCGACCGCTCTGCCGTGACCGGCGGCACGCAGGTGCTGTCCGACTGGATCCGCATCCGCATCACCGCCGAGCAAGGCTCGACGTTCATCGACCGCATGATCAAGCTGGTGGAAGGCGCGGAGCGGCAGAAAACGCCGAACGAGATCGCGCTGAACATCCTGCTCGCCGGTCTCACCATTATCTTCGTGTTCGCGACCGTTACGATTCCAAGCTATGCGACCTACGCCGGCGGCACGATTTCGGTCGTGATCCTGGTCGCGTTGTTCGTGACGCTGATTCCGACCACCATCGGCGCGCTGCTATCGGCGATCGGCATCGCCGGCATGGACCGCCTGGTGCGTTTCAACGTGCTTGCGATGTCCGGCCGTGCGGTGGAGGCCGCAGGCGACGTCGACACGCTGCTGCTCGACAAGACCGGCACGATCACCCTCGGCAACCGGCAGGCGACCGCCTTCCGTCCAGTGCGCGGCGTGACCGAGCAGGAGCTTGCCGATGCCGCGCAGCTCGCTTCCCTTGCCGACGAGACGCCGGAGGGGCGCTCGATCGTCGTGCTGGCCAAGGAGAAATACGCCATCCGCGGCCGCGACATGCAGGAACTTGGCGCGACCTTTATCCCGTTTACCGCGCAGACGCGGATGAGCGGCGTCGACACGGGCGGTTCGTCGGTGCGCAAGGGCGCGGTCGAGGCGATTCTCAACTATGTTAGCGGCGGCGCGCAGCCGGTTGCTTCCGGCAATGTTGCGCGGATGCTGCAGCCCGCCGCACAATCCGAAGCAGGCCGGGAAGTCCAGACGATTGCCGATGAGATTGCCAAGTCAGGTGGCACACCGCTTGTGGTCGCCCGGGACGGTCGACTGCTCGGGGTCGTCCATCTCAAGGACATCGTCAAGGGCGGCATCCGCGAGCGCTTTGCCGAGCTGCGTCGCATGGGCATCCGGACGATCATGATTACAGGCGACAATCCGATGACGGCGGCGGCGATCGCCGCCGAAGCCGGCGTCGACGACTTCCTCGCGCAGGCGACGCCCGAAGACAAGCTGAAGCTGATCCGTGACGAGCAGGCCAAGGGCAAGCTGGTTGCGATGTGCGGCGACGGCACCAACGACGCGCCGGCGCTGGCGCAGGCTGATGTCGGGGTTGCCATGAACACGGGCACGCAAGCCGCGCGCGAGGCCGGCAACATGGTCGATCTGGATTCCAATCCGACCAAGCTGATTGAGGTGGTTGAGATCGGCAAGCAGCTCTTGATGACCCGCGGCGCGCTCACGACGTTCTCGATCGCCAACGACGTCGCCAAATATTTCGCGATCATCCCGGCGATGTTCCTGGCATTCTACCCGCAGCTTGCGGTGCTCAATATCATGCATCTGGCAAGCCGGCAGAGCGCGATCCTGTCTGCGATCATCTTCAACGCGCTAATCATCATCGCGCTGATCCCGCTTGCGCTGAAGGGCGTGGCCTACCGTCCGATCGGTGCCGGCCCGCTTCTGCGCCGCAACCTGATGATCTATGGCGTCGGCGGCATCATCATTCCCTTCATCGGCATCAAGGCGATCGACCTCGTGGTTGCCGCCTTGCATCTGGCCTGAGGAGATTGTCATGTTAAGAGAAGTACGCCCTGCGATCGTTCTTCTGGTCGGCCTGACGCTGATCACCGGGCTCGCCTATCCGCTCGCGATGACCGGAATTGCCGGCATTGTTTTTCCGAAACAGGCGCAAGGCAGCCTGATCGAGAGGGACGGCAAGGTCGTCGGATCCGCCTTGATCGGGCAGGAATTCAAGGACGACAAATATTTCCACGGCCGTCCGTCGGCAACGACCGCGCCTGATCCGAATGATTCAACCAAGACGGTTGGTGCGCCCTACAACGCCGCAAATTCGGGCGGCTCCAATCTCGGCCCAACCAGCAAGGCGCTGGCCGACCGCATCAAGGGCGACGTCGAGAAGCTGAAGGCGGAGAATCCGTCGATGCCCGTTCCGGTCGATCTCGTCACCACTTCGGCCAGCGGGCTCGATCCCGATATCTCGCCGGAGGCCGCGCTGTTCCAGGTACCGCGCGTGGCGAAAGCGCGCAGCATGCCGGAGGAGAGGCTGCGTGAGCTTGTCGCGCAGAACACCGCGGGCCGCCTGGGCGGTATCATTGGTGAACCGCGCGTGAACGTCATGGCGCTCAATCTGGCGCTCGATGCGGCCGTCGCCAAATGATCGAGGTAGAGTTTTGGATTTGACGTTGGCACGAGGCAGGCGGGCAGCGCACGTCCGATGCGATGCGCCGCCTATGCCGAATCCGCGACGCGGGCTATAGTTGCAGGATGGCTCAGCAGCGTCGCGATCCCGAACAACGTCCTTCGCCGGAGGCCTTGCTGGAAGCGGCGAGGCGCGAGCATGGCGGTATCGGACGGCTGAAGATCTTCGTCGGTGCGGCGCCAGGGGTCGGCAAGACCTACGAGATGCTGCAAAGCGCACATGCCAAGCTGAGAGCAGGCGCGGACATCGTTGTCGGATTTGTCGAGACCCACGGGCGCGCGGAGACCGAGGTGCTGCTGCGCGGCCTTGAGGTCGTTCCGCGTAAGCTGCTTGAATACCGGGGCCAGGTGCTCGAGGAAATGGACCTTGACGCGATCATCGCGCGGCATCCGCAAATCGCCATCGTCGACGAACTTGCCCATACCAACGTCGCCGGCAGCCGCCATCCCAAGCGCTATCTCGACGTCGAGGAGCTGCTTTCCCGCGGCATCGACGTCTATACTGCGGTCAACGTCCAGCATATCGAAAGCCTCAATGACGTGGTTGCGCAGATCACGCATGTGAGGGTGCGGGAGACGGTGCCGGATTCGGTGTTCGATCGCGCCGACGAGATCGAGCTGATCGATCTCACGCCTGATGACCTCATTCAGCGCCTCAAAGAGGGCAAAGTCTATGTCCCAAAGCAGGCCGAGCGGGCGCTGGAGCACTATTTCTCGCCGGGCAACCTGACCGCTCTGAGAGAACTTGCGCTGCGACGCACCGCAGACCGGGTCGACGAGCAGCTTCTCAGCCATATGCAGGCCAACGCGATCGCGGGACCCTGGGCGGCGGGCGAGCGCATCCTGGTCTGTGTCAGCGAAGATCCGCGCGCGGCCGGGCTCGTGCGCTATACCAAGCGCGTCGCCGATCGCGTGCACGCGCCCTGGACCGCGATCAGTATCGAGACGCGACGCAGCCTGCAATTGACCGATGAGCAGCGCGACCGTCTTGCCGACACCCTGCGCCTTGCCGAAGCGCTGGGCGGTGAGGCGCTCACCATTCCTGGTGTCGGACGCCGCATCGCCGACGATATCATCGGTTTTGCGCACGCCAACAACGTCACGCAAATCATCATCGGGAAATCGACGCGCTCGCGCTGGTTCGAGATCATGCAAGGCTCGGTGGTGCATGATCTGGTGCGCCGGGCCGGCAATATCAGCGTGAACGTCATCGCAGGCGATGAATTGCCGCCTGACCCGCCCGGCAAGGCCGCAGTGCAGACCGCGACGCGACCGGAGCCCTTCCATCCAGGGCCCTATCTGATGGCGCTTGCGATCGTTGCGCTGGGACTCGCCGGCGCCGCGATCATCCAACCCCTGTTCGGCGTCGAAAACGTCGACCTGGTGTTTCTGACGGCCGTGGTCGGGGTTGCCGTGCGATACGGGCTGGGGCCCTCGCTGCTCGCCAGTGTGGTCGCCTCGCTGTGTTACAATTTTTTCTTCCTGCCGCCGATCTACACTTTCACGATCACCGATCCGACCAATATCGTAGCCTTCTTCTTCTTCATGCTGATCGCGATCCTGGTCTCCAATGTCGCCGCGCGCGTGCGCGTGCAGACGGATTCCGCGATCGGCCGGGTACGAACCACCGAACAGCTCTATGCCTTCAGCCGCAAGCTTGCCGGCACCGCAACGCTGGACGACGTGCTGTGGGCGACCGCCTACCAGACCGCGTTGATGCTGAAGGTGCGTGTGGTATTGCTGCTGCCCGAGCAGGGAATGTTGACGGTGAAGGCGGGCTATCCGCCCGAGGACCAGCTCGACCAGGCCGACCTTGCCGCGGCGAACTGGGCCTGGAGCAATGATCGCCCCGCCGGTCGCGGTTCGGATACGCTGCCGGGCGCCAAGCGGCTGTTCCTGCCGATGCGGACCGGCCGCGGCTCGATCGGTGTCATCGGTATCGACAACGATCGCACCGGCCCGTTGCTGACACCGGATCAGCGCCGCCTGCTCGATGCGCTGGTCGACCAGGGCGCGCTTGCGATCGAGCGCGTACTGCTGGTCGAAGACATGGACAAGGTCAAGCGTACCGTGGAATCGGAACGCTTGCGATCGGCGCTGCTGACGTCGATTTCGCACGATCTGAAAACGCCGCTGGCTTCAGTGCTCGGTGCCGCCTCAACGATGCGCGACCTAGCCAGTGGGCTTTCGGATACCGAGAAGCGTGATTTGATCGCGACCGTCATCGACGAATCCGAACGGCTCAACCGTTTCATCGCCAATTTGCTTGACATGACCAAGCTGGAATCGGGCGCGATCGTGCCGAATACGGCGTTGCACGACATCGGCGAGATCGTCGGCAGCGCGCTGAGGCGGGCGAGCAAGATTCTGGCGCGGCACAGGATCTCGCTCGAACTCGAGGCGGAACTGCCGATGCTCGAGCTCGACGCCGTGCTGTTCGAACAGGTGATCTTCAACCTTCTCGACAATGCCGCGAAATACTCGCCGCCCGATTCGACCATCTCGATCAGGAGCTTTCGCGACGCTGGTTCAGTGTCGCTGCAGGTTGCCGATGAGGGCGAGGGCATTCCGCCGGGAGAGCTCGAAAGCATATTCGACAAGTTCTATCGCGTGCAAAAGGTCGACCATGTCCGTCCCGGCACCGGCCTTGGGCTCGCGATCTCGCGCGGTTTCATCGAGGCGATGCATGGCCGGATTACCGCCGCCAACCGCGGCGATCGCAGCGGCGCCGTCCTCACCATCCGCCTGCCGATTCCAGCCTCGGCGGGCCAGCTGGATACCGCAGCATGAGCGCGGCACCGATCAAGGTGCTCGTCATCGACGACGAACCGCCGATCCGCAAGCTGCTGCGGATGGGGCTAAGCACGCAAGGCTATGAGATTCTGGAAGCGCCGAGCGGCAAGGTGGCACTTGAACTGCTCGCGCAAAATCCGGCGCTGATCATCCTCGATCTCGGCCTGCCGGATATCCAGGGCCACGAACTGCTGCGCATGATTCGCGGCCGTAACGACAGCGTGCCGATCGTGGTGCTGTCGAGCCGCGGCGATGAAGCCGGCAAGGTGCAGGCGCTCGATCTCGGCGCCGACGACTTCGTGACCAAACCGTTCGGGATGGATGAGCTGCTCGCCCGCCTGCGCGCGGCGCTGCGGCATCAGTTGCAGGTCCACGGCGAACGGCCGGTGTTTCATTGCGGCGATCTGTCCGTCGACCTGGTGCGGCGCATCGTCAAGATCGGCGAGCGGGAAGTCAAACTGTCGCCAAAGGAGTACGAGCTGCTTCGCGTTCTGGTGCAGCACGCCGGCAAGGTGTTGACGCACCGCTTCCTCTTAAAAGAGCTGTGGGACGAGATGACCGACGCGCAATATCTGCGGGTCTATGTGCGCCAGCTTCGGCAGAAGATCGAGGCCGATCCCGAACGTCCGCAATTCGTGCTGACGGAAACCGGAATTGGCTATCGCCTGCGGGCGGCAGATTAGGACTTTTTGCCGGTTCTGCATCTGCCGGCGCGTGGTAGGCTGTGGCGTTCGTGACTTCACGTGGAATTGCCCGTGCCGCTCAATAGATTATCTAGTTACCGGAAAAAGCGCGATTTCGAGAAGACCGCAGAGCCTTCGGGAGAAGCCAAGGTGGCGCCGTCGAAGCGGCGGCGTTTCGTGATCCAGAAGCATGCGGCAACCCGGCTGCATTACGATCTCCGGCTGGAGTTTGACGGCGTCTTCAAGTCCTGGGCGGTGACGCGCGGTCCCTCGCTCGATCCGCACGACAAGCGGCTCGCGGTCGAGGTGGAGGACCATCCGCTCGACTACGGCGACTTCGAGGGCACCATTCCGAAAGGCCAGTATGGCGGCGGCACCGTGCAGCTGTGGGACCGCGGCTATTGGGACAGCGATAACCCGGAGCGCGGTTTTGCCAAGGGCGACCTCAAATTCACACTGGATGGCGAGAAGCTGCACGGAAGCTGGGTGCTGGTTCGGATGCGTCGCGATCGCGACGGGGGTGGGCGCACCAATTGGCTTCTGATCAAGCATCGCGACGAGTTCGCCATGGAGGGCGCGGCCAACGACATTCTCGATGAGGATCGTTCGGTGGCGTCAGGCCGTTCCATGGCCGAGATTGCCGCGGGCAAGGGCAGGGCGCCAAAGCCTTTCATGCTGGCAAAGACACGCCGTATGAACGCCGATGCGGTGTGGGACTCCAGCCGGGGCGCTGCGGCGCAGGCGCGGCGAGAACGTGAGACAGTCTCGTCAGTCAAGGCTCGGGGGGCGCAACGGGCCGCGCCAATGCCCGATTTCGTGGCGCCGCAGCTCTGCGCGTCGGTGGACCGTCCGCCTCGCGGCACGGGCTGGTATCACGAAATAAAGTTTGATGGTTACCGCGCGCAGTTGCGTGTCGAGCATGGCGAGGTCAGCCTGAAGACGCGCAAGGGGCTGGATTGGACCGACAAGTTCGAGACGATCGCGAGCGAGGCGAGCGCGCTGCCCGACGTCCTGATCGACGGCGAGATCGTCGCCCTGGATCATGACGGCGTGCCGGATTTTTCCACTCTGCAGGCCGCGATAGCGGACGGCAAGACCGAGCACCTGATCTACTTTGCTTTCGACCTGCTGTTTGCCGATGGAATGGACCTTCGCCGTCTGCCGCTGCGCGAACGCAAGGAGCGCCTGAAATCATTGCTCGGAGGACGGAAGAACAAGACCGCGACCATCCGATACGTCGAGCATTTCGAGACGGACGGCGCCACGGTGATGGATTCGGCACGCGCGCTGTCGCTCGAGGGCATCGTGTCGAAAAAGCTCGACGCGCCCTATCATTCAGGTCGCTCCGAAAGCTGGACCAAGGCCAAAAGCCGCCCCGGGCATGAGGTCGTTATCGGCGGCTGGAAGAGCACGAACGGCAAATTCCGTTCGCTGATGGCGGGTGTCAATCGCGGCGATCACCTTGCCTTCGTTGGCATGGTCGGTACCGGTTTTGGGCAGGATACGGTACGCCGTATCATGCCGGCCTTGAAGGCCATGGCGTCAGAGGAAAATCCGTTCGCGGGCAAGAATGCGCCGCGCAACAGCCGCGATGTGCACTGGCTCAAGCCGGAGCTTGTCGCCGAAATCGAGTTCGCCGGCTGGACCGCCGACGGCAACATCCGCCAGGCGGCCTTCAAGGGCCTGCGGCAGGACAAGCCGGCCGCCGAGGTGATGGCGGAGAAGCCGACGATGACGCGGATTGCCCAGCCTGCCGCAGCAAAAGCTGCCGTGAAAGCCAGCCGGGTGACAGCAAGCAATTCGGCTTCCGTGATGGGCGTCGTCATCTCCAAGCCGGACAAGCAACTGTGGCCCGATGCCGGCGACGGAACGCCCGTCACCAAGCTCGATCTTGCGCGTTATTTCGAGGCGGTGGGCGAATGGATGATCGGTTACCTCCGGGGGCGGCCCTGCTCGATCGTCCGCGCGCCGGATGGCATCAAGGGCCAACAGTTCTTCCAGCGCCACGGCATGCAGGGCACTTCAAAGCTGCTCGAGTTGGTGAGGGTTTCCGGTGACCGAAAGCCCTATCTGCAGATCGATCGCATCGAGGGGCTTGCCGCGGTGGCGCAGGCCGGTGGACTAGAGCTGCATCCGTGGAACTGTGCCCCGAATGACTACGACACGCCAGGCCGGCTGGTTTTCGACCTCGATCCCGCGCCGGATGTGAGGTTTGCCGACGTCGTCGAGGCCGCAAAGACCATGCGGAAGTATCTCTCTGCAGTCGGCATGGAAAGCTTTTGCAAGACCACGGGCGGCAAGGGGCTGCATGTGGTGGTGCCTCTGCTTCACGGCACCAGGGACAAGGTGACGTGGAAGGAAGCAAAGAGCTTTGCTCAAGCGATTTGTCAGTTGATGGCGAGCGAGAATCCGAACCGCTATCTGCTCAACATGTCGAAGCAGCGCCGCACTGGAAAGATCTTCCTCGACTATCTGCGCAACGACCGCATGTCGACGGCGGTCGCGGTGCTCTCGCCGCGGGCGCGCGAAGGTGCGACCGTCTCGATGCCCCTGACCTGGGCGCAGGTCAAAGGCGACCTCGATCCAAAGCGCTTCACGGTGCGCACCGTTCCGCAACTGCTTGCGGGAAGCAGGGCCTGGCAGGGCTATGATGATGCAGCCTCGTCGATCAAGGGAGCGATCAGGAAACTCGCCGCGCGGTAACGGCAAATACTAGTGGAGCGGATTTGACGTTCGCTACCCTCTTGCCGCGATTGCCTCATGCGAACGTCAAATCCAAAGCTCCACTAGCATCAATAGTTTGCTAGTGGTCCTCTGATTCTAACATTCGCAAAAAGCGTCTCCGAGATGGGTAGCGAATGTTAGAATCGGACCACTGGCTTTTCTCCCGCCAGCGGGAAACTATATCTGCTAAATCGCTTTAACTACCTGCCAAACCGGTTCAAGGGTTCCAAAAATGCCTCAGCCGCTTATAGTGTCTATCCCGCATCGCCTCGGCCGCGATGAGGCGACGCGCCGCCTCAAGGGCGGCTTGTCGCGGGCGGCCGCCAGCGTGCCGGTCTTGCAGGTCGATGAGGAACGCTGGGAAGGTGAGCGCATGTTCTTTCGCGTCCGCGCGCTCGGACAGGCTGCCTCGGGTCAAATCGACGTTGCCGAGGACCATGTTCGCCTCGAGGTGATGCTGCCCTGGTTGCTGCAGAAATTCGCCGAGGCCGCCCAAACCGTGATCCGCGACCGCGGCAGGCTGCTCTTGACCAAACGAGATTGAAGAGCGGTCAGAGCATGATCCGGAAAAGTGGATACCGGTTTTCCCTCGCGACAAATGCGAAGCATTTGCGCGGAGATCATGCTCAAACAATAAGCTAAAGCGCGATGGCGATTCGAGCCATCGCGCCTTAGCCGTTGCTTGGTGCGATCTGGCAGAACACCGACCAGGGTGGGAGGATTCCGCCGGGATCCGTGCCCCAGATCGACGTTGCCTTCACTTCGGTGGCCTGGTGGATGATCTCGGCGGCGGAAAGGTTTGCCGACAGCTCAAGCGTCGTGCCATCGCCCATGCGCCAGTGAGCCACGAGCAGGCCGTCGTCACGGCTATGCGCGCGACCGAACGCTGCGCCCTCAAGCCTTGGCACGATTTCCCGCTGGCGTATTGACAGCAGCTTGCGCACCAACGCCAACCGTTCCCTGCAACCTCCGCTGCCGCGCGCCTCCCAGTCGAGCCTTGTGGACCGGAATGTCGCGGAAGCCAACGGATCGGGAACGGCGTGACCATGTATCGCGTAAGCCCAGCCATATTCGCGTCGCCGACCCGTGCGCACTGCCTCTACCAGCCCTCCCTTGAAATCGCAGAAGAAGGGGAAGGGCACTTTCGAGCCCCATTCCTCGCCCATGAACAACAGGGGGATCATCGGCGCGAGCAGGGTGATCGCGAGCGCGGCTTCAATGGCCTTCCGGTCCGCGATGCTTTCAAGCCGGTCGCCGAGCGCGCGGTTGCCGATCTGGTCGTGATTTTGCAGGAAATTGACAAAGGCGGTCGGCGGCAGTCCGCCGCTGGGCGCGCCGCGCCGCCTGCCCCAGAACGGGGCAAACTCTCCCTGGTAGATGAAACCCGATCCAAGTGCGCGCGCGAGACCGGCGATTGGCGATCGTTGAAAGTCGCCGTAGTAGCCTCGATTTTCGCCGGTCAGCAGCACGTGAAAGGCGTGGTGATAGTCGTCGTTCCACTGCGCGCGATATTTGCCGCGCGGCGGATTTTCGGTCGGATCGAGCAGGCCGGCGACGTTGTTTCCGTTCTCGACCACAAGATGTATGTGCCGGCCGCTTTCCGTAGCCAATTGTCCCACGGCGACGCTGAGCTCGTGCAACATTGAACTCTCGCCCGGTGAGGTGACAATATGGTTGACGGCATCAAGCCGTAGTCCGTCGAAGCGATAATCGCGCAGCCAGCCCAGCGCGCTCTCGATGGCAAAGGCGCGCACCTGCAGAACGCGATAGTCGATCGCGCTGCCCCAGGGCGTATGTGCACCGGTAAAGAAAGCCGGCGCGTAGCGGCTAAGGAAATTACCCTCAGGACCAAAGTGGTTGTAGACCACGTCGAGGAACACCATCAGCCCGCGCAGATGCGCCTCGTCGATCAAACTTTTCAGATCCTCGGGCCGGCCGTAGGCGCTGTCGGGCGCATACCACAGCACACCGTCATAGCCCCAGCCGCGCGAGCCGGCGAAGTCCGCAAGTGGCATCAATTCCAGTGCGGTGATGCCGGTCGCCGCGAGGTGGTCGAGCTTTTCGATCATCGCGCGATAGGTACCGGCATGGGTGAACGCGCCGACATGGGTTTCGATCAAAACGGTTTCGGCCCACGGCCTGCCGCGCCAGTTACGCGCGCGCCACGCGAAACTGTCATGGTCGATCAGTTCGCTCGGGCCGAACACGTCCTCGGGCTGGAATGCGGATGCGGGGTCGGGTACATCGATTTCGCCGTCGATCCGAAAATTGTAGCGAGTGCCGGCGCCGACGCCGACAACCTCGAGGCCATACCAGCCCTCGCCATGGCGCTGCATCGGTTGAGGTTTTTCGAGAACGAGATCGACACGTCGCGCTGCCGGCGCCCACAGGCGGTAAGAAGCGCCGTTATCGGTCAGCCGCGCGCCGAATTGACGGCCCTTCATGCGGCACCGCCAAAAGCCAGCACCGCGTGAGGCGGTGCCTTCGTTGCAGAGCCCGAGGCAAATGTGACGCCGTTTGGGTGGGTCTCGGCTGTGTTCAACACCTGCCGCCAGCTGCTGTACTCCGGCAATTTCGGCAACTTGAACGCGATCTCTTCCGGCGCGGCGTTGAGCACAATGAAGATCGGCGGCTGCCCTTGTTCGACGGCGCCCAGCACATAGGCGAGAAACCTGCCTTCAGGAAATTTCCAATCTGATTCCGTCATCTCCTCCGCCGCGGGTGTCAGCCACAGCACGCCGTAGGTTCCGTCCACCCGCCGGCCGTCCAGCCAGTGATGGGTGCGGATTTGCGGAAATTGTCTTCGCAGTTCGGAAAGGTGGCCGATGAAATCGACCAGATCGTCGCCGGCGCGCCCCAGGCCCTGCCAATCGACCCAGCCTGTCTCGTTGTCCTGGCAATAGGCGTTGTTGTTGCCGTTTTGCGAATTGCCGGCTTCGTCGCCGGCAAGTAGCAGCGGCACACCTTGCGCCAGCATCAGGCAGGCCAGCTGGTTCTTGCGAAGCCGGTTACGCAGCGCGAGAATGGCGGGATCATCGGTCGGACCCTCGTGACCGCAATTGTTGCTGTGATTGTCGTTGCTGCCGTCGCGGTTGTCCTCGCCGTTGGCCTCGTTGTGCTTCTGGTTGTAACTGAACAGATCGGCCAGCGTGAAGCCGTCATGAACGGTGATGTGATTGATGCTTGCGCGCTGGGTCCGGCCATCGTGATTGAACAGGTCGGAGGAGGCTGTCATGCGATTTGAGACCTCGCCGATCAGGCTGCCTTCGCCGCTCCAGTAGCGCCGCATCGCGATGCGATAGCGGTCATTCCACTCCGACCATTGCGAGGGAAAGGCACCGACCTGGTAGCCGCTCATGCCGAGGTCCCAGGGTTCTGCAACCAGCCTGACCGACGCCAGCACCGGGTCCTGCCGGATCGCGGTGAAGAAGGCCGAGTTGCGGTCAAAGCCCGCCTCACTGCGCGCCAGCGTCGTGGCGAGGTCGAAGCGGAAGCCGTCGACATGGCAGACCTCGACCCAGTAACGCAGCGAATCCATCACCATCTGCAGCACGCGCGGATGGGTCAGATTAACCGAGTTGCCGACGCCGGTGAAATCGTCGTAGAAGCGCGGGTTTTCGTGGCTGAGCCAGTAGTAGGAGGCGTTGTCGATGCCGCGAAATGACAGCGTCGGACCGAGATGATTGCCCTCGGCGGTGTGATTGTAAACCACGTCGAGCAAAACCTCGATGCCTGCGTCGTGCAGCCGCGACACCATCGTGCGGAAGGCGTCGAGCGGATTGTCCAGCGCATAGCGTGGCTCGGGCACGAAGTAGGAAATAGAATTGTAGCCCCAATAGTTCACGAGCTTTTTTTCGACCAGCACGCGATCGTCGATGAAGGCATGGACCGGCAGCAGCTCGACGGCGGTGACACCGAGCCGCTTGAGGTGCTCGATCATGCCGGGACAGGACAGTCCGGCATAAGTACCCCGCAAAGCGGGCGGTACGTCCGCGCGCATCTGGGTCAAGCCCTTCACGTGCGCCTCGTAGATGATGGTGTCTTCCCAGGACGTGGAGGGGCGGATTTCGCGACGGCTCCCGTTGGAGATCTCGTCGACAACGACGGCTTTCGGCATGCCGCGAGCATTGTCGCGGCGATCGAAGGAAAGGTCCTCGCGTGAGCTGCCGACGCGGAATGCGAAATGCGCGTCGCTCCAGACCAGCCGTCCGGCCAGACGCCTGGCATAGGGATCAAGCAACAGCTTGTTGGGGTTGAAGCGGTGGCCGCGCTCGGGCTCATAGCGTCCATGAACGCGATAGCCGTAGAGTTGTCCCGGGGTCACGTCGTTGAGGTAGCCGTGCCAGATATCCTCGGTCCGCTCGGGCAGTTCGATGCGCTCGAGTTCGCGGCGGCCCTGATTGTCAAACAGGCATAGCTCGACCTTCTCGGCATTGGCCGAAAACAGCGCGAAGTTGGTGCCGCGACCGTCCCAGCTTGCACCGAGGCGCGAGAAGGTTCCGGCAGTCAGGCGCATGTGCTAATTTTCCGGAATCAGAAATATCGCAGCAAGCGGCGGAATGGTGAGGCTGAGCTCGGGCGCGGGTCCGTCCGATGCCTGGACCTCGCCGATATTTCCGACGTTGGTGCCGCCATAATGCGCGGAGTCGGTATTGAGGACCTCGCGCCACCGACCGCCGAAGGGAACGCGGACGCGGTAATTATAATAGACGTTCGGCGAAAAATTCACGACAACCACGCAGCGCGCATCCGCCTTGCTGCCCTTGCGCGTCCAGGCAAACACGTTGTGATTGGCGTCTTCGGTGATGATCCATTCAAAGCCGCTGGCCTCGCAATCGAGCTCATGCAGCGCGGGTGTTGCGCGATAGAGGCGGTTGAGGTCGCGGATCAGCGCCTGCACGCCCGCATGTTTCGGCTCGCTGATGAGGTGCCAGTCCAGCGAGTGATCGTGGGTCCATTCGCGCTCTTGGCCGAATTCGCAGCCCATGAACATCAATTTCTTGCCAGGGTGAGCGAACATGAAGCCGTAATAGGCACGCAGGTTCGCAAAGCGCTGCCAGTCGTCGCCCGGCATCCGGCCCAGGATCGAGCGTTTGCCGTGCACGACCTCATCATGCGACAGCGGCAGGATGAAATTCTCGGAGAAGGCGTATTGCAGGCCGAACAGGATGTCACCGTGGTGATATTTGCGGTGGACCGGATCCTTGCCGATATATTTCAGCGTGTCGTGCATCCAGCCCATATTCCACTTGTAGCCGAAGCCGAGCCCGCCATACTCGACCGGTCGCGACACCTGGGGCCAGGCGGTGGATTCCTCCGCCGCGGTGGTCGCTTGCGGAAATCGACGGAACACCTCGCCGTTGAAGCGGCGCAAGAAATCGATCGCCTCAAGATTTTCACGCCCGCCATATTTGTTCGGAATCCATCCGCCGTGGGGGCGGCTGTAGTCGAGATACAGCATGGAGGCGACCGCATCGACGCGCAGGCCGTCGACGGCGTAGCGATCGAGCCAGAACAGCGCATTCGCGATCAGGAAATTGGCGATTTCGGTACGGCCGTAATTGTAGATCAACGTGCCCCAGTCGACGTGGCGGCCCTGCTTGGGGTTGGCGTGTTCGTAGAGCGCGGTGCCGTCGAACCGGCCGAGGCCGTGGGGGTCGTCGGGGAAGTGCCCCGCCACCCAGTCCAGCATCACGCCCAGGCCCTCGCGGTGGCAGGCGTCCACCAGCGCGGCGAAATCTGCTGGAGAACCAAAGCGGCTGGTCGGCGCATAGAGACTGGTCGGCTGATAGCCCCAGGATCCGTCGAAGGGATGTTCGCTCACCGGCAGAAATTCGACATGGGTAAAGCCGAGATCGCGCGCGTAAGCAGGCAACTGCTCGGCCAGATCGCGATAGGTGAGCCATTCGTTGTTGCTCTTGCGCCGCCAGGAGCCGAGATGAACTTCGTAAATCGAGATCGGCGCGTTGCGGGCGTTGATGCCCGATGGCGCCGGTCGCGGGCGGGGCAGCATGGTTTCGTCGAACACGATCGACGCCGTCTTCGGGCGAACTTCGGTGGCAAAGGCAAGCGGATCGGATTTCAGCGGCAAGTGCTGGCCGCGGCGGCCGATGATGTCGAATTTGTAATGATCGCCCGCCCGAGCGCGGGGAATGAACAGCTCCCAATAGCCGACGCCGCGGACGCGCATCGGATGCCGCCGCGCGTCCCAGAAGTTGAAGTCGCCGACCACGCTGACCCGCCGCGCATTAGGGGCGAGAACCACAAAA
>Ga0306923_10000738_pt1 | contig 26734 bp, 24 predicted proteins | sample sta12Can44000108_FD_203841 | JGI IMG/M metagenome (GOLD analysis project Ga0306923, IMG submission 203841) | Lab enrichment of tropical soil microbial communities from Luquillo Experimental Forest, Puerto Rico - statanox.12C.anox.44.000.108 (v2)... | ecosystem: Environmental > Terrestrial >... | reverse complement strand
GCAGCGCGGTGCATCCTGACCGCGCCGTGGTTTGCGCGACGATTGACGACGCGCCGCACTTCTCCGAGGCGGACAAGGCGCGGATCGCAGCCAGCTATGCGCCGCACGAGCTTGAGGCGCGCACCAAAGGTGTTCCGGTTCTCGGCAGCGGCCGCATTTTCCCAGTGAAGGAGGAGACGCTCGCGATCGAGCACCGCGAGTTTCCCCGGCATTGGCCGCGCATCGGCGGGATGGATTTCGGTTGGGATCATCCCTTTGCGGCGGTCGAGCTGGTATGGGATCGCGATACTGACACGGTCTATGTCAGCAGGACTTACTGTCTGCGCGAGGCGACCGCTATCATTCACGCTGCGGCGCTCAAGCCGTGGGGCAATCTGCCGTGGGCCTGGCCGCGTGACGGTCGCCGGGAGACCTTGGAAGGCGCCGGCGTTGCGCTGGCCAAGCAGTACACGGCGCAAGGGCTCGACATGCTCTACACCCACGCACAGTTCGAGGATGGCTCGGTGTCGGTCGAGGCTGGCATTCAAGACATGTTAATTCGAATGGAGAGCGGGCGCTTCAAGGTTTTCAAGCACCTTACCGATTGGTTTGACGAATACCGGCTTTACCATCGCAAGGATGGCCGGGTGCACAAGGAGGGTGACGACCTCATGAGCGCCACGCGCCACGCGGTGATGATGCTGCGCCATGCGCGCACGGACATTCCGCCCAAGCCGCGCTCGACCAGATGGGACCGCACAAGCTGGATGTCCATGTGATTAGGGAGGGACGACAATTATGAAGCGGCGGGATTTAGACCCCAGTTATTTAAGAAGCGCTATCGCGCCGAAATAGCCGCCCGCGATGAAGCAACCCACCGCCAGCCAAAACCACACAAAGGTCCGCACATCGCCAATGATCTGAGCTATTTGCGGCGGCGGTTCGATTCCCGTGATGGGCGTTAAGATCGGTGGGACAACGCTGAAAATACGCCTTGGAATTCAATGGAACGTTTCTGCAAAGTGGGACAGCCTATGCGCTTGACGGCGAACAACTATTTCAGCCCGCCCCTGGGCACCATCGGTGCTACACTTTGGTTCGGACTTCGTTCGCGCTTCGCCCGTGGCCTGCCGATTTGCTCGATGCGGCCACCATTCATCACTACGACGCGGCCGGCGAACGTCATGGCCGGGCTTCTAAAGGAGCTCACGACCGGGCTTTGGTCGTCCTTCACGAGATGGGAGGCATTTGGCATCTCGGATGCCAACAGCGCGGTCACTTGACCGCACCGCCCGTGATGCCGCTGATGAATCGATCGAGGAAAAGATTATAGGCGATGGCCACCGGCACGCTCGCGATCAGCGCTGCGCCCATCAATTCGCCCCAGTAGAAGATATCGCCGCGGATGAGGTCGGTCGCGACGCCCAGCGTCACCGGCTTCTCGTCCGAAGAAGAGATGAAAGTCAGGGCGTAGACGAACTCCTGCATGGTGAGGGTGAAGGCAAAAATGATCACGGTCAGGATCGCCGGCACCGACAGCGGCAGCACCGTCTTCACGAACGCCCCCAACACGGTGCAGCCGTCAACGATCGCCGCTTCCTCGATTTCACGCGGCACCGACTTGAAGAATCCCATCAGCAGCCAGGTGCAGAACGGGATCGTGAAGGTCGGATATACCACGACTAGCGACCACAGCGAGTCCTGCAGACCGAAGTCGGAGACGAGCCGCGACAGCGGCAGAAACAGCAGCGTGGGCGGCACCAGATAAGTGAGGAAGATGCCGATCCCGAGATTCTCGCCGCTGCGGCCCGGCGTGCGCGCAAGACTGTAGCCGGCGGGCACCGCCACAGCGAGCGTGATCGCAACCACGCACACTCCGATCAGGGCCGTATTCCACAGCCACTGCACGAACAGCGTGTCCTCGAACAGATATCGCAGGTGCTCGAGAGTCGGTGCAGCGTTGAACCAGTAGGGGTTGGATCGGAGGTTGTAGAGGTCGCCCTCGGTCTTGAACGTCGTGATCAGCATCCAATAAAACGGGAAGGCGGCAAACGTCACGAGCGTAATCACGGCCGCGTAGAACGAGCTTTCCCTTGCGATTTTTCGGGCCAGCCGGGTCATCTCAAATCTCCCGGCGCCTGAGCGCGCGTAACAGGAAGATGACCGCGACCAGCAGGAAGGGAAACAGAAACAAGCAGATCGCAGCGCCGTGGGCGACGTCGCCCGACAGGATGCCGACTTGGAAGGCCAGCGATCCCAATACATGCGTGCCGTTGATGGGACCGCCCTTGGTGAGCAGATAGACGACGCTGAGATCAGTGAAGGTGAACACGGTGCCGAAGATCACCGCGATCATGATGATCGGCGCGATGATGGGCAGGATGATCTGGTAATTGCGCCGCCAGAAGCCCGCACCGTCGACGGTTGCCGCATCGAGCACGTCCTTCGGCACCGAAGTGAATCCGGCTATGAAGATCACCACCCCGAACGGGAACAGCCGCCAAGCATGGACCACGGTGACGGCGATCATCGCCAGATCCTGCTGGCCCAGCCACTGCCAGCGGTGCGCGGGATCCATCAGGCCTATGGCGACCAGCGTCCAGTTAATCACACTGTAGAGAGAATCGAACATCCACAGCCAGGCGAGCGTGGCGAGCGACACCGGCACCGCCCACGGCAGCACCACGAGTGCGCGGGCGAGGCCGCGACCGGGGAACTCCTGCATCAACAGCATGGCGGCGAACTTGCCGAGCAGCAGGCCGATGATCTGGGCGCCGATGGTGAACACGAAGGTATTGATCAACGTGCGTCGAAAGATGTCGCTGTCGATGACGTCGATGAAGTTCTTCAGCCCGACGAACCGATAGCTCGGGTCGAAGATGGTGAAGGCGCTGACGCTGTAATAGATGGCGAGGAAGAACGGCAGCGCGACCAGAACAAAGACATAGAGGATCGCTGGAGCAATGAAGAGCGGGCCGACCAGCTCCGGACGGTCGAGCAAGAACCGGGATTTCGGCCGGGGGGCGATAACTGCGATCGCCGTCATGGCGGATATCTCCGCGTTAGAGGGCGTTGGGTGTTGCGCCCATCCCGATCGAAATAGCGCAGCTCCGTCTCGCGCACCGCGAACGCGTGCCAAGCGCCGGGTGAAATGCCGTTGAGCGTCGCATGCGCTGGCAACTTGGCCGTCACCTCGCGTTTCGCGGCTCTGCCGTCGAGCGCGCCATACAAGATATGCTCCGAGCCGAGGTACTCCACGCGGTCGACGCGGAACGGGAACTCGACGACCGCAGTGCCGTTGAGCAGCTCCTTGGGTAGGAAATTCTCGGGGCGAAAGCCCATCGATCCGCCCTCGCGCTCGATCAGGTTCATCGGCGGCGTGCCGAGAAAGCTCGCGACGAACTCGTCCGCCGGATGCTCATAGATTTCGGTCGGAGTGCCCACCTGCCGCAGCTTGCCGTGATCGATCACCGCGATGCGATCGCCCATCCCCATGGCCTCGACCTGATCGTGCGTCACGTAGATGGTGGCGGTGCGCACGGTGCGCTGGAACTGCTTGAGCTCGCTGCGGGCGCTCGCGCGCAGCTTCGCGTCGAGGTTCGAGAGCGGCTCATCCAGCAGGAATACCGTTGGGTCGCGGACCAGCGCCCGCGCGAGCGCGACACGCTGGCGCTCGCCGCCGGAAAGCTCGCGCGGGCGGCGCTGCGCGAGGTGACCGATGCCGAGCAGACCGGCTGCCCACTCGACCTTGCGTTTGATCTCGGGGCGCGCCGTGCCTTGGGTCCGCAGCGGGAAGGCGATGTTGTTCCAAACCGTCAGGTGCGGATAGAGCCCGTAGCTTTGAAACACCATTGCGATGCCGCGCCCGCGCGGCGGCATGTCGTTGACCACCTGGCCATCGATCAGAACCTGCCCGGACGTTGGCTTCTCCAAACCTGCGATGATTCGGAGCAACGTGGTCTTGCCGCATCCCGACGGCCCGAGCAGCACCATGAACTCGCCGTCGCGCGCCTCCAGGCTGATGCCGTCGACGGCCACCACATCCCCGAACTTTTTCCTGATCTCGTGGGTGGCAACCGCGGCCATGTCGATTCCTAGGGCGTACTACAGTGCGTTCCCGTGAAATTGGTGCACAACGGAACCGCGCACACCGCGTGCTCCCCTCCCCCACAAGGGGGGAAGGGAGCCGGCGCGAACCTCAAGCTCGCGCCGCCCACTTCTTGTAGATCGGCTCGATCTCTTTCTGGGCCCATGCGACCGCCTCCTCCGGCGTCGCCTGGTCGGTGGCCGCCTTGGCCATCATGTCGACGATGATGAAGTTATTGACCACCTCGTCGGACGCCGGGCCGGACGGCCCCGGATAGCCGAACGTCGCATGCCACTCATTGGCAGTCTGCAGCACTTGCAGCTTGTCGGGCGGATGCGAGGTCGGATCATTCGACAGGATCGGCATGGGCTGGGGCACGATGTTGGCGAATAGCGGGTGGTTGTAGCCTGTACTTGCCTCAAACGCCTCGACCCAATGGCCCGCGTAGTGGCGCAGGAACTCGATCGCCGTGTCCTTGTTGCGCGCAAACCGCCAGATCCCGTAGGAATTAGGCGAGCTGCCGGCCAGCCGGCGCACCGGTCCGGCCGGGGTTTTCCAGATGTAAAGCTTGTCGGCCAATTCGGGGTTGGACTTCTGGATCGACCGGTACGCCGATATCGGATTGTGGATCCATGATCCCCGGCCCGACGCCAGGTATCGGTTGTTGCTGGCATCGTCCCAGGACAGGACTTCCGGCTCCATGGCCTCCTTATAGAGGGCGCGCACGAACTTCACGGCCTCGAGCGTCTGCTTTGAATTGAGCGTGACGTTCTTGCCGCTCTCGTCGCATTCGGAGGCGCCGTAGCTCCACAAGATGCTGCGATAGGAGACGTTCGGGTCGACCGAATGCCCGAGCCCGATGCCAACCGGGTTGCCCTTGGCCTTGAGCTTGGCTCCGCCGACGCGGAGGTCCTCCCAGGTGTCCGGTTTCATCCCGATCTCGTCCCACAAGTCCTTGCGGTAGAGGCCGGGGAAGCGGATGTAATAGTCCGGAAACGCGCTCCAGGTCTTGGTGCTCTCGTTATAGCCGATCTGGCGTCCGATCTGCTGGACTTTGCCGTACTTCTTCTCGAGTTCTTCGACGAGGCCGGTGAGATCCGTCAGATGCTTCTCGAACAGGTGCGGCCCACCAAAGCCGTTGAACATGATCAGGTCGTGTCCGGCCCCTGCCGCAACCTCCGCCGCAGCGCGTGCCGGCTCCTCGAGGTGCGGAATGTGATCGACAGTGACGGTGATGCCGTTCTTTTTTCCCCACTCCTTCGCGAAGCCATCGAACCAGGTATCGAACTGGGGAACGAAGTGACTCCACTGCAGCACTTTCAACGTCTTGGTTTGAGCAAGGGCGGTCGACACGAACGGCGCCGAGAGCGCCGGCGCCAAGCCGGCCGCCCCTGCAATGGCGCTCGTCGTCTTCAGGAAGTGCCGTCGCGTGACGGATCCTTGCTTGTTTCCTCCGTATCCCATCGCACAACTCCTGTTTGCTATGGTGACGATGATGTTGCTGATGCTCGCTCCATGACTGCGCTCGACAACCGGATCGGCGGCGCGCCACCGGCCTGATGGACGTGACCGTTCACGCGGTCACGTTCCGTCCCGCGCGACTGGCCCGAGCGCGCTTAGGCGCAAATGTGCAACGCAGCGTGAATGCCGGGTTCAGTACGACGCACCCGCCAGAGCGGGCCAACGCCCGGCCCTCCGCCTCTTGCGCTTTCCCGCGCGCTTGCGGCTCCCTCCGGGAGGGCCGCAATACGAGGTGTCGCCCATACCGCCAGCGCAATATGGCCATGCGCCATTGGTATGGCAAGCGGATTCATGCCGACGTGATGGTCGGGTGGGCGAGCCAATGGTTAAAAGCGTCGGGGTCAGCCGAGGCGGCACGTCCGCTCATGTTCGGTTCGTCTCCAAAGCGGACTTAAACTCGAGGCACTGCCGTGCGTCGCGACGCGCCAGAGCGGACGTGAGCCACGCTAGCTCTCGCGACGCGATACGACGCGATCCCAGGCCTACGTGAGTTCGTCGGCGATCCACCTCGTGACCGAGCGCTGGGTCGGTGACCAGCCGAGATCGGCCGCGGCTTTGCCGCGCACACGGCTGTTTGAGCCGAGCGAGAACGCTGCCATGTTCCAACCCCAGGCGGCGATCGCCTGCTCGGCGGACCAGGATTGTGGGGCGCCCAGACCAAGTCGGGCCGCGATGGCTTTCGAGATTTCGCCCAACGCCTCCTCGCCGCTCTCGACATACATGAACGTGCCGGCGGGGGCTTTCGCGATGGCCAACGCATAAAGCGCCGCGACATCGGCGATATGTACATTCGACCAACGGTTCAGTCCGCGTCCGATGTACCGCGCGACCCCGGATGCCTTGGCTTGGCGCACGAGCGCGGGAATCTGGACGCTCTGCGCCGGGGCCCCCAGAGCATTGCCGTAGATCATCGTGTTGCAGAGCACCACCGGGCGGATGCCGGAAGCAGCGAGCACCCGCCGGTCGATCGCGACACGAGCGGCCTTATCGGCGTGCGGCTCGATGGGCGTCGCCTCGTGAAAGATTCGATCGGACGGTTCACCCATCGCAAGATCGGCCACGATGCTGCTGCCGCTGCTATGGATCAAGGGTTTGCCGGAACCGGAGAGACCGGCGATCAACGCCTCAACCGCACCGCGATGATCGCTGCTGGCCGCATTGATGACAGCATCGGCAGCCCGGGCTTCGGCCTGCAACAGCGCCGCGTCATCAAGCGATCCAACGACTGCTTCGACGCCGCACGCTGCAACCGCGTCGCCCTTCGCCTGGCTGCGAACGAGGCCGCGAACCGTATGGCCGTCTGCGATAAGGGCTGATGCAACCGCGCCGCCAATAAAGCCATTGGCGCCGGTGACGAAGATTTGCATTTTGGCCCTCCTGCGGAGGCCATTCATGACAACCAACAGCAACTGAAATCAATCGTCCGTTCCAGCAACCCAAGTCGCAAGAACCTTAATGTCGTTCGGGTCGAAGGCCACCAGGTCGGCGCGATATCCGGGGGCAAGCTTGCCGAGCATGTGCTCGAGGCCAAGGAAGGTTGCCGGATGCGCTGACGCAAACCGCAGCGCGTCCGGCAATGGAACTCCGAGCAGGCGAACGCAATTCCTGACGGCGGCCGCCATGTCGAGCACCGTCCCGGCGAGCGTCCCATCGTCCGTGACGCAGCAACCGTCCCGCGCAGTAACGTTTTTTCCGTGCAGGCTGAAACTGGAACGGCTCCCGCCCACGGGCGGCATCGCATCGGTCACGAGCAGAGGATGGCCGAGGCCCCGCAGCGTCAGGCGGAGCATGGCAGGATCGACGTGCACGCCGTCGACGATGAGTCCGTACCAGGCGGCAGGCGACTCCAATGCCTGCGCGATCGGTCCTCCTTCCCGGCTGGATAAGGGTCGCATGGCATTGAAGAGATGCGTGAAGCCCGTAAGCCCCTCCGCCATGGCAGCACGGGTCTGCCGGTAAGATGCCATCGAATGACCGAGCGACACGCGAACGCCGGCCGCGACGAGTTGGGCGATGAATCCTGGCGGCACCACTTCGGGCGCCAAGGTCACGAGCAGCACGCCGTTGCGCGGCGCCGTCAGCATCGCGAGCTCGTCCGCGGACGGCGATCTGATCTGGCGCGTGTCGTGCACGCCGGGTTTCTCGGAAGATAAAAAGGGGCCCTCGAGGTGAATGCCGAGAATGCCAGGTTCTTCACCGGCGGCGGCGTTGGCCGCATCCAATGCCAGCCGCATCTTCTCAGTGCTGTCGCTTATGAGCGTCGGCAGCAAACCGGTTGTTCCAAATTTTCTGTGCGCTGCGGCGATGCTGCGAATGCCCTGCACGGTCGGCTGATCGTTGAACAGCACGTCGCCGCCGCCGTTCACCTGCAGGTCGATGAATCCGGGCGCAAGCCACGCATCGTCCGGCAGCTCGCGAATGGATATGGTCCGCGGCAGGTCGCTCGTCGGCACGAGATCCACGATCCGAGCGCCGTCCACGACGACGGCCGTGCGCTCGCGCACGGCGGTGCCGTCGAAAATGTGGTCCGCCGCGATGGCGTGCAGCCCTGACCTCTTCATCTGGTCCGCGTGACCTTTTGCAAATGGCGCGGGAGGTCCACGTTGATGCCACGGCATTGGGCGACACGAATGGCCAGCCCGTAGAAGCTCTGGATCAGGCACACCGCATCGGCATCGGGGTGATCCGGAGCGAGCGCGGGCAAACCCCCAGCCTGCTGCTCCCCGTGGTCGGTCATGAATACGCTGGCGTTCTTGCGGCGCAGATCCGCGGCGAGCGCCCGCAGCCCGGCTGCGGCGTGGTCGGTCGGCACGAACAGGAGAGCAGGGTACGACGACTCCACGAGGGCGATCGGGCCATGGAGGAATTCAGCGCTGCTGAACGCTTCGGCATGAAGATTTGAGGTCTCCTTCAACTTCAAGGCGGCCTCTCGCGCGATCGCGAGCGTGGGTCCGCGCCCCAGACTCACAAGGCTCGTGGCCTCGCACAGCGCGTTTAAGGCTAAACCCCAATCGAGCCGCGTGGCAGCCGCGAGCCGATCCGGCAGGCGCTCGATTGCCGCCCGTAGGTCACCCAAGCCGGCCCATCCGGCGACGATATGAAGCCAAGCGGAGAGGCTGGCCACGAAGGTCTTTGTTGCTGCCACGCTGAGCTCGGGCCCCGCGGCCATCGGGAGCACGATGTCGGACGACTTTGCCAGGGGGCTGTCGATATCGTTGACGACGGTTGCGGTCAGTGCGCCTGCGGCCTTGGCCATCTCGGCCGACTCGATGAGGTCGTCGCTCCTTCCGGATTGCGAGACCGTGACGAAGAGCTGACCGTTGAGCTTTAGCCGCTGCTTGTAGATGGTGGCCACATTGGGCGCAAAAGCGCCTACCGGGATGCCGATATGGCGCTCGATCAAATGCTTTCCGAACGTCGCCGCATGGGCCGAGCTTCCGCGCGCGCTTGTAAGGACAAAGTTCGGCGGGTCCCGCCTGAGGCAACGCAGGAGTTCGGCCAGCGGAGCTTCGAGCGCCTGCGGCTGCCGCCGCACGGCGTCGGGGCTTTTTTGCCATTCCACTTCCATGTTGACGCGGGTCTCGCTCACCGGGAGCGCCCCGGAGCGGTGCGGCCGCGGTCCAAGGATTGCGCCGCATTGCGGGCCAATTGCAGTGCACCGGCGACCGCGTCGCCGCGAGGCGCAACAAGATGATGCCGTGTGAAGTCCGCCAGCCAAGGCTCGATCGGCGCTGCGAGGCCGCCGACCAGAGACAGGCGATCTACCCCGAAGTCGATGAGCCGTTGCGCCAGCGCATCCACATGCCCGCCGGCAAGCCGCAGCAGCTCGACCGCAACAGGGTCGTTGGCCAAAGCATGCTCAACGATGTCCGGCGCGAAGGTGGCGAAATCCTTTGGCGATGCACCCGTCATCCAATGCACGATCGCGTGCGGATCCGACCGAAATTTTGCAAACAGCGAACGCAGCAGCGCCGACCACGGCATGCGCCCATCATGGGCCCACAGCGTGCGGCGCAACGCCTCGCAGCCGAGCCAAGCGCCGCTTCCTTCATCCGAAATCGGCCAACCCCAGCCGCCGACTTGATACTGTCGCCCGTTCAGCTCCGCCCAGCCAATGCTGCCGGTGCCGATCACGATGATGCCGCCGTCACGGCCGCCATGCGCGCCGATGCACGCCGCCTGGGCATCGGTGACGAAAACCGCCACGCGATAGGGATGCTCGTGCTGCCGCGCAGCCTCGAGCTGGCTGGGTTCGCTGGCACCCGCCAACGCCACGCAGGCCACAACCCTTTCGAAGTCGTGCGACGACAATCCTGCCCCACTCATGCATTGGATCGTGGCCTGGAGGACCGAGGCAAAGCTTTGCTCCACTCCAAGGCGAATATTGGCCGCGCCTGCGACCCCTTCACTTAGCGTCGTGCCCGCGATATTGCAAAGGCGGGCGCGACAGCGGCTGCCGCCGCCGTCAATTCCGAGCAAAAGGACGTCCGCGAGGGCGTTCATTTCCGATGCTCCGTCAACCCCCTAGCGCGCGAGAACCAAGTAGGATCGGAAAGCGTTCTCCTGCGTGTCAACACTCAGCATGACCCATGGATACCGAGCGCGCGAGCCCGCGATATTCTGATATCGACGTTTGGGCGCCTTTGGACATCGCCGAAGCGATGATCGAGGGCCAATTCACCGCGGTGGCCGCGGTGAGAGGCGCCCGCTTCGCACTTTTGGAGGCCGCGCTTGCCGCTGCGGAAAGATTACGCAGCGGCGGCCGTCTGGTCTACGTCGGCGCCGGGACCTCTGGCCGGCTGGCCGTCCAGGACGGGGCGGAGCTCGTTCCGACCTTCAGCTGGCCGCAAGAGCGGCTGCTCCTTCTCATAGCCGGCGGCAGGAACGCCTTGCTGCGATCGGTGGAAGGCGCCGAGGACGCGGTCGATCAAGCTGCCCGGCTCACCCAACAGCACGAAATCGGCCCCGCCGACGTTGTCATCGCGGTCGCTGCGAGCGGTACCACGCCGTTCACCTTGTCGTGCCTCACCGAAGCAAAACGACGGGGCGCTTTGACGATTGGAGTGGCAAACAATCGCGATACGCCGATCCTGAAGGAAGCCGATCACGCGATCTGGCTGGATACCGGCGCGGAGCCGATTGCAGGCTCCACCAGAATGAAAGCGGGAACGGCGCAACGTATCACCCTCAACGTCTTCTCATCGGTGGTCATGATCTTGCTGGGGCGCGTCTACGATGGCCTGATGGTGGACCTCCAGGCTGTTAGTCAGAAGCTGGTGCGACGCAGCGAAAGCATCCTCACGCGGCTCACTGGCAGCAGCGGTGAGCAGGCACGCGAGGCATTGCATCGGGCAAACGGCAACGTAAAGCTCGCCGTGCTGCTTCTGCACGGCTGTGACGTGAAGGAGGCAACAGACGTTCTCCATCGCGCGGGCGGGCAGCTCCGTGCGGCACTCGCCGACATCGGCAAGCCGGGTCCCGAACCCGCCGATCTGAGCGACCTGCCGACGCCGTGATGCGAACGGGCCGACCCCGCGGGGCTGGCGAACAAACGTAGCTTGCGGTTCATAGAGAGGGGGCGGCCCGATCGTTTGGCGCTCGGTGAAGAATCAAGCTCGTGAACGCAATTGCCTCACTATGCCTCGCGCTTCGCCTTTGAGAGCGACGAGCCCCGGTAGCGATCAGTTCGCTTGTTGAATATGGGGCCGCAGCACCGCCTTGGGCGCCAAGAACTTCGAGTCCTCCTTGTGCCACAAGTGATCGCAGGCGCAGAACGGGCAGAATTTGCGCGCAAAGGGACCGGGGGAGCGCGTGAATTCTTTGGGATCAACGTCCGTGCCCATGAACATGTAGTGACCGGTGAGCCGGCAGCGCGTGATGACCTGAGCCATCGCACTCCTCCGTCCTAAATAATAAAGCCGCTGAGACAACATCGCCGGTCAAGCAAAGTTCCGGGGGGGCGCGAAGCTTTCCGGCGCGGACGGAACGTGGCCGGCTACCGATCGTTCGCGGCGATCTCGATGATGAGTTTCTTGAGGATGGCGTCGGCGAACGTTTCGTAGTTCTGCGCGGCGACCACGAAGGCGCCGGGGCCGCCGATCACGCTGTCGTAGTAATAGCGGTCGAGATCGGGCTCGAGCGCAAGGATCGGCAAGCCGTTGATGCCGATGCCGGCCGCCACTGCCTCGTCGCGGGCGAGCGTGACCGGCCGGCCGCGATTGTTGGAGCCGTCGCCGGAGACGTCGATGACGCGCCGGCTCGCGCGAAATGGGCTGTTTGGAAACAGCGTCGTCGCGTAATCGATGGCGCCGCTGATCGAGGTGCCGCCGCCGAACAGTTGGCGCGGCGCACGCTCGATCGCGGCGGCAAACGCGGCGGCGGTTCCCTCGTTACCGACCAGCGTCCATCCCACCACCTGAACCTGCAGCATCGGCCCGGTCCACTGCACCATGGTCACGGCGATCGCCCGGCTCGGTCCGGAGCGGATGGCTTGCAGCACGCGCGCATGCCGGAAGGCGTCGACGTAGCCGCGCTTTTGCAGTTCGAAGCGGACCTGATCGACGCTGCCGGACGCATCGACCGCAAGTACGAGCTGCAGATCGACGGCCGTTTGGGCGGCCGACCGTCCGGCGATGGCAAGCAGAATGAGCAGCGCCCACGCGGCGGCGCGCCAGATGGCGGCGCCTCGAGGACGGGCGTGAAAGCGGGCGTTCATTGCCGTGGGTTGGACATGAGTTGTCCGCTCGCCGCAGGATGACATCGCGCAAGCAGCGGACCAATTACGGACAAATTTGGGCCAAAACCAATCGGTAATGCTGATGGCAGCGAGCGTTTCCGAGGCTCCTGGCGGTCACTTGGAATGGGGCACATATTCATCGTCGTCGTCATTGAATTGTGAAATGATGGGCAATGCGTTCCGCTCGGCAATCAGCCATCCGACTGCTGCAGCTGATGATGGTTGCGTCGGTGGTGTTGCCGCTCGTGTTGTTCGCCTTCGCGGCCTGGCTGAACTACCGCCATGAATATGCCGTCGCCGATGACCGGATCGAGCGCTCGCTCGACATCCTTCACGAGCATACGCTCAAGGTCTTTCAGACGGTCGAGCGCGCCATGGCCGAAGTCAACGAAATCGTGCGCGGCATGTCGGACGACGACATGCGCAGAGACCAGTCGCGCCTTCACGAGCGCGTGAAGCGCATCGTCGACGCCCTGCCGGAAGTGCGGGCGATCTTTCTCATCGATCGGGACGGCCGGCCGCTCGTGTCCAGTCGGCTCACGCAAATACCGGCCGATTTTGACTCGCGCGAGCGAAGCTTCTTCGCCGCGCAGATAGCCGGCGATGCCGGCACCTATATCAGCGAGATCCTCACGCCGCGGTTGACAGGTCTCAGTACGCCTTTCTTCGTTCTCTCCCGGCGCCGCCCGTCGGCGGATGGTGCGTTCAAGGGCGTGGTCGCCGTCGCCGTGCTGCCGCAGTATTTCGAGGAGTTCTATGCGCTCATCGGCCGCAGCCCGGGGAGCCTTTACGCGCTGCTTCGTGCCGACGGCAGATTTCTTGCCCGTTATCCGGAGCGGCCCGACCAAGGTCTCCAGCCCGGCAGCGCTCTGCACACGACGATCGCGCAGGGACGGGAGCGCAGCATCCAGACCATCCGGCGGTCCCAAATCGATGCGGTCGAACGGCGAGTCGGCCATCGCAAGCTCGAGGGCTTTCCGGTCTACGTCGTCGCCGGCATCGACAGCTCGGTGATCCGGGGCGAATGGATGGCGACCATGGCGAGTCATCTGGTCTTCGGTTTGCCCGCGACGCTGTTTCTCTTGCTGATCATCGGGGTTGCGCTGCGTCGCACGCGGCGGCTCTACGCCGAAGCCGAGCGGCGTGAGGCTGCGGAGGCCGCGTTGCGGCAAGCCCAGCGTCTGGAGGCGATTGGACAATTGACCGGCGGCGTCGCCCACGACTTCAACAATCTCCTGATGGTCGTGAGCGGCAGCGTGCAGCGGCTGCGGCGCGATCTGACCTCGGAGAAGCACACGCGTCTTCTCGACATGATCGAGAACGCGACCAATCGTGGCGAAAGTCTCACGCGTCAATTGCTCGCGTTCTCGCGGCGGCAGATGCTCACCCCCGCTGTGATCGATCTCACCGAGCGGCTTCCCGAACTCAAGGACATGCTCAGCCGCTCGCTCCGCGACGATATCACCATCGAGGTCGTGGTTCCCGACCAGAGCTGCGCGGTCAAGGTCGACCCGAGCGAGCTCGAGCTCGCCTTGCTCAATCTCGCGGTCAATGCCCGCGATGCCATGCCGAACGGCGGGGCGCTCAGCATCACCGCGAAGCCGGTGGCGCTCGAGGGCAAGGCCGCAGAGGAGGGGCTTAGTGGCGCGTTCGTCGCCATCCGCGTGGCCGACACCGGCGGCGGTATCCCTCCCGACATTCTGCCGCACGTGTTCGAGCCGTTCTTCACCACTAAAGAGATCGGCAAAGGCACGGGGCTGGGTCTGAGCCAAGTCTACGGCTTCGCCAAGCAGTCGGGCGGCACTGCCACCATCACCAGCGCGGTCGGGCGCGGCACGGTGATCACGCTCTATCTGCCGCGCACGCAGGAATTGCCTGCGCCATCGATCGCGCGCATGGAGCCCGACGCCGTGCCGCAGCGGGCCGGCACCGTGCTGGTGGTCGAAGACAGTCCCGAGGTCGCCGAGGTCGCCACTGCCTATTTCCAGCAACTCGGTTACACGGTCAAACAAGTCGCCAACGCCCAGGAAGCGCTGGAACTGCTCGCCGACGATCCTAAGATCGATCTCGTCTTCTCCGACATCCTGATGCCGGGCGGAATGAACGGCCTGGAGCTCGGCCATGCCATCCGCCGGCTTTATCCGGCGATGCCGGTGCTGCTGACGACCGGCTACAGCGACAGCGCCCACGATTCCGTGCAGCAAGGCTTTGTCGTGCTGCACAAGCCCTTCGACCTCGCGGGCCTCGAGCAGGCGTTGCGCGAAGCGCGAACATCGAAGGTCGAGCCCGCACCGCGCATGGCGGGGTAGGATTGCAACTATTCGACTTTATCTCGCAGGGTTGATCGCGCTGCCATCTTGCGATCTTTGCCGTGATCGCGACGGATCGGTCATCCTCCGATCTGCGGGATCTTCGCGTCGGCGATCACTTTCTTCCACTTGGCGACATCGGCCTTGATGTAGGCGGCGAACGCAGCTGGCGACATTCCATCCGGTTCGAGGCCGATCGCCAGCAGCTTGTCCTTCACGTCGGGCAGGTTGATGATGCGTGCGATTTCCGTCTGCAGCAGATCGACGATCGATGTCGGCGTGCCCGCGGGCAACAGCACGCCCTGTATGGTCTCAGCCTCTTGGTTCTTGATTCCGAGTTCGTCGAGCGTGGGCACGTCGGGCAAAGCCGGCGAGCGGGTCGCCGCGGTGACCGCAAGCGCGCGCAGCTTGCCGTCCTTCACCAGTGGGGTCGCGGGAGGAATCGCCTGGAAGCACATCGGCGTGTGCCCAGCCGCGACGGACTGGATCGACGGACCGCCGCCCGGGAACGGCGCGAGCGCGAAATCCAGCCCGAAGGTGAGCTTGAACAGCTCGCTCGAAAGATGCGGCGTGGTGCCGATACCAGGTGAGGCGAAGGTGTACTTTCCGGGATTGGCCTTGATGAGTTCCACCAGTTCCCTCACCGATTTGGCCGGAATGCTGGGATGCACGAACAGGCCGTTGGGGGAACCCGCAGCCTTGGTGACGGGCGCGAAGTCCTTGTCGGGGTCGTAGGGAGGCTTGGCGTAGAGGCTCGGATTGACGGTGTAGCTCGATGACACGAACAGGATGGTGTAGCCGTCGGCCGGCGCCCTGGCGCCGGCGCCCATGCCGAGATTGCCGCCGGCCCCCGCCATGTTCTCGATGTAGAATTGCTGACCGTACTTTTCCGACAGCTTGAGCGCGATGAGCCGAGCGACGACGTCGGTCGGCCCCGCGGCCGCGAACGGCACGATGATCTTGACCGGCCGGTCGGGATATCCAGGGCTCTGTGCAAACGCGGCGACGGCAAAGAGAAACCCGGCGCAGGCCACGAGCACGCGGGCGATCACGTTAGTCACTCTCATCGGCGTTCCCTGTCGGTTGTCCGGCACCGTGGCGGGCATTCACGTCTCTTTCTCGAGACGGCAAGGAGGTAGATGGTGGCGACAAGCCACAACCTCGACGGCACCGACCTGCCTCTCAGTGACAGACTGACGAATGGGCGCGCCGAATGCAAACGCTCCTGGCGCGACCGAATGTCCAGACGCGGCGGCGATCGGCTCCAACGCGGCCTGTTCAGCGATAACCGTGCCGACGGATCTCGGTCGCCACTGCGATGGATTTCGCGGCGATAGTTACGGCAACTCGGATACCAGCTTGTGAAATTCGGACTGCGGCCAAATGCGGGCAGTGCGAGTCCGCACGCTCCCCTTCGAGCTAAGCGCGAGCGCGAATCTCGCCGCGTTATCGCCGTTCGGAGTATCGATGATGACCAGGAGATCGCTCTCGCCGGACGTGAGGTAGACCTCCTTGATCGCAACTCCCACTTTCTTGGCCAGGTCTTGAGCGGCTTTGGCGCGCTTGGGAGCATCCTTGATTGCGCGGATTCCTTGGTCGGTCCAGCTCAGCGAACACATGAACGTCGGCATGGGATCCTCCGTGTGATTACCGGCAAAGATTGCCGACCGCTGCAGAAGCGGCCGTCGATCTGTGGACTGTGAAAGTGTGATGGAGACGCCAAAAAAGCGGCGATCTGCCAAGAGATCGTGCCCGCCGACGGCACTATCGCTGCCTGTTGACCCGAACGGAATTTCGGCACGTTCCGTTACCAAAGAGCAGCTCATCAAAATGTTACACCGCTCGCCCAGCCTGCGGAAGGCGGGAGAAAGAAGAAACGCTCGCGCAGGAATTCGACGGATCTAGTCCCCACTCGGCGCGAGGCCCTCGATCATCGCTTGGCAGTGTTCAGATAAGTTGGCAAACCGGCGGCAAATGGCCTGGACGGCGACGAGCACTTGGCTGCGCGGCGCCAAGCTGAAAAACCTTTCCGTCTCTTCGGTGATGGCTTTTTGCAATTCGGCGTGATTGACCGGAAGACGTGGGCAATACATGACTTGGAATCTTCTGAATGCGTTCTCCGCGTGATCAGCCGAGGTGTAAGCAACCAAACACAGGGAATTGGTGTTCACCCAGGTTTGGTCCTTGCCGCAAGCGAGCCTTCTGCTCGTGATCTCGCCTCGCCCCGCACTGTTAGCGCTGCGCAGGATCCTGAGATTCGGACACTCGCAGACCGTCGACCCCAGACTGAATGTTTGACCTGCATACTCACAGGTTTGCGCCGACGCCGCTCCACCCCACTGAGCCAGAACAAAAATCAGCGCGAGAAAGCCTGCGATCTTGGGCATTTCTGCCCTCCGTGCGGCGCAAGCCCGAATGGGAGTTGAGCTCCGGCCGAAGACAGCGGACGCCGACCCTCGTCATCGTTTCCGATTCGCCAATCGCTGGCCAGTCAAAAATCGAGCAGCCGCAGGTATCTACCGGTGGTCTTTAGGTTGCTGGTCGCAGGTGAAAAGCAGGATGCGCGTCACAGCTTGGACAGTTGCAGCAGTTGGCGATCGCCGACCCAGGTTTTCGCGAGTTCCGCTTCCGCCTTGCGCGCCGCCTCGGCGTCGCCCTTAGTCTTATACAGTTCGGCGAGCCCATAATAGGACCAGCCGTTATTCGGCGAACGCGCCAGGGCGCGCCGGAACTGGCCCTCCGCATCGTCGAGGCGGCCGGCCTGCATCAACGCGACCGCGAGCGATTGACGCACAGGATAGTACCAATACGGCGGCTCCATGTAGGGCAGCGTCTCCTGCAATGCCGCCGCCTGCTCGAATCGCTCGATCGCCTTATTGGCATCGCCTTGCGCCAGGGCAACGCGGCCCTCGATCATGGCGCGCGCAAGCTTGAGCACATCGGATGCGGGAATGCCCGCCGTCTTGAGCAGCGAGAAGTCGGCCGTGCGTTCCAGCGTTTCGATGGCGTTCGCCTCGGCGATGGCCGCGCTGAAATCGCGCTGCGCGAGGTATGCGATCCCGCGCGCGTAGTGCCACATCGCCTTGACGTATGGGATGGCCGTGCCGGGATCGGGCAGCGCGAGGATGGTGTCGGGCGGGCTGAACAGGGTGTGGGCGAAGTACGGCGCTGCCTTCACCGGGTGCGCGCCCGGGATGGCGAGCGCGGCCTGGTCAGGGACGAGGCCGCGCAGCTTCTCCGCCGCGGTAATGCCGGAGGGCCCGTCGCCCGCCATCAGCGCCGAAGCCATGACGAAGTGCACATTGTGCGGGTAATAGCCCAGCCGATAGACGCCCATCGGCACCTCGTTCGCAGCCAGGTATGTTTCGTCCACCGCCATCGCGGTCTTGTTGTCGCCGAGGGCGTCGAGATAACGGCCGATGCGGTAAAAGATGTGGCTCGGCATGTGCACCAGGTGGCCCGCGCCGGGAACGGCGCCTCGCAACCGGTCGGCGTAGGGCTCCGCGCGCTTTGGCCGGTCGGAGGCCTCGACCGCGTGGATATAATAATGAACCGCGCCGGGATGATCGGGATCCCTGGCAAGCACGCGCTCCAAAGTCGGCACGATGGGTGCGCTTTGAGGATTCGGTTCCCGTCCGCCCGGCTGCCAGTAGTTCCATGGACTGAGATCCATGACCGATTCTGCGTACAGCACCGCGATCTCGTTATCCTCCGGGAATTGCGCCGCGACGTTGGCCATCGCGGCGGCATAGGCTGCATCGAGCTGCGTGCGGTCCGCCGTCGCGTCTTCAACGTATCGCGCCGACACGGCCGTGATCAGCGCCTGCTCGCGCGGGCTTGCCTTGGCGGCGAGCGTCCGCGCCTTCTGCATTGCGGCGAAGGCGGGCGCCACCGCTTCTTCCGGCATCGGTAGGTTGATGTTGGGTCCGAGCACCAGCGCCTCACCCCAGAAGCACATGGCGCAGTCGGGATCGAGCTTCTGCGCCTTACGGAATGCGCGCTGCGCCTCCTCGTGATTGAACGCATAGGTCAGCCGCAGTCCCTGGTCGAAATAGACCTGCGCCGCGGCGCTCGAAGTCGTGACTTTGTAAGAGAGCGAGCCGAGGCCGTCCCACACCGGCGGATCGGTATCGGCAAACGCCAGCGCAGGCGACGCGGCATTCGTTTTTGCCTGCGGCGCCTCGGTCTGCACCGCAGCCAAGCGGATCATGCTGCTCGTTATGGTGGTGGCAGGCTTGGCGGGCGTGTGGCAGAGGAGGAAATCCAGATCGTTCCATCCGGAGGCCAGCGCTGCATTCGTCGGGGCGGCATTCGCCGACGCGAGTCCGGCACCTTCTGACATGCGCTCGCCGTTGGAGATCAACAACGCGAGCCCGCCTGCGAACGCCGCTGTACAGGCGGTGAAAAGCGACATCCGCGACCGCATCAACGCCTTCATGATGTCCTCCGATCAAAGCGCGAGGACCGCGTCCATGCGTGGTTCACTTGGCTGACGCTTGCAATTGGGACCCTCGGCGACCTGAGGGTTAGCGCAGTCGCCCTCCATCCCGCAAGCCGCTACGGGCAATCGCCCACGCGCTGGCCTTCGATCGACGTGCGTACCGATTGCATGAGGCGGCCCAGCATGAATGAGCGCGCGGTGACGGTAGCCGTGTAGTGCTCTGGGCTGTCAAACGTGAATTCTCCCGCCACGTCCATGTCGATCTGGCCCGTGCATTGCAGGCGCCATTTCAGCCGCTGCGGCGTGCTTTCATGCTCAACCCGCTCGCAGGTCGAGTTCGTCGTGCGGCTGATGGGGCTGAACGTCTTGTCGAGATCGGCGACCGCCTCCGGCGTCAGACAGCGAATGCTTTGTTGAACCGGGCCCGCGACGCCATCGATTTCAGGGGAATTAACCGTCCTCCACTGGCCGGCGCGCAATCCGTCGGCAGCGGCAGTCTGGGCGGCGCCAAGAACGAGCGCCACAACGAGCACATAGCCGCGCACGCAATGAAGATCCGCAGCAGTCATTTATCCGATAGTCCCGATGGCAAAGGTGTATCAGGGTGGATGATAACAGTGTCCTCGGTCGCGTCGGAAGGCCGTTGCCCCGTCCTCAGACGCGCTGAAAATCATCCGGTTGTGAACTGTCATTGCGCCTTGATGTTGGCCGCGCGAATGACCTTCGCCCACTTGTCGATTTCCCATCGGATCCGGTCGGCGAATTCCCCAGGCGTGCTGGCGATTGGCTCGAATCCGAGCGCGGAAAGGCGCTCCCGTACGTCGGGCAGCGCGACGATCCTGACGATCTCGCGATGCAGGCGATCGATGACGTCCTGCGGTGTTCCCGCTGGCACCAGCACGCCGAGGATGATTTCGGATTCCTGACCAGGCGCGCCCGCTTCCGCCAGCGTCGGGACGTCGGGCAGCGCGGGCGAACGCCCCGCGCCGGTGACGGCAAGCGCGCGCACCGTGCCTTGCTTGATGTGCCCGGCGGCGGTGGAAATGGAGGTGTAGAGGATGGGTGTATGCCCGCCGATCGTCGAGGTGATCGCGGGCCCGCCGCCATTGAAGGAGACGGCTACCAGATCGAGCCCGAAGGCCTGCTTGAGCATTTCGCCGGCGAGATAACCGGGCGTCCCGAGGCCCGCATGGGCGTAGCTGTACTGGCCCGGGCTGGCCTTCACCCAGGCGACGAGCTCCTTCACGCTGGCTGCCGGAACGGAGGGATGCACCAGCAGCACTTGCGGCGATACGCCGACGAGCGAAACCGGCGCGAGGTCGCTCGTGGTGTCGAAGCCGAGCTTGGCAAACAGGCTCGGATTGACGACGAGCGTGCTGCTGATGACGAGGACGGTGTAGCCGTCGGCCGGCGCCTTCGCTGCCAGCGCAGTGCCGATATTGCCGCTGCCGCCGGGATGGTTCTCCACGTAGAACTGCTGGCCGAGACCTTCCGACAGCTTGGGCGCGAGCACACGTGCGACCGCGTCGACCGGCCCGCCCGGCGCGAACGGCGCGATCATCTTCACGGGCCGATTGGGATAGCCGGATGTCTGCGCAAAGCTCGCACCTGCGATCGCAATCGCGGCGAGGCCGAGCACGGTCGCCTTCAGCTTGGCGCTTTCTCTTTGCCGTCGGGAGATCATTCCAGCCTCGGGTATTCGCCGCGCGACGGCCCCGGCTCGACTCGTGAAGCGGCGCTCAATCGGCTTTGATGTTGGCGTCGTGGACGACCTTGCTCCATTTTGCGATCTCGAGCTTGATGCGCGCGCCGAACTCATCCGGTGTATTGGCGACCGGAGCGAAACCCAACGTTTCCAAACGCTCCTTGACGTCGGACGTAGCAACCGCCTTTGCGATGTCACCGCGCCAGTGATCGATGATGTCCTTCGGCGTGCCGGCTGGTGCAACGATGCCGGTCAGCGTGTCGCTCTCGAGATCAGGAATGCCCGCTTCGGCGTTGGTCGGCACGTCCGGCAACGCCGGCGAACGCCTTGCGTTGAGCACCGCCAGCCCGCGCAACTTGCCGTCCTTGATATTGGCCATGGCCGGCGGCAGCGCCGTGAACGCGATCGGGGTGTGGCCTCCGATGGTGGAATTGATCGCCAGCGCGGCGCTATTGAAGGGCACGGTCACGAGGTCGAGCTGATATTGTTGCTTGAACAGTTCGCCGGCGAGGTGCGGCGTCGAGCCGGTGGAGGGCTGGGCAAAACTGTATTTGCCGGGATGACCTTTCACCAGATCGACAAGTTCCTTGAGCGTCTTGGCGGGAAAGCTGGGATTGACTGAAACGACGTTGGGAGAGGCGGCGACCAAGGTGATCGGCGAAAAGTCTTTGATCGGGTCATACGGGACTTTCGCATACATGCTCGGATTGACCATGAAGCCCGTGCTCACCACCAGGATCGTGTAGCCGTCGGCCGGCGCGCGTGCCACCGTGGCCACGCCGGTGTTACCGCCGGCGCCTGGAATGTTTTCGGTGTAAACCTGCTGCCCCCAGATCTCCGACAATTTCTGCGCAACGATGCGCGCGATCACATCGGTCGGACCGCCGGCCCCAAAGGGCACGACGAGTCGGACCGGCCGTGCGGGATAAGCCTGCGCCCATGAATCGCCGGTGGCGGCCAGGAGCGAGAACAGCGCGGCCATGAAGGCGAGAGCACGCAAAGCCGCCGCCATGACGTCCTCCCTCGATCGTTTCATTGATGCTATCATCGCCCTTGCGCGCCGCGCAGTAAACACCCAGTCCCGCGGCCTTGCCCACAGCGCCTCGAACTCACCAAAGCAAGCTCTTCGGGACCCCTAGAAAAAAGGAATCTCCATGACGTCCAAGAAAATCACACGCCAGGACCTGCGCGACGCGGCCGAGAAATACAAGAACTGGGGCAAGTGGGGACCTAACGACGAGATCGGCACGCTCAACTATACGCGTCCGGAAGACATCATCGCCGCAGCAAGGCTCGTGCGCAAAGGCAAGGTCATCTCGCTTGCGCTCAACTTCGACCACACCGGTCCGCAGGGCGCCAAGAGCAATTATCCGGCGATGGGGCGCACCAATCCGATCCACACCATGATCCGCACCGGCACCGATGCCTATTCCGGTGTGCTCGACAAGCGCGGCATCCGCGCGGCCGACGACATGGTGACCATGCCGCTCCAGTGCGGCACGCAATGGGACGGGCTCGGCCACGTCTTCTATGAAAGCCACATGTGGAACGGCTACGATTGCCGTGAAGTGACCTCGGCCGGCGCGCAGAAGTGCGGCATCGAGAAGACCAAGAACAAGATGGTGGGCCGCGGCGTTTTCCTCGACGTCGCGCGCGCGCTCGGCAAGGAGTCGCTTGAGGACGGCTACGGCATCACCTGCGAGGATCTCAACAACACCGCCGAGGCGCAGGGCGTGACCATCAAGCGCGGCGACTACGTGATCGTGCGCACCGGCCAGATGGAGCGCTGCCTCAAGGCCGGGAGCTGGGACGGCTATCCCGGCGGAGACGCGCCGGGCTTTGCCTTCGAGACGCTCGAATGGGTGGCACGCACCGAGCTTGCGGCGCTCGCAAGCGACACCTGGGGCTGCGAGGTGCGGCCGAACAACACCGAAGGCGGCATCAACCAGCCCTGGCACTGGATCACGATCCCGATCATGGGCATGACCATGGGCGAGATTTTCTATCTGAAGGATCTCGCCGACGATTGCGCTGCCGACAAGGTTTACGAGTTCATGTTCGTTGCACCGGCGATCCCGATCACCGGTGCGGTCGGGTCGCCGACCAATCCGCTGGCGATCAAGTGATCAGCGGAAGCGCGGCGAATTCCAGTTTTCCCTGTGTTGCCCGAAAGGTTCACCATGCTCGGACACAACCGAAAAATGAGCGGGGCCGAATGCCTTGCCGACATGCTCAAGGGCTACGGCGTCACCCACGTGTTCCACGTGCCGGCCGTGTTGCGCAAAACCATGGCCGTGATGGAAGGCCGCACCGATATCAAGCGTCTTCACGTCCATGGCGAAAAGGCCGCAGCCTATATGGCGGACGGCTACGCGCGCGCATCGGGCAAGCCCGGCATCTGCGCGGCGCAGGTGATCGGCGCGCTTAATCTCGCGGCCGGCCTGCGCGACGCTTGGCTGGCGCACTCGCCGGTGATCGCCATGACCGGGGGGCGCGAGCCGAAGACCAAGTTCCGCAAGGTCTACCAGGAGATCGACGACGTACCGGCGTTCGAGCCGGTGACCAAGTTCAACGCCACGGTCGACGACGTGGCGCGTTTCCCCGACATGGTGCGGCAAGCGTTTCGCGTCGCCACTTCGGGCACGCCCGGGCCGGTGCATTTGCAATTCCGCGGCAACGAAGGACAGATCGACGCCGAGGAGGCGGAGATGGAACCGGCGTGCGAGCCGCAGTTTGCGCGCGTGCCGCCGTACCGTCCGGCGCCCGACGATGCGAGCGTGATGTCCGCGCTCGGGCACTTGCATGAGTCGCAACGCCCCGTGATCGTCGCGGGCGGCGGCGTGCGCGCCTCGGGCGCATCCGCCGAACTGGTGGCGCTCGCGCAGGCGCTGCAGATCCCGGTCGCGACCTCGCTCAACGGCAAGGACGCGATACCGGGAAACCATTCGCTTTCGGTCGGCGTCGTCGGCACCTATTCGCGCGAGAGCGCCAACCGCGTGGTCAACGGCGCCGATCTCGTGTGCTTCATCGGCACCGAGACCGGCGGCATGACCACGCATTTCTGGGCCGTGCCCAAGATCGGTACGCCGGCGGTTCAGATCGACATCGATCCGGAGGCGATCGGCCGCAACTACCCGCTCCTCGCCGGCGTCAACGGCGATGCCAAGATCACGCTCACGCGCATGCTTGCAGCGGCCGACCGCGCCAGCGCAGGCAAACGCAAAGCCTGGGTCGAGGCCGTGCAAAAAATCTGCAAGGAATGGTCGGCGAAGTATCAAACGGCCCTGACCTCCGACGCCGCGCCCATCCGCCCCGAGCGCATCTGCGCCGAGCTCACCCGGCACGTACCGGACAATGGCATTGTCGTGGTCGATACCGGCCACGCCGGCATGTGGATGGGTGGGATGTACGATCTCACCAGTCCTAAGCAAAGTTACATGCGCAGCGCTGGCCACCTCGGCTGGGCCTTCCCGGCGGGACTGGGGGCAAAATGTGCATGCCCCGACCGGCCGGTCGTCACGTTCACGGGCGACGCCGGTCTCTGGTACCACATCGCCGAGATCGAGACCGCCGCGCGCTGGGGCATCAACGCCGTCACGGTGGTCAACAACAATTCGAGCGGCAACCAGTCCAAGCGCGGCTTCGATCGCGTCTATGGCGGGACGCAGACCGAGCAGGCGCGGGAAATGTGGACCTTCAGCAAGGTCAACTTCGCGCGCATCGCCGAGGACATGGGCGCAGTTGGAATTCGCGTCGAGAAGGCGGGCGACATCGGTCCAGCCATCGCGCGGGCGCTCACGGCGAACCGTCCCGCCGTCATCGATGTGGTCACCGACATCGACGCGCTGGCGCCGCTGGCGGTGAACTGATGCGCGCTGCATGTCGCGCGAATTCGGCGCGCGGCCTCGGTGTGCTCAATCTCAGTCTTGCGAGGTCAAGCGCCGGCGCACGCCCCACCTGTCCAAGATTGCAGCAATATCTGAGCCTACAAAAAATCTGGCGCTGTCCTGGTCGTAGCCCTCGCGCAGCAGGTCATCGTAATCCGTGAACGTGTGGCGCACGTATGCGACCAGCGACAACCACGCTGCCGTTTCGGGTAAGGCGACGTTCAGGCCGGGGCTGTCGACGGCGTGGTCGATCACGGCTTCAAACTCGTGAGATGGGATTCGGGGCGCCAACCGGCGCAGCGCAATCTCGATGTCACCGCGTTTTGCCACATCGTTATGCCCGCAACGAGCCCGATGATTATGTCGGACCGCGGCGACATTATCAGCTATGCTCACTCGAAATCGAGCCATGAGCTGACCCATGCCCCCTGCCAAGCCTTCCAACATCTCCTCTGCTGCCGGGCCGGGATCGGGACAGATCGGCCTGGTGGCCGCCGTTTCGATCGGTATCGGTGGAATGGTGGGGGCGGGGATTTTTTCGATCCTCGGCGTGGTGGCGCACGCCGCCGGCAATGCGATGTGGCTGGCGTTCGCCATCGGGGGGGTCGTGGCGCTCTTGTCGACCTATTCGTATGCCAAGCTCGGCGCCACCTTCCCCTCAGCCGGCGGTGCCACGCATTTCTTGGTGAAGAGCTTCGGCGATGGCGTGCTCGCCGGCGGGCTGAACCTGTTCATGTGGGTGGGCTACATCATTTCGCTGGCTCTATACGCCACGGCCTTCGGCGGCTACGCCGCCACCTTTTTCACCACCGCGCCGTCCGCGTTGTTGCTGAAATCGCTGGCCGTCGCTTCGGTCGTGCTGCTGACGCTGGTCAATGCCTTTGGCGCGACGTTCATGGGCCGTTGGGAAACCTTCATCGTTGCGGTCAAGGTGGCGATCCTTGTGCTGTTTTCGGCCGTCGGCCTGTGCTTCATCAGGCCGGGCTACCTCTCGCCCGAGCTTTGGCCCGAGACCAAGTCGGTCTTGTTCGGGGCCGGCATGCTGTTCATCGGCTACGAAGGTTTTGGGCTCATAACCAACGCGGCCGCCGACATGCGCGAACCCCGAAAGTTGCTGCCGCGGGCTCTCTATATCAGCGTGATCTTGGTGATCGCCCTCTATCTCGCCGTTTCGCTGACCGTCACCGGCAACTTGTCGGACTACGAAATCGAGCAGTCCAAGGACTATGCCCTCGCCGAGGCAGCCAAACCGTTCTTGGGCCAATCCGGCTTCCGGCTGATCGCCATCGCCGCGCTGTTCTCGACCGCCTCGGCGATCAACGCCACGCTGTTCGGCTCGGCCAACGTCTGCTACATGATCGCCCGCGATGGCGAGCTGCCGGCCGGACTATCGTGGACCGAATGGAAAGACGCGACCGGCGGGCTGCTGCTCACGGCCGCCCTGGTCGTGGTGGTGATGTTGATCTTCGACCTCTCAGGCATCGCGATGATGGGGAGCGCCGCCTTCCTCTTGATTTATGCCGCGGTGAACGTTGGCCACCTGAAGGTGCGCGATCAGACCGGGGCGAGCGCAATCGTCGTCTGGCTCTCGCTGCTCACCTGCCTCGCAATGTTCGCTATCCTCTGCGTGTACACCTATCAAGAGCAGCCCCGGGCGATCGCCGCGCTGATCCTCATCGCCGCGGCGTCATTTGCGGCCGAATGGGCCTACCGGCGCTGGACGGGGCGCAGGATCACGCAACAAGCTTAGCGATGGCGCCTGCGCGGTTTTCAAAGCGATATCTTGCCCGCTCGCGATGAAAATGAGCGGCGATTGCTGGGCGCTGCAACATAATTTGGCAGCGCAGCATTGGATTGCGCGCTGGACTGCCATCCCTCCTCGTGAGATAGGGAAAGAAACGTGTAAGGGGAGGATTTGATGGCGATGGCATGGGATGCAAACCTCGACCCTAAAGTCGCTGAGTTGGTCAATGCCGCGTTCGACAAGTCGTGGCAATTCGTCAAAACCGATCCCGAGCTCGCGCACGGAGATCCGCAGGAAATGCGCGCTCGGCTAGGCCAGAATCTCG
>Ga0306923_10000737_pt1 | contig 26735 bp, 19 predicted proteins | sample sta12Can44000108_FD_203841 | JGI IMG/M metagenome (GOLD analysis project Ga0306923, IMG submission 203841) | Lab enrichment of tropical soil microbial communities from Luquillo Experimental Forest, Puerto Rico - statanox.12C.anox.44.000.108 (v2)... | ecosystem: Environmental > Terrestrial >... | reverse complement strand
CGTCGGCCACGTCGTGTACGGCCTCCTCGCCGGGCTCGTCTACGGCACGTTCGACAAGCTGTGGGTCGGATTCTTCACCGACTCGGACCCGATCCATCGTGAGCCGGAAGGGCCCGGCGTGAGCGTCCTGCACTCGCTGAAGTGGGGGGCGCTGGCGAGCCTCGCGGGCGGGCTGGCCCTGGACCTGGTGCTCGTCGCGAGCGGCTCGACGCCGGCCGCGCTCTGGACCGGTCGCTCGTCCACCCTCGGCCTTGCAGCGGGCCTCGCGATCTCCACCGTGCTCGGGATGAGCTACGGGCTCCTGTTCCACCGGGAGGCGCCGAGCTTCGGTTCTGCGGTCGTCTGGGGACTCTTGTTCGGTCTCATCCGCTGGTACGTCGATCCGCTCACGATCGAGCCGATCCTGCTGCGCGGCGGCTTCGATTGGTCGGTCGGCGCGGCTAGCGCGCTCCTGCCGTCGCTCGTCGGGCAGCTCCTCTTCGGCGCTGTGACGGCGTGGTCGTTCCTCGCGCTCGAGAAGCGCCATGCCGCCTGGCTGCTCCTCGACCCGCGCATCGCGGCTCGCGAGGCGAAGCGGCGGCGTCCGGAGGGGACACCTGCGCCCGGCCTCTGGCTCTTCGCGCTCGGCACCGGAGTCCTTCTGCCAATCCTGCTCGGCTGAAGAGTGCGGCGAGGACGCGGGCGTCGAAGGCTGGTCGTTCGCTCGACGTCTACGCACCAACGGCGCGCGGCTGCGCAGCCGTGGCGCGTCCCTCGATGTCGGGCAGGAACGCGGTGAGCAGGCCGATGGCTGGCAGGAACGAGCAGACGCGGTACACGAATTCGATGCCGCGCTGATCGGCGACTTCACCCAGCAGCGCCGCTCCGATTCCGCCGACTCCAAACGCGATCCCGAAGAACAGCCCCGCCACGGCGCCGACCCGCCCGGGCATGAGCTCCTGCGCGTACACGACGATGGCGGAGAAGGCGGACGAGAGGACCAGGCCGATGATCACGGTCAGCACGGCGGTCCAGAACCGGTTCGCGTACGGCATGACCAGGGTGAACGGGAGGACGCCGAGGATCGAGCCCCAGATGACGTACCTTCGGCCGATGCGATCTCCGATAGGACCGCCCGCGAGCGTCCCGAGGGCCACGGCGCCCAGGAACAGGAACAGGTACAGCTGAGCCATGCGGACGGAGACGTGGAACTTCTGGATGAGGAAGAACGTGTAGAAGCTGCTCAGGCTCGCCATGTAGAAGTACTTCGAGAACACCAGGGCGACGAGGATCGCCACCGCGCCGACCACCTGTCGCCGCGGAAGCTCGGATCCGTGGCGCGTCGCGCAACCGCTCTGCGACCGCCGTCCGGCGTACCACCGCCCGACCCTGAGAAGCACCAGGATGGCCGCGGCTGCACCCAGCGAGAACAGCGCGATGCTGCGCTGACCGAACGGCAGGATGAGGAACGCCGCGAGCAGCGGCCCGACAGCGGAGCCGGCGTTCCCGCCCACCTGGAAGAACGACTGTGCGAACCCGTGGCGCCCGCCCGACGCCATTCTGGCGACGCGAGACGATTCCGGATGGAACACCGCGGACCCTATCCCCACGCACGCGACGGCGAGCAGGACGAACAGGTAGCTCGGGGCGACCGCCAGCAACACGAGTCCGGTCAACGTGAAGCACATGCCGGTCGCGAGCGAATACGGGAGTGGCCTGCGATCCGTGTACATGCCGACGACGGGCTGGAGGAGCGAAGCCGTGATCTGCGACGTGAGCGTGATGGCGCCGATCTGACCAAAGTCCAGGTGGTAGGCACTCTTGAAGATCGGGTACGCGGAGGGGATCGCGGACTGGAGCATGTCGTTCAGCAGGTGACAGAAGCTCACCGCGGCCAACACCCGGAATCCCGTTCGGTCGTCTCTTACCTGGAGCATGCGACTTTCATGTGGGTTCGTCGTCGGAACGCTGGCTTCGTCTGCGGAGGGGATGGTTTTCTTGCCCTGCTTCAACCCGTCCTGTCCAGCGCGTCCGCATGGTCGCGCTCGTAAGAGCGCCCTACATCCCGACCTCCCTCGACACCAGCGGCCCCGTGCGGCACCTCCTCGTCGCGGTCGCGATCTTTGGGTGGGTCGCAGAGCAGGAGCGGACCAGGCTGATCGAGCGGACACGCGCCGGCCTCGACAGGGCGCGCCGCCAGGGCAAGACCCTCGGGCGCCCGCGCACCTCGTCAGTCCTGCTGCACGCCGCTGCCGAAGACCGTCAGCGGCGAGCGTCCCTCGCGCCGCGTCGCCGGGCTCGTAATGACGGTGTCGGTCGGTGGCGTGGCCTGCGTCGGCCCCTGCGCGCGCAACTCGCAGCCCTTGCGTCGCCTCGCCAGCAGAGCAGATCCCCCCTCCCGCGATCGACAACGGGGCCCACCTCGACAGTTTTTCTTCGAGCCCGTCGCCGGGAACACAAGTATTTCCGCGTCGTTGGGATCGCTATGCTCACCGTCGGTACGTCCTGCGGCCGTGGGACTTGGATGGGCACCCACATCAGGGTCTATTGGCGCCCTCTGAAGACTGCGGCGGCGGGCGTCGCACATCTCGAGACAAGCGGGGGTATCTCAACGTGAAGAATTCGATTCTTGCCGTGATCGTCGGTGCACTGTTGGTTGGATGTGGCGGGGCTGACACAGCTGAAACGAAGTCGCTCGCGAATGAGCAGGCGTTGAAAGCGGCGGCGCCCACTGGCGCCACCGGATCGACGACGTGCAACACGGGCGACGGGTGGTGGAATGGGCCCAACCCGATCCCGAACAACCTCGTCGTCCCGGCTGGCGCGACCTGTCGCCTGGGATGGGTCGAGGTGATCGGCAACACGACCGTCAATGGCAGCCTTTACACCATCGGCTCCACATTTGATGGAAACGTCAGCGTCAGCGGCACTGGCAGCGCACTAACCACCGCGAACTGGGGAAACACGTTCCGCCGGAACCTGTCGATTACCGGTTCGGATGGTAACGGGTGGATTAACGGTTTTTGGAGCTCCTATAGCGACAACGTCGTGGATGGGAATTTCTCGTATATTGGCAATACGGCCCCTTTCTATGTCCAGAACGACTGGGTCGTGAACGAGTACAATCCCGACGGCTACCAGTGCAAGTCCGTCGTCAAGGGTAACCTCAACGTCAGCGCGTCTCCCTGTGGCGCATTCGGCAACCTGACTGTGCAGGGCAGCACGAACATCAGCTGCTACTGAGTCGAGTTCCGATACATCCGCGGCCCTGACTTCTCATGAGGTCAGGGCCGCCTCCATTTGTTAGCGCGGTAACCGGCTTACACGGCTAGGTGATCGCCGCTGAGGATGGGCTCCGTCTCCCCCACGTCTCCCCGCACTTGGTCGAGAAGGGACGAGTGCTGTTGACTCGCGTGGAGACGCGGAGCGTCACGGAACCGCTGGGACACAGAGCCTTCGAGCGAATTGGCATGCACCGTCGGCCATTTAAGGTTAGCTGCATCTCGCGGCTCCGAGTCCCGTACGCCCCGCCCACTCAACGTCGTCGGTCACCGGCAGCGTCGGCGTAAGCGAGCCGCGCCGAGCCCGCGCCTGCTCCCTTCCCGTCCCCGTGTACGGCCCTCGCTACCCCGAGCGAGCGCGCGCATGCTGAGGTGGGCCCACGGCCGGCCGCAACCGGCCGATCCCCCGCATCTTCCCTCCCCGTGCGTCCGTTCCTCCGCAGCCACCTCTCCATTGCTGCCCAATACCCGGTGCTTTCGGCGTTGCAGCGTAGGTCAGAGTGAATCCGGCGGCGCTGCGGAGTGGGCATTCGTGACGCTCGTGAGCATTTCTGCGCCATGCTGCGCGTCCTCGTTGCAGGCGATCACCTCATGGTCACGCGAGGGGTGCGCCCCGCTCTCGAGGAACCTCAGCCGCGGCTGGGCTTCGATCCCAAGGCCGGTGCCGCGACAATCACCTTACGTAAACGTCGGTGAGACCGGTGCAGCCCCTTGCCCTGCACAACCGCGCGGCCGTGGCCTTCGTCCTGGCCATCGCCTGCGCGCTCAACACGACGCCGCCAACCTCCGAGCTCCACGAACGCGCCAATCTCACCGTCACCGGAAGCGCGCTACGCATCGAGGTTCGCGCCCTGGTAGGGCCCTACGTCGGGCAGATCGAGGCCGCGGCCGACGACGCCTCCCGCCGCTGCGGCTCCGATCCGTCCGTCCGCGTCCGGGCGTTGGAGTGGAAGCTCAACGCCGTCCCCCTCGGACAGGACGCGCTCTTGCAGCCGGACCCGCTGGTCGCCCTCATCGACGGCTGGGCCTACGCCCTGCAGATGCGCGACTTCCTCGGAAGTGATCGCGGCCGCGCGGCCCTCGGCGCGTGCCACCGCGACGCCGCCGCCGTGATGGATCGAATCGCCCATCAAGAACTGGGGATCGCCACGCGCTTGGCGCCGGAGAGCGCGGCCCGAGCCGAGCAGCGAGTGGAGCGTTGGGCTGCCGAGCACCCACTGGCCAGCCTCTCGTCCGCGCGCGCGACCTCCGCCGAGGTGATGGCCAGCGCGAGCGCTCGGCAGGATCTCGGGGCGCTGGCAGCGGTCGGCACCATCGTCGAGACGCTCGACGACGTCGTGGTTCGCATCGCGGCGTACCGTGAGACGGTACACAAGGAGGTGCGCTGGATGGGAGAACTCGCGGCGGCGCAGGTGGGGGCCAGCGACATCACCGCCCGTGCCACCGCGGACGCGGACCGCCTTGCCGCAGCAGCGGACCAGGTGGGTGCGCTGACGGTCAGGATCCCGGCGCTCATCGAGCGGGAGCGCAACGCTGCGATCGCGGCCATGCGCGAGGAGACCAAGACGACGATGGCCGACATCGACGCCCAGCGCCTCGACACGCTGAGGGCCCTGCAGGCGCAGACCGACGTGGTGATGAACCGGATCGACGCGACGAGCCGCATGGCCATCGAGGAAATCGCGGGGCACGCCGAACGCGTCATCGACCACGCCGCCCTCCGCGCGGCACAGGTGGGCCTCGCGCTCGCGGCCGTCCTCGCAGTCGCAGCGCTCCTCGCCGCGCGGGAGCTGGGCGTGAGGATCCGCCGGCCCCGGCACGTATGACGTGCGGCCGTCCTGCGTGCTCTCGGCAGCAGATGGCCCGAAGTCATCGCGCCCGACGAGTTGCGCGTCGGAGGCAAGCCTACCGGCCGCTCTTCCCGGCAAACGCATGCTGGGCGAGCGGGAATCCACGAGCCCCTTCGGCATCCGCTCGCCGTCGCGTGATGACGGGTGGTGACGGATTGACGACCAGCGGGCGTCCGTCACTGGCGTCGTCCGGGAACGACCCATATCGTTGGCCAGAGGTGACGCATGGGGCCGACTCTCGAGCGCCGCGACTTGCTCGCTGGTTCCGCGCGGTCCGCCTCGAAGGGCTCATCGTACCTCTTCGGAATGATCCTCTTCGTACTGGGGATCGTCGCGCTGATCCTCGCTGACGTGGTGACGGTTGCATCCGTCATCGTCTTTGGCGCCATCCTCGTGGCAGGCGGATTCACCGAATCGTTGGGTCACGTCCGCCGCCAGCAGGAAGGGGACCGGTTCTCCCCGGCGTTCCTCTCCGGCATCCTCTCGACCGCGGTGGGCGCCACGATCATCTTCCGGCCCGCGGTCGGCGTCGCCGGCTCCGGGCTCCTCATCACCGGGTGGCTGTTCGCGACCGGGCTCTTCCGTGGAGTCACCGCGCTCATGCATCGCTACCGGCATTGGGGCTTGGACCTCTTCTACGGCTCGCTCTCGATCCTGCTCGGCTTCTGGCTGATGACGCGCTTGCCCACGTCCGCCACGTGGCTCCTCGGCACGGTCGTGGCCGTCGAGCTCATGGCGCGCGGGATAGCGGTGATGGGCGCGTCACGCGCCCTCCAGCGACTCGAGCGTTCTTCCGTGCCTGCTGCCTGACGCCCCCCGCAACGCGAGGGAATCATGGATGCCACCTTGTCGGATCTCGAGCTTCAGCAAGAACTGGAGCGCTTCACCACGCAATTCACCGAGCGGGTCACGCAGGCGACCGCGAGCCTGGATCGCTCGCCGCGCGAAGAAGTTCGCGACGAGGCCTTGAGGAAGAACCTGCTCTACGTCTCTTCGGCGATCGAGATCGCCACCGGCCCATACCCGGAGATCAACATCCTCGACATGGTCGTCTTCATTCGCCTCAGCCGAACTGTGCTGGAGAGGCACTGGATCCCCACGCTCTATGGGCAGGACGGTCTCGGCCTCGACGAAATCTTCGCCAAGGCCGAGAGCGAGCTGTCGGCGATCGCCGCCCAGGCCCTCAGCCCCAAGCAACGCGAAGAGCTCGAGGTGCTGGTCGATGCCTGGCTGGAAGACAACCCAGCTCAGGTTCGAGTCGAGGGGGTCCGCCTGGCGGACTTTTCGTCGGCTGCGGGGAGCGCAGCGGCCGAACGCGCGGGCCAGGCGAAAGGGTTGCTGTCGAGCGTGAAGGTGGCTGCCCGCACCGCGAACCAGGCGATGCTCCTCAGTGACCGGTGCCTGTTCCTCGTCCATCGCCTGCCATCGCTCTGGCGCCTTCAGGCGCGGCTGGGCGCTCGCGAGGTGCTGTCGGATGCGATCGCTCAACTGTCCGGGCGGCTCGCTCGCCGGGGCTTGCTCTATCTCGGCCTGCTCGGCGTGGGCGGCATGCTCATGTGGCGGCTCAGCGCGTCCGCCCGCAGATGATGGCTTCGGCGAGGACGCCGTGCGCGATCGAACACCGGTAGGCGAGAGCACGGAGCCTGGTCGAGTCCAGTCTCTCGTTCCGCATCTCTCGCTGGCCGAGCGGTATGCCAAGGGCAAGAGCCTCCGAAAGCAGTGCCCGCGAGGCTCGCACGCGGCCTGGAAGGCGCCGCCAGGTCGACCGGACGCGTTCCGCCTGGTGCTGCAGGCCGACGAGGGACGCCTCCCCGAGCTCCTTCCGCTCCGCCACGGGCGCATGTCCCTCTCGCCCTTCACCTTCTATCGGGGGGCCGCCCTCAACATGGCGGTCGACCTGGCGACCACCCCGACCACCGGCATCCGCGTGCAGTGCTGCGGCGACGCCCACCTGGGCAACTTTCGCGGATTCGCCACCGCGGAGCGGCGCGTCCTCTTCGCCATCAACGACCTGGACGAGACCCTCCCGGCGCCCTGGGAGTGGGACCTCAAGCGCCTCGGCGCGAGCATCGTGATCGCGTGCCGCGAAAGCGGCATCGGGGAGGCCGACGCCCGGCGGGCCGTCCTGACGTGTGCCGCGGCCTACCGCGAGAACATGGCCGCGTTGAGCGCGATGAAGGTGCTGGACGTCTGGTATCGGGCCATCGAAGCCGAGGACGCGTTTTCGTCCGTCACGCACGCCGGAATCCGTGAGCGCGCGATCCGCCGGCTGGAGAAGGCGCGCGGCAAGAGCGTCGCCTCGGACATCTTTCCCAAGCTCGCGACCGGCTCGGGCAAGTCGGCGGTCTTCAAGGCCTCCCCCCCCACGATCTTCCACTTCGAGGGTCACCGGCCCGGGGAAGTCTCCGCGGACGTCAAGGACAAGTTCACGCGCTACCGTGAGAGCCTGCCGCCGTCCCACGGCCAGCTCCTCGATCGCTTCGAGCTGACGGACGCCGTGATCAAGGTCGTCGGCGTGGGGAGCGTCGGCACCGCATGCTGGATGCTCCTCCTGATGGCCGGCGAGGGCGACCCCCTCATCCTCCAGGTCAAGGAGGCGCGCGCCTCCGTGCTGGAGGCCTTCGCGGGCAGGAGCCTCTTCCCGAACCACGGCCAGCGGGTCGTGAACGGTCACCGGCTCATCCAGCCGGCGAGCGACATGCTCCTCGGCTGGAGCAAGGGCGCGGACGGGCGCCATTACTACGTCCGCCAGCTCCGCGACGCGAAGATCAAGTTCCCCGTCGAGAAGTTCGGCCAGACCAAGATGATGATCTTCGCGCAGTGGTGCGGATCCTCGCTGGCGATGTCCCACGCGCGCTCCGGGGACCCGGCGCTGATCAGCGGCTACCTGGGCAAGGGCAAGGTGATGGACAGAGCCCTGGCCTCCTTCTCGGTCGCCTATGCCGACCAGACCGAGAAGGATCACGCAGCCCTCCAGCGCGCGATCCGCGCCGGGAAGGTGGAGGCGGCCGTCGAGAAGGGGCGTTGAGAACCGTCAGAAGGTGACACCCGCCATCAGCTCGGGCCACAAGGTGGAGCAGTTCGTGGCACAATCGAGGCGCCGCTCGTAGGCGAGGCCGGCGGAGACCGAAAAGGCACCGGTCGAGAGGACGGTGAGGCCCCCACGCACGCCGAGCGAGTCCGCGTCCGCTCCCGGCGACTCGACGAACCAGTGAGCGTAATAGCCGCCGAGATACGGGCTGAACGGGAGCGGCGCGTACCAGGTCAGACCCGGCGCCAGCTTGAAGAGGCGAGGCGTATTGGCGAACCAGTAATCACCCTTCAGCTCCACCTCGAATCCAAGGCCCAGCTGATGGCCGATCAGCCCGCCCAGCGTCAGGTAGGGCTGGTCATAGGCGACGCCGACGCCGCCGTTGACGGACGCGCGCCAGCCATCGGCGGAGGCGCGTTGCGTCGCGCCGAGGAGCGCCGCCACCGCCAGCGCGCGAAGGGTGCGACTGGTCCTCCCCATGGACGCTGTCCTCCCGTGCCGCACTTGCGACGGGGAAGAGCGGGAGGTCATGTCACAGGGAGGGCCTGACCTGACGAGGCGGCTCCATGGGCAGCGTCGCGGGCAGGCCCTCGTTCAGCCCGGTGCCCGACGCTCAGGCTCGGGGGCGCAGCAGACCGCGAAGGCACAGCTTGGGGAAAGCGGCCGCGCTCCCAAGCCCGAGACATCCTCGAACCGGAGCCGCTCGGAGGCCACATGAATATCTGGCGCGTCTTCTGGTTGCTCTTCGTCATGGTCCCCTTGACCATCGCGTGGGCATTCTCGGTGTTCGACATCTTCCACCGTCGCGACCTGTCGGGCTTGGGAAAGGCGTGCTGGTTCGGCGCGGTCATCCTCCTCCCGTGGCTGGGGACGTTCCTCTACCTGCTCTTCCGTCCGCGGGAGCTCCCCGAGGAGGAGATTCGCGCGCAGGCGGCCGCGCGCCGGGCGTACGAGAAGAGCCTCGCGGCAGACCAGATCGCCAAGCTCGCGGCCCTCCACACGCAGGGCGAGCTGAACGATCAGGAGTTCGCCGCGGCCAAGGCGCAAATCCTGATGACGGGAGGTCCGCCGTCGCCCGCCCCCGCCTCGCCGACGCACTGACAGCGCTTCACTCCGGCCGCGCCGCGAACCACTCCCTGACGAGATCCTCGACCGCCATCGCGTCGACTCGCTCGCCCCTGGCGTCGGCACGTCCCCAGCGGCCGAGCACGCCCTTGATCTCGAGTCGCCGGATCGAGCGCGGCAGCACGGGATCGACCACCAGGTGGTCGCGCTCCGGCTCGAGCCCGAGCAGCGTCCGCAGGGCGAGCAGGGGGGCCCCCGCCGCCCACGCCTGCGGGCACGAAGCAGTGGGGTACTCGACGGGGAACCCAGTGTCGGTGAGGGCGTACCCCGCGAACACCTCGGGCAGCCGGGAGCGGAAGTGGAAAGCCGCCAAGAAGAGCGCCGCACAGAGCGTCGCCGCCTCCTCGCGCCGGCCGCAGCGGGCGAGCCCCGCCGCGATGAGCGAGGTGTCGTGCGGCCAGACGGTGCCGTTGTGGTACTCGATGGGGTTGTAGCCGCCCTCCCCCTCCGCCATCGTCCGGATCCCCCAGCCCGAGAAGAGCTTCGGCCCCATGAGGTGGCGCACGACCGGCTCGATCTTGTCGTCGTCGACGATGCCGCTCCAGAGGAGGTGACCGACGTTGGACGTGATGCTGTCCACCTGCCGCTTCTGGCCATCGAGCGCGAGGGCGAAGTAGTCGCGCGACGGCATCCAGAAGTCCTGGTTGAAGCGGCGCTTCAGCTCCGCCGCCTCCGCGGTGAGCTTTTCGGCCAGCGCCTCGTCGTCCCAGAACGTCCGCGCCAGGCGGGCGGCCCGCACCTTCCCGTCGTACACGTAGCCCTGGATCTCGCAGACGGCGCGCGGTGAGGACGCCACGGTCCCGTCCCGGAACAGGATCGCGTTCGGCGAGTCCTTCCAGCACTGGTTCTCGAGTCCCGTCTCCCGGCCGCGCTGGTATTCGACGTATCCGTCGCCGTCGCGGTCGCCGTAGCGATCGATCCAGTCGAGCGCGGCGCGCGCCGCTCCCTCCAGGCTCCGCACGAGGTCGCCGTCGCCGGTCCACCGCTCGTACTCGTCGAGCACCACCAGGAAGAGCGGCGTGGTGTCGGATCCCCCGTAGTAAGGCGCCTGCGGGCGCTCGTGGAAGTGAGTCAGCTCGCCGACGCGCAGCTCGTGCAGCATCTTCCCCGGCTCCTCGTCCCGGAACGCATCGACCACCTTGCCCTGCATGGCCGCGAGCACCTGCAGGCTCGTGCGGGCGAGCTCGGGGAGGAAGGGGAGGGCCTGGTAGCTGGTGAGCAGGCTGTCGCGGCCGAAGAGGGCCATGAACCAGGGGAGGCCAGCGGCCGGCAACGAGGCGCCCTTCGGGACGGGGACGACGGAGTCCTCGGCGCCCTCGGACGGATAGAAGCGAAGGGCCGCAAGATCGATCACGCTCTGGCGGTACGCGTTCATCAGCATGGGTGGATCGGCGATGACGTGGGGAGCCGCCTCCAGCCACGCCTGGAAGCCCGCGCGCATGCTCCGGTGCTCGGCACCACGGGCTCCCCGCAGTCGGCGCACCTCCTCGCCCACCACCGGGCGGAGCTCCACCTTCGCCTCCCAGCTCCCCTTCGGCGCGACGCGCGCCCGGAACCGGAGCCCCTCGTCGAAGAGCTCGGCCCCATCCGCGGTGATCCGGGTCTCGCGCGCGAAGTCCTCGCGCCGGTAGCCGAGCACGAGCTCGCCTCCGTCGACCCGGCGGTAGCGCTCGCCCTTCTTCGGGAGCTGGTCCTTCACCTCGAACAGATCGGCGAAGTCGGCGTCGGCCCGGATCTCGAGGACGACATCGAAGGGCTCCGCTTGATGGTTGTGCACCTCCACCTTCTCCACCAGCTCCGCTCCGACCCACCGCCGCCGGATCATGGAGACGTATGGGTTCTCGTAGATGGTGCCGGTCGCCGGGGCGAGGAAGAACTGGGCGAAGTAGTACTCCATCGTGTCGGTGGAGAGGACGTCGGGAGCGACCCCGTTCACGGTGAGGAGCCAGCGCGACAGGTGGCGCGTGTCCTCGAAGAAGAAACCCTGCGCCTGGTCGGTGCGGGCGTCGATGTCACCGCGCCGGTCGGAGACGACGAAGGCGGAGCCATCCAGGATGGCGACGGTCGGATTCGGCATCTGGGTCCCCCGGGCGCTTTGTGGTCCATTCCTGCTTCGAGAAGTTCACGTCGCCCTGGCTCCGCGACCCCGCCCGCGTCGCCGGCTCCGTCGTCCAGACGCGAAGTTGGGTGCGGACGCTGGGCCGCGCCACTACCGTCGGCCGAGGCGTTGCTCGTCCCCGCGTACCACGACGGTCACCGAGCACGTCTCATGGAAGCGCCTCCCCCGGCGCTTCCACCGGGCGCTCTTCGTGCAGCAGCGCCAGCGGGCGCTCTTCCGCCAGGACCTGCTCGGGCTCGACCATTCCGAAGAGCTCCATGAGCGAGGGAATGAGCGCGGTCCACCCGGTCTGGTGGCTGGCGCCCAAGCCCGCGCCGTTGTCGCCGTGGAAGTACTCGTGGAAGAGCATGAGGTCTCGCCAGTGCGGATCCTCCTGGAACTCGCGCTGGCCGCCGTAGACGGGCCGCCGCCCCTGGTGGTCGCGCAGGAAGATGGCCCCGAGGCGATTGCTGATCTCCCGTGCGACCTCGAAGAGGTTCATGTACAGGCCCGAACCGGTGGGGCACTCCACGCGGAAGTCGTTGCCGTAGAACTGGTACATCTGCAGCAACGCGCGGACAATGAGGGCGTTGATTGGCGCCCAGATAGGCCCGCGCCAGTTGGAGTTGCCACCGAACATCCCGCTGTCGGACTCGGCTGGGAGATAGGAGACCCGGTATTCCTGGCCTTCGGCCCCGAAGACGTAGGGGTGCTCCAGGTGGTACCGCGACAAGGACCGGATCCCGTAGTCGCTGAGGAACTCCGCGGGATCGAGCATCCGCGCCAGCACCCGGCGCAGCTTCTCGTCGTTGAGAAGCGAGAGCATGTGCCGATCGCCGACGCCGATGTCCACGGAATCGTGGAGACCCTTGAACAGCTCGGGCCGATGCGAGTGCAACCAGCGCACACGTTCCTGGAACACCGGTAGCTGGCGAACGACCTCCGAGCGGTAGACCGTGACCGCGCAGAGGGGAAGGAGGCCGACGACGGATCTCACCTTGAGGCGTGTGGACCATTGGCCCGGCACGCGGAGGACGTCGTAGAAGAACCCGTCGTCCTCGTCCCACATCGTGTCTTGCTTCTCGCCCATCCGATTGGTCGCGGCTGCGATGCGGATGACCTGCTCGTAGAACTTGGCCGCCAGCTCCTCATACGTGGGATCGACGAGTGACAGCTCCAGGGCCATGTCCAGCATGTTCTGCGCGTAGAGCGCCATCCAAGCCGTGCCATCGGCCTGCTCCAGATGACCTCCCGTGGGCAGCGCCGCGCTCCGGTCGAACACGCCGATGTTGTCGAGGCCGAGGAACCCGCCCTCGAACACGCTCTTGCCGTCCCGGTCCTTGCGATTGAGCCACCAGCCGTAGTTGAACATCAGCTTGTGAAAGGAGCCCTTCAGGAACGGAAGCGCGTCCTCGCCGAGCGACTCACGATTGAGCCGGTAATTGAACAGGACGGCCCACGCGTGCACGGGCGGATTGACGTCCCCGAAGTTCCATTCGTACGCCGGCAACTGCCCGTTCGCGTGTTGGTAACGGGCCGTGAGCATCAGTGACATCTGATTGGCTGCGAAATCGGGGTCCACGTAGGCGAGCGGGAGGGCATGGAAGGCGAGGTCCCATGCCGCGTACCACGGGTACTCCCACTTGTCGGGCATCGAGATCACGTCCGCGTTGTACATGTGCGACCATTGCAGGTTCCGGACGTATCCCTCGTGCGACTCGGGCCGGACGCCCCGGTTCCTCAACCAGCCGTCGACGTCGTAGAGATAGGCCTGCTTCGTCCACAGCAGCCCGCCGTAGCTTTGCCTCAGGACCTGCGCTGCGTCCTTGCTGAAGGACCGCGGCGTCATCTCCGCGTAGAACTCGTCCGCCTCCCTCTTGCGAACGTCGAAGCACTGGTCGAAGGCGTGGCCGAAGGGCTCGGCGACCTGCTGTGGCGAGCGCGGGGTCAAGCGCAGCCGGATCGTCCGGCTGCGGCCCGGATCCACGCTCCGGACGTAGTGAGCGGCAGCCCTCGTTCCGCGCCGCTCGGGGTTCACGCCCTCGCGAAGGCCGTCGACGACGTAGTCGTTGATGCCATCCTTGACGAAGGGGAACTCGTTCGGCTGGCCGAACAACCGCTGGCGGTTCGTCTCGTTCTCCGTGAACAGCAGCTCGTCCGCGTCCTCGCAGTAGAGGAACCGCGTGCCGAGCTCCTCGTGGCGCGCCTCGATCGCGGCGCCGCCACCGTGGAGGCGCGCGAGGGCGGGCCGGGGCGCGTCGGGCGACGACCACCAGGTGTTCCGGAACCACAGGTGCGGCAACACGTGAAGGGTGGCGGTCTCAGGGCCCCGGTTGATGGCGGTGATGCGGATGAGGATGTCCTCTGGCTCGGCCTTCGCGTAGGCGACGAACACGTCCCAGTAGCGACCCTGGGCGAAGACTCCGGTGTCGAGCAGCTCGTACTCCCAGTCGTGTCGCGATCGCCGGCGGCTTTCGGTCACCAGCGACTGGTACGGGAACGCCGCCTGGGGATACTTGTAGAGCATCTCGGCGTACGAGTGCGTCGGCGTGCTGTCGAGGTAGAAGTAGTACTCCTTGACGTCCTCGCCGTGATTCCCCTCGGGGTTGGTGAGGCCGAACATCCGTTCCTTCAGGATCGGATCGCGGCCATTCCAGAGGGCGACCGAGAAGCACAGCAGCATGTGCTCGTCGCAGAAGCCGGCGATTCCGTCCTCGCCGCTGAGGTACGCCCGCGACCGGGACTGGTCGTGGGTCAGATCCTCCCAGGCCTCCCGATGCGGGTTCAGGTTCTCGCGAACCGTGCCCCACTGGCGTTCGCTGAGATAAGGTCCCCATTTCTTCCAGGGCCTGCGAGGATCCCGCGCCTGTGCGAGCCGGACGTGCTCGGACGTATGGGTCTGCATGACCGTGAAGATGCGTTGCCGGCTGAACCCGGGCCATGGGGGACCGCCTGATGCTGAGTCCGCGCGCTCGCCGAGGGCGCGAGCCGGGCCTCGCCCGGCCTCGCGTCGGGCGCTCAGGCGCGAAAGCGAAACGATAGGCTAGGGTGGGGTCCAGGCGCTCCGGAAGGATAGGCAGATCGCGGATCCTTTGGCCCCTCGCGTGGCCTATCTCCCCTTCGCCCCACCGGAGCGAATGGAGCCCCGGCACGCGCATTGCTCCGCCTCGGGTAGCAGGATGCTCCCGACCGCGGCCCTCGCCGGCGCAGGTCTCCCTCAGGGTGCCTCGGCCTGCTGTCCCAGCGGCCAGAGCTTGCTCGCTCTATCGAGCGCCATCTCCACGCTCGCTCCTGTGACGAAGGCGATACCCACGGTCGCCAGGCAGGTCAGCGTCGCCAGGCGCGGGCCGCCGATGCCGACCACCATCGCGATCGCGGTCAGTGGCAGCCGGTAACCACCGGCGATGCCGGCCGCCGCACCGGCCGCACCGGCGAGATCCGACCCGATGCCCAGCTCCGGGACGAACACCCGGCCGCCGATGTCGCCGATGGCGAGGAACGGGACGAACACGCCGCCGCAGCCGCCGGCCGCGGCCGCCGCGGTGGTGGCCGCCGCGCGCAGGAGGCAGACGGCCAGCAACGTCATCGGGGGCGCCTGCGTGTTCTCGGCCCATAGGATGGCGCCGCCGCCGGGACCGACGGCGGTTGCAGGGGCGATCGTCGCGAGGGCCAGCGCGGTGGCCAGGGCCGCCAGACCGCCGAGGGCGAGCCGGACGCCTGGGGAGGCTCGCCACTTCTTGGCGCGATAGATCGCCGTGCCGGTGACCGAGGTGATCGCTCCCGAGATCGACCCGATGAACAGCGCGGTGATCGCGGCCTGCGCGAAGCTGCGCGGCGGCTCCTTGGGCACGATCAGGCGAATCAGGTTGAGGTTGAACGCGACGTTGATCCCCCAGCCGACGAGCCCGCCGACCAACGCCGCCGTGAGACGTTCGGCGCTGAGGAGATTGCGGCGTCGCTGGCCGAGCTCGAGGAGGTACGCCGTGCCGACGAGGGCGACGCCCATCAGCGCGGCCACGCCGGCCGCGCCGCCGCCCAGGGCCGCAGGCCGGAGCAAGCGGCGCCACTGGCGGCCACGATCACCGAGGCACACTCCGGCCGCGTCGCCGAGGTAGGCGGCCGGCGCCTCGGTCCCCATCGCCCCACCCGAGCCGACGGTGGCCAGGATGGCGACGGCGCGAATCGGTGCCAGGCGCCACGGAAAGCGCTCTTCCTCCCCGGCGCACTCCACGATGTCGCCGGTGATGTCCGCGCGGATGGCGCCAGGGCGAAACGCCCTCCAGGAGTGCATCCGCGACGGTCGACGCGACCGCTCCGCGCCCGGAAGCGCGTCGCGCCCGTACCCTTGCAGCACAAGCACGGCGAGGGCCAGCCCGACCAGCGGCACCCCGATGAGCAGCCAGGTGTCCAGAGCGGCGACGCGGTCCATCCCGGCCTTGAGCACCAGGGTCATGCCCACGACGAAGAATCCGCCGATCAGCCCCCCCAGCAGCCCACCGAGGCCGGCGGTGCCGATCCGCCACCCAACCGACCCTGCGCTGCCCGACGCCGTCATTCCCACAGGCCTCCCTGATTCCTGCGAGCCGCCTGGAGCTGTCCGCGCCGACTCTCACCGTACAGTGTATGGAGCACGAGGCATGGGGCCTCATCGACGTGGTGCGGTGCGGAGGAACAGCCGAGACAGCGCCGGCTCGTCGGCGCGATACAGCTGGGCGCGATGGCCCAGGAAGATGAGAGTGTCGCCGGCCGTGAGAGCTGCGTCGTCCCTGGGGTTGAAGGCCATCTCCCCGTCGAGGCGCTTGATGGCGAGCAGGATCAGTCCCATTCGCGTACGGAGGCCGCTCGCGCCGACCGTCTCGCCGTCGAGCGGACTGCCCGGACGCACGAGGTGCTCCTCGATCTGCAGGTCCGCGAGGTCATTTCTGGTCGCGCCGGCGATGACGTCCGCCAGCTCCGGGCGCAGAACGGCCTGGGCCATGTGTCTGCCCACGATGGCGTAGGGGGAGATGGTGCTGGTGGCCCCTGCGCGCAGCAGCTTGGGGATCGAGCTCTCGTCCAGGGCGCGCGCCACGATCGGCAGGGCGGGATGGAGCAGGTGCGCGGTCATGGTGATGAGGACGTTCTCGGGATCGTTGCCCGCAGCGGCGACCAGCGCGCGGGCTCGCGCGATTCCCGCCTGACGCAAGGTTGAGTCCGCGGTGGCATCGCCCGACACCGGATGCGCGCCCGCGTCGCGGGCGGCCGCCAGCGGGCCGTCCTGCTGATCGATCACCACGGTCGCAATTCCGACGTCCCGAAGACGGGCGCAGGTGTGCCGGCCGACGCGGCCATAGCCGCACACGATCACGTGCTGCTCGAGAGCGTCGATTCGCTTCTCCATGTGGCGTGTCTCCAGATAATCACGCAGCTCACCCGTGATGAGGGTACGCAGGACCTCGGTCATGGTCAGCGCGAAGGTGAGGATCCCGCCCAGCGCCAGCGCCGTGGTGAACAGGCGGCCGGCGAACGAGGGCGGGTGAATCTCGTGGCCAACCGAGGTCAGGGTCGCGACTGACTTGAAGAGCGCGTCGAACCACGACCACCCCTCGATCGCGCGATAGCCCACCGCGCCGACCGCGATCAGCAGCACCGGCACGCTGGCGAACGCGAGCAGCCGCGCGAGAGGCGAGAGCTTCCGCCGCGGCGAGGAGGCCACGAGACATAATGTACGCATCGCCAGAGGCTCTCCTAGCGACAAGCGAATCCCAGGACGCACCGTAAGTTCGCATGGTCGGCCGGCTGCGCTGGGGCTGGGCGCAGCGTCGGCGACGCATGCTGTGGGCTGGGGACGACACAGATCTGCGGAAGGCGGCTCGCGGCCGGCGGGCGCCTCGGGCGCCGGAAGATGCGGTGGCTCGCCGCCTGGCCGGCTGCCACGTGGCCAGCCGCTCCGAGGGGCGGCGCGAAAGCAGCGTGGACTTCGTCGGTCCTACCGGATTCCGCGGACATCCCTCGGTCCGTCATCCCCACGAATCGTGGGAGCACGCGCTCTGCACGCGGCCTGAACCGCCCTCCCCCGTCTCGACCGACGGCCCGCGTTCAGCCCATCGACGGATTGGACCGCGTCATCCGTTGCCTGTCCCGAGCACCCTCAGCGCGGGACGCTCCACCGTCCCCTCTGGCAGGCGGACCTCCACGCGCGGCCACCTCGGGGTGACCGTGAGCAGCTCGGGCCCGTCCCCCGTCACCAGCGCGGTGTCTTCCGACTTCACGCGGGTGATCGACGGATTCCAGGCGACCGCCTGGCCTGGACCCAACGCGAGCGGCTCGCCAGGGGTGGCGAACCGCTCCCGCCCGCCATAACCGGTGAGTCCTCCCTGATGATGCAGCTCCCATTCGCTGGGATGACCCTCGGCGGCGTACTGCGCCTGACCACGCGCCAGCACCTCTCCGAGCGAGATCCCCGGACGGCTGGACAATAGCAACGCGGCGTCCACCCGCTGCACGGCGGCCATGCGGGCGGACAGATCCTCGTCGGGTTTGCCGGCCGACACCATGCGGGTGAGCGATGCGTGCAATCCGTGCCGTCGGCCGGTGAGGGCCACCAGCAGGGTGCGGTTCCAGGTGCGCTCAGTCGGCAGCGGGTGCCGATGCTCCGCGATCCGCTCGTCGCCGGCCACGAGCACCACCAAGGGGAGAATTCCCCGCTCCGCGCATCCCTGGACGATCCGGGCGGCCACCTCGCGCTCAGGCTGGCCGGGGCGGGCCTCCTCACACGCGATCTCCACCGCCTCCGCAGCGTCCTGCCCGACTCGGCGGTAGCGTTCGACCTCGGGTGGAAGGAGGGTGAATCGGAGCGCCGGGAAGGATGGGTCCGCGCGCGCGAACCCCAGCTGCCCGAGGTCGGACACCACCGGCCCAGAACCTGCGAATCCCGCCACCAGGCTGCGCGCCCGCGTGGGCTGGTACCAGGGAAAGGTGACGGGTTCCAACGGCAGCTGGGACAGCTCCTCCTCGAGGATCCGGGGAGCCTCGTTGTTGGCGGCGAGCAAGAAGACGCGATCCCGGGTGACCAGCACCGACGCACAGCCTTCCTGCTGTCCGAGGGAGACGTGGCTGTCTCCGCCGCAGGTGAGCCAGGCGAAGGCACCTTGCCCTTCGATCAGGACGGCCGCGGCGCCGGTCTTCGCCAGCCACCGCCGCACCTCCGACAGCTTGTGCGCCCATTCCTCTGGTCGATTCATCGCCGCCCGGTTTCCGTCAGGCTCTCAGTGCATCGCGTCGGCCAGCGTGGCCGGGAACGACACCTCACGTCCGCTCCGCTTCATTTCCAGTATCGCGGCACTATTGATGAGCCCAACGTGGCTGAACGCCTGCGGGTAATTTCCGAGCTGGCGGCGCAGCGTCGGGTGGTACTCCTCCGCCAGCAGCCCCAGCTCGTTCCGCAGCGACATCAGCCGCTCGAGGAGGGCCTGGGCGTCGTCGAGCCGCCCGGACATCGCGTAGTTGTCCACGAGCCAGAAGCTGCAGATGAGGAAGGTGGCCTCGTGGCCGGCCAGCCCGTCGACCCCGGTCTCGGTCGAGTAGCGGAGGACGAGCCCATCCCAGGTGAGCCCCTTCTCGATGGCCGCCACCGTGGAGAGCATCCGGGAATCGTCCGCCGGCAGGAAGCCCATGTGCGGGATCAGCAGGACGCTCGCATCGAGGTCGGTCGATCCGTAGGACTGTGTGAACGCGCCCACCCGCGGATTGAACCCGCGGGACAGGATGTCGGCGCGGATCTCTTCCCGCAGCGCGCGCCAGCGGAAGAGGCGCTTCCGGAACTGCGGCGGCGCGAGCTCACCGAACTGCTCGATGAACTTCACGCCCCGATCCACCGCCACCCAGGCCATGAGCTTCGAGTGGGTGAACTGGAGCAGGCTCTTGCCGCGAATCTCCCAGATCCCTTCGTCCGGCCGCTGCCAGTTCTTGGCAACGAACCCGATCAAGGCCTGCACGAGGCCCCAGTCGAGCGGGGTCTTCTGCACCGCGCCGTGCACCCGCGCCTCGTAGAGCGTGTTCAGCGTCTCGCCGTAGACATCGAGCTGGAACTGATCATAGGCGCCGTTGCCGATGCGTACCGGCCGCGACTCCTCGTAGCCCGGCAGCCACGGCAGCTCGACCTCCGTGAGTCGGTGCTCGCCACCGAGGCCATACATGATCTGCGCCTGGGCGGGAGCGCCGGCGATGGCGCGCATGAGCCAGTCGCGCCAGGCTTGAGCCTCCTCCATGTAACCCCCGCGCATCAGCGCGTCGAGCGTGAGGGTGGAGTCGCGCAGCCAGCAATAGCGATAATCCCAGTTGCGGACCCCGCCGAGCTCTTCCGGCAGCGAGGTGGTGGCTGCGGCGACGATGCCGCCGGTGGACTCCTGCGTGAGTGCTTTCAGGGTGATCAGCGAACGGACCACCGCGTCGCGGTACGGGCCCTGGTACCGGCAGCGCTCGGACCACTTGCGCCAGTAGCTCTCCGTCGCAGCCAGCTCCCGATCCGCGTCGAGCGGCTGCCCGGTGGTCTCCAGGTGCTCCAGGTGGGAGTCGTAGAACGCGATGCTGAACGGGAGCCGCTGGCCGGCGCGGACCACGAAGTCCGCCTCCACCCGCGCCTCCTCGAGGTCCGGCTCGATCGCGACCGGGCTGTCGAACGCGAGCGCGTCCGGTCCCGAGACGAACGTGGCCTGGCGGCCGGTGCAGCGGATCCACGGGATGAGCTTGCCGTAGGCAAAGCGCACCTTGAGGTCGCAGTGCATCGGCACCTCGCCCTCGAGGCCCTCTACGATCCGGATCACGTCGTGCTCGGCGGCGCCAGGGGGGATGAAGTCGATCACCTGAGCCCGGCCGGTGTCGCAGGTCACCTCCATCTCGAGGATCAGGGTGTCGTGGCGGTATCGCTGCTGGACGTCGCGCACCTCCACCGCGGGCCGGAGGCTCCAGTACCCGTGGTTGTCGTTGCCGAGGAGCCGCGCGAAGCAGGCATCGGAGTCGATGCGCGGCAAGCACAGCCAGTCCAGCGACCCAGTGCGGGAGACCAGAGCAATGGTGGTGAGGTCACCGATCAGTCCGTAATGCTCGAGGGGGGAGGCCATCCTTCGAACCTGAAGACGCTCTCGGCGGACGCAATCCTCGGTCAGCGCCCGGGCGGACAGGCCCGAAGCACCACGCGCGCTGGGGCGCCGTCCGCCCCGGCTAGCCGCAGCGGCAGACAGATCATCTCGTAGCTCCCTGGCTCGACGGAGGAGAGGTCCAGCCCTTCGATGATGCAGATTCCCTTCTCCAGCAGGGCCAGGTGGGTCGGTACTCCCTCGTGCATTCCGGCGATGGACAGGTAGTCGATTCCCACCGTGCGCACCCGGCGCTCGGCGAGGAGGGCCGCGGCCTCTGGTGAGAGGTGGACGAAGTCGGAGAGAAAGCGGTCCGACTTCCAGCAGCGGGCTGAGTTCCGGGTCTTGAAGAGCAGCCGCTCTCTCGGGCGTGGATCGACCGTCCGCAGCTGCGCCGCACCGATGGAGGGCCCGTCTCCCACCTCGACGACCCGGGCCTCGCCGAGCAGGTGATCGAGCGGGATCGCGTCCACCCCTGCGCCATTGGCCAGGAAGTGAACCGGGGCGTCGACGTGGGTGCCAGAGTGCACCCCGAGGCTGAGGCGCGAGACGGTCGCCGGATCCCCCTTGCCCACGTCCATGATGCGGACGAGCTCGATCGGCGGGTCGTCCGGCCAGTGCACCATCCCCGAACGCACCGGAACCGACACGTCGATCCACGCCGGCGTGGCGCTGGGAGAGGGTGGCGCGCTCATGACCTGCCCGCGTCTGCGAGATGGACCACACGCTTGATCCCGCCGCCCGCGGTGATCATGGCCGGCACCTCCTCGATGGCGTGGCGATGGCTGATCAGGGAGCGGACGCTCTCCGGGAAGAGGAACATGGCCTGCTCGAGCTCGCTGAGCGCGGTCGCGTAGGCGCTCCGGCTGGCGTTCACCGTGCCGAACACCAGCTGGTTCTTGAGCACGAGGTCGCGCATCAACGTGCCGAGATCGGTCGGATGCGGTTTGCCCGGGGCAGGGACCCCGGTGAACACCAGCAGCCCGTTGGGGCCGAGCGCGCCGATGGCATCGAAGCCGACGCTCGCGATCCCCACCGCCTCGTAGATCTCGTCCATCGCGCCGATCTTCTTGGCGAACTCTCCCAGGGGCACCTCGGAGCCGGAGACGTAGGTGGCACCGAGGCTCCTGACGATCTTCGCCCGCACATCGGTGGCCGGCTCGAGCGAGTAGACGAAGGTATCGAAGTGGTGGACTACCATGCTCATCGCGCCGAGCAGCCCCACCGGTCCGGCGCCGAGGACCAGCCCACGGACCCGCGGGCGCTCCCAGGGCAACCGCTGCTGGATCGCCGCTCCCTGCTCGGCCGCCTTGGCCGCGATCGACAACGGCTCGGTGAGGACCGCCACCCCGGCCAGCTGACGGTGCGCGTGAACCAGGTACTCGTCCTCCTCCACCACGTACTCCTGGAGGAAGCCATGCGCTTCCTTGATCCCACGCTCGGCGAAGTCTCCGGTGACGCAGAAGTCCTGGCGGTGGGCGCGGCACGGTGCGCAGTGTCGGTGCGGACACGGGCGTCGGACGGTGGGGACCACCAGCTCACCTGCTTTGACGGCGGTCGCCTCAGGTCCGGTCTCCACCACCTCGGCCAGCGCCTCGTGGCCGAGGATCAGGTGGTCTGAGCCAGCGGGAGGGCTGCCGTAGTGAAAGGCAGCGATCTCCCGGTCGGTTCCACAGATGCCCACCTCGAGGATGCGGAGCAGGACCTGGTTGCCCGTGACCGGCTCAGGATAGGGCCTCTCGATGACCCGCACCTGCTTGGTCTGCGGGAACACTGCGACCGATCGCATGGCAGACCTCTCCAAACGCAGCCGAGGCGCCTCGTTGGCGCAATTGGGATCCAGGAACCGAGGTGACCATCTGCCGGAACCGTTTCAACCCGCCGGACCGACGTGACCGCGCGTCCGTGTCCCCGCTCGCACGCATGCCGCGGCGGAGGACAGCGGTGCGATTCCCTGCGCTGACGCCGACTTGTGGGGGCCGCGCCCAATGCACAGCGGAGGAGAAGCCGCGCAGACATCCGCCGGCGCGCCGTCGGGAGGAACGTCATGGCAGCCAAGAACGGGAAGCGGAGGCTCCGCAGCCAAGCCTGGTGGGACAACTCGGATCACCCGGAGATGACCGCGCTCTACCTGGAGCGGTTCCTCAACTTCGGCCTGACCCGCCAAGAGCTGCAGTCCGGACGACCGATCATCGGGATCGCCCAGACCGGGAACGACCTCGTGCCCTGCAACCGGCATCACCTGCAGCTGGCCGAGCGGGTCAGGGAGGGGATCCGCGATGCAGGGGGGATCCCTTTCGAATTCCCCGTCCATCCGCTCCAGGAGACCGGCAAGCGACCGACGGCAGCGCTGGATCGCAACCTCGCCTACCTCGGGCTCGTGGAGGTTCTCTATGGATATCCGCTCGACGGGGTGGTGCTCACGACCGGCTGCGACAAGACGGTGCCCGCCTGCTTGACCGCCGCTGCCACCGTGAACCTGCCGGCGATCGCCCTGTGCGGCGGGCCCATGCTGAACGGGTACTTCGAGGGCAAGCGCGCTGGCTCGGGGCTGGTGATCTGGGAGTCGCGCAGGCTGCTGGCCGCCGGCAAGATCGACTATGCGGAGTTCATCGAGCGCGCTGCGGCATCCGCGCCCAGCGCAGGCCACTGCAACACCATGGGGACCGCGCTCTCGATGAACTCGATGGCGGAGGCCCTCGGGATGGCGCTGCCGGGTTGCGCCGCGATCCCGGCTCCGTACCGCGAGCGGTCCCAGATGGCGTACGAGACCGGCCACCGCGCCGTGGCGCTGGTGGAGGAAGATCTGACCCCGCGGAAAGTGCTCACCAGGCAGGCCTTCGAGAACGCGATCGTGGTCGCCTCGGCCATCGCCGCCTCCAGCAACGTGCCCATCCACGTCAACGCGATCGCTCGGCACGTGGGCGTGGCCTTGAAGATGAGCGACTGGCAACGGGTGGGGCGGGACATCCCGGTGCTCGCCAACGTGGCGCCGGCCGGGGAGTACCTGGGCGAGGACTTCTACCGCGCCGGCGGCATCCCGGCGCTGATGCGCGAGCTGCTCGATGCCCGGAAGCTCCACCGGGACGCGCTCACCGTCTCCGGCCGGACCGTGGGCGCCAACCTGGAGCAGGCGCGGATCACGGATAGCGCAGTGATCCGGCCGTACACGCAGCCCTTGATTGAACGGGGAGGGTTCCTGGTGATGAGCGGGAACCTGTTCGACTCGGCGGTGATGAAGACGTCGGTGATCGGCTCCGACTTCCGCAAGCGCTACCTCTCCAACCCGTCCGATCCGGACTCGTTCGTCGCCCGTGCGATCGTATTCGAGGGGCCGGAGGACTACCACGCCCGGATCGACGATCCGTCGCTGGGCATCGACGAGAACTGCATCTTGGTGATCCGCTACACCGGCACGCTGGGCTACCCGGGCTCGGCCGAGGTGGTGAACATGCAGCCACCCGCCGCGCTCATCCAGCGGGGGATCACCGCGCTGCCCACCCTTGGGGACGGGCGACAGAGCGGCACCGCCGACGCGCCCTCCATCCTGAACGCCAGCCCCGAGGCCGCGGCGGGGGGCAACCTGGCCATCCTGCGGACCGGCGACCGGATCCGGGTCGACCTGGCCAAGGGCCGCGTCGACGTGCAGCTCTCCGAGCAGGAGATCGCCGCGCGCCGGGCCGCGATGCCTCCAGTGCGCCTGGAGAGCCAGACACCTTGGCAGGAGATCTATCGCTCCACGGTGGGGCAGCTGGACAGCGGGGGCTGCATGGAGCTGGCGATCAAGTACCAGGACGTGGTGCACACCAAAGGACTTCCGCGGGACTCCCATTGATTCCGGGTCCGGGCGTCGGCTCGGCCGCACGCCAGCGTGACCGATTGCAAACACCCCCACAGGTCGCCACCGTGCCCCAGAGGTGGAGCTCGCGGTTCCGAGGGGGCGCACGATGCCAACGGTTCTGGTCGCGGACTACGATTTTGGCGACGTCGACATCGAACGGGCCATCATCGAGGGGGCCGGCTTTCGGCTCGCCGCCGCTCAATGCAAGAGCGAGGACGACGTGATCGCGCACGGTCGCGATGCCGACGGCCTCCTCGCTCAGTACGCCACGGTGGGCGCGCGCGCGATCGAGGCGTTCACGCGTTGCCGGGTCATCGCGCGTTACGGCACCGGCGTCGACATCGTCGACGTGGACGCCGCCACGCGGCGTGGCATCCAGGTGACCAACGCCCCCAACGACTGGTGCTCCGACGAGGTCGCGGACCACGCCATCACCCTCTGGCTCGCCGCCGCTCGCAAGATTCCCAGCTACGACGCCGCGACGCGCAGGGGGGAGTGGCGGTGGCAGACCGGAAAGCCCATCGGGCGCCTGCGCGGGCGTGTGTTCGGGCTGCTCTCGTTCGGCGCGATCGCACGCGCCGTCGCCGAGCGGGCGGAGCCCTTCGGCGTCGAGATCTGGGCCCACGACCCCTTCGCCGACGCCGACCAGATGCGCGAGCGGGGCGTGCGCCCGGTGTCGTTCGAGGAGCTGGTGCGCGGGTCCGACTACCTCGTCATCCAGGCGCCGCTCACGGCGGAGACCCGAGGCCTGTTCGACGAGGAGGTGCTGCGCAGCATGAAGCCCAGCGCCATCCTCATCAACACCGCCCGCGGACCGATCGTGGTGGACCAAGCGCTCCACCGCGCCCTCGAGGAGGGCTGGATCGCGGGCGCGGCGGTCGACGATCTCGAGGAGGAGCCAGCGAAGCGCCGCGACTGGCGCCCCGAGAGCCCGCTCTTCCAGCTCGACAACATCATCATCACGCCGCACGCGGCGTACTACTCGGAGGAGTCGATTCGCGCGGTGCGCGAGATCGCCTCCCGCGAGGTCGTGCGCGTGCTGACCGGGCAGCGGCCGCTCTCCCCGGTCAACTTCGTGGGGGCGCAGCCAGGGGCGGAGGCACGCCATTGACGAGGAGTCGTTCAAGAGCCGAGTCGGTCGCGGCCCTCGAGGCGCTCGGTGCGATCGCGGTCGTCCGACTGGAGGACGCCGCGCGCCTCCGCCCCGTCGTCGAGGCGCTCGCCGCGGGAGAGGTGCGCGCCATCGAGGTCACCCTGACGATGCCCGGCGCCCTCGAGGCGCTGGCGGCGCTCGGCCCGGCATTCGGCGATCAGATCCTGGTCGGCGCGGGCACGGTGCTCGACGCCGTGACGGCGCGCCTGGCCATCCTGGCCGGAGCCCGATTCATCGTCGCGCCGACGTTCTCCGCAAGCGTCGTGGAGATCTGCCACCGCTACGAGGTGGTCGCCGTGCCCGGAGCCTACACACCGACGGAGATCCTGACCGCGTGGGAGGCGGGCGCGGACCTGGTCAAAGTCTTTCCCGCCGGCGGACTCGGGCCCGGCTACCTGAAGGATCTGCGTGGGCCGCTACCGCAGCTGCGCCTGGTGCCGACCGGCGGGGTGACTGCCGAGAACGTCGGCGCGTTCCTGGCGGCGGGGGCGGCCGCCGTCGGCGTGGGGGGCTCGCTGGTCGAGCGTGAGGCCGTGGCGAGCGGCGACTACGCGCGGATCACCGAGCAGGCGCGGCGGCTGAAGCAGGCGATTCGAGCAGCGCGGGAGGGATCCAGGTGACGCGTAAGAAGACGGTCGCGTTCGGAGAGCTCCTGCTCCGGCTGGGTGCCCCGGGGTACGAGCGATTGTTCCAGTCGCCGGTCCTGGAGGCCACCTTCGGTGGGGGTGAAGCGAACGTCGCCATCAGCCTCGCGCACTTCGGGCTGGACAGCCACTTCGTCACGCGGTTGCCGGCGAACGAGATCGGGGATGCCGCCGTGCGCGCGCTTCGCGGCGAGGGGGTCGACGTCGATGCGGTGCAGCGCGGCGGCCGACGCATCGGGATCTACTTCACCGAGACCGGCGCCAGCCAGCGCGCCTCGCTGGTGATCTACGACCGTGCCCACTCGGCGCTGAGCGAGCTCGAGCCGGCTGACGTCTGCTGGCCAGAGGTGCTCCGCGGCGCCGCCTGGTTCCACACCACCGGGATCACGCCGGCGCTGGGTCCGGGCCCAGCCGAATGCACGAGGGCCGCGCTGGCGGCCGCTTGTGAGGCAGGCGCGACGGTAAGCGTCGACCTCAACTACCGCCGCAGTCTGTGGGCCGAGGAGGACGCGCAACGCGTCATGCGCCCGCTCATGCGCTACGTCCAGCTGCTCATCGCGAACGAGGAACATCTGCGGACGATTCTCGGAGTTCCGATCGCGGGCGCGGACGGGACG
>Ga0306923_10000735_pt1 | contig 26740 bp, 15 predicted proteins | sample sta12Can44000108_FD_203841 | JGI IMG/M metagenome (GOLD analysis project Ga0306923, IMG submission 203841) | Lab enrichment of tropical soil microbial communities from Luquillo Experimental Forest, Puerto Rico - statanox.12C.anox.44.000.108 (v2)... | ecosystem: Environmental > Terrestrial >... | reverse complement strand
GCACGCGGCCAAGCGGTTGCGAATAAATTTGGCGCGAAATTCTTCCCTACAATTTCAGAGCTGATCGGCGGCGGGGTCGAGGCTGTTTCCATAGCCGTTCCCACTGTTGCTCATCTTCCTGTTGCCCGCCAGCTCATGCAGGCCGGTGTGGATGTGCTGATCGAGAAGCCACTGTGCGCCACGCTTCCTGAGGCCGGCGAACTTCAATCACTGGCGCAAGAACACAAGCGCATCGCGCAAGTGGGACACCTCGAGCGCTTTAACCCTGCCGTTCGCGCTACACTCCCACTGCTCACCAAGCCGATGTTCTTCGAGGTGCACCGTCTCAGCATCTTCAGCCCGCGCTCGCTCGATGTGGATGTCGTGCTCGACCTGATGATCCACGACATTGATATTGTTCTCACTTTCGCAGCTTCGCCGGTCCGCGAAGTGCGCGCAGTTGGTTTACCCATCCTGTCGCAAAAAGTGGACATCGCCAACGTACGGCTCGAATTCGAGTCCGGATGCGTGGCCAACTTCACAGCCAGCCGGGTCAGCACGGAACGCGTCCGCAAGCTGCGTTTCTTCCAGCCGCGGCAATATGTGTCGCTCGACTTCTCCCGCCAGGACGTGCTCGTCCTCACCGTCGACGCGGAAGCGCCAATCGAGGCCAACCCCTTCGATCCTGCAGGCCTTGTAACCAGCGCTTCACCGGGCATTATGCCATTCAAGCCGAAGGTCGAACCGCAAGAGCCACTGCATGCCGAACTGCTGAGCTTCCTGCATGCTGTGCGAACACGCACCACGCCGGAGGTCTCGCTGAACCAGGGGTATGCCGCGTTGGCCATTGCTGTGGCGATCGTCGATGCCATCGCCGAGCACAGCCGCCGTGCCCATCTCGATCAATTGACCACTGGGGTAAGCTAGGAGATACGCACGCCCCCTGTCCGCAATGTCCGAAGAACTGGTCACCATCGCAACCTTCCTGAACATCGGTGAGGCCAAGCTCGCGCAAGGCAAGCTCTCCTCGGCGGGCATCGTCGCCTCCGTGCGCGATGAGAACGCCATGAACCTGCACATCGGCATGGCAATGTGGGGAATCAAGCTACAGGTGCCCGATCGCCAGGTAGTGCGGGCGCTGGAAATCCTGGACGACTTCCGGCCTGCGCCGCAAGAGGAAGAGGAGGTCGGTGAATCCGATGCCGACGTTGTGCGCTGCTGTCCGGAGTGCGAGTCGCTAGAAATCCGCCGGGTGGTGGGTGGTAATCCCGGGCAAATTTCCCTGTGGTCGTCGGCAATCCCGTTTCCCGAACTGCCGACAACACCCGCGCAGCATTGGCGCTGCCTGGCCTGCGGACATCAATGGGAAGAGGAAGAGGAGGAGCAGCAGGAGGAGGAGGAGTAGCTACTCGTAGCGCAGCGCCTCAATCGGCTGCAGGCGAGAGGCTTTCAACGCTGGCCAGAAGCCGCTGGTGATCCCCACCAGCGACAGAACTGCAAACGACACGATCATCACACTGAGCGACGCTTGCAGGAAGATGTCGCCTTCGTGGTTGGCGGTCTTGTAGAACTCGCTGTACAGCGGCATGGGCGGGATCACCACGGTCAGCAGCCACGACGCGACCACGCCCAACGCCCCGCCGATAAACGTCAACACGAGCGCCTCAATCAGGAACTGTACCAGGATATGCCTCCTGCGAGCACCAATTGCCTTCAGCAGTCCGATCTCTTTCGTGCGCTCGGTCACGCTGACCAGCATGATGTTCATTACTCCTACGCCACCAACACCCAAGGTCAGGGCACCGATGATTCCCAGCAGAGCGTCGAGTCCGATGGTGAAGGCGCGCAGCATGGCGCCCGTTTCCACCGTGTCCCACTCCGGAGTCGCTTTGGTGTCTTTCGGCTCGAAATGATGCCGCCGCGCAATAACGTTGCGTGCAGCCATCAGGGCCTGGCGGTGTAACTCTGCCGAAATCGGCTGAATCACGATCATCTGCGGGTCCTTTGCATTCGTGAGCTCGTTGAAGACCTCGTACGGAATGAAGGCCTGCTCGTTATCCGGCCCCTCGTACATCGAGTCCTGGATCTTGATGTCCATCACGCCGATGACTTCGAAGCTCTGGCCTTTGATCAGGACGGTCTGTCCCACTGCAGGAGCGCCCTGAAAAATCCGCTCGGCGGCATGATGCCCCAGCAGCACCACCGGCTTGCGTTGCGCGAACTCCGACTCTTCGATGTTTCGGCCATCGGCAGCTTGAATCTTCCGCATTGCTGCGTAGGGATACTCAACGCCACGGGTCTGAATCGACACTATCCGTGTGCCTGCCTTGAAGCCGAAATCTGTCACCGACTCGGCGCTGACTGCTCGAATGATCGGCACTTCCTCGCGGATCGCTTCGACGTCCTCGTACTCATAGTGAATCTTGCGTCCGGCGCGTTGACCTCCAGCCTGCATGCTGGTTTGCCCGGGCCATAGCACGATGACGTTATTCCCCATGTTCCCCACGGCTTGCATAATGCCGCCACCGAGGCCTTGCCCGAACGCCAGCAGCAACACCAGCGAGACCACGCCCCAACTGATGCCCAGCATGGTGAGTGCCGATCGCATGCGATTGCGCCGCAATGCCGTCCAACTCTGCTGCACCAGTTCGGTTAAATACATACTGCACCTCGGCTCACTCGTATCTCAGGCACTCAATGGGATCCATATCTGCCGCGCGCTGCGCGGGATACATTCCCGCGCTGATCGTAATGATCGACAGCGTCAACAGAGAGCCCACAATCGCAATCACGGAAATGATCGGTTTAGGCACGAAGTCCGGCAGCGGCGTGACGGCCAGCAATATGCACAGCCCGACTCCCACTACATACCCCAGAGTCCCGCTCAGCACCGTGAGCGCCACAGACTCGCTGAAAAACTGTTTGAGGATGTCAGTCTTCGTCGCGCCAATTGCCTTCAAGATGCCGATTTCTCGCGTGCGCTCGGTGACGGCCACCAGCATAATGTTCATCACGCCGATGCCCCCAAGGCACAGCGTGGTGACCGCCACACACCCGAAGAAGAAAGTGATCACGGCGAAGATGCGCGCCAACACCTTGGCGAACTCCATTGTGTCCCAGATGAAAAGAGCGTCTTTGTCGGTCTCTTCAAAGTGGTGCATGCGCCCCAGCAGCCTGCGCACTTGCAAAACCGCCTCATCGTGGTATTTTGGGTCGGCAACTTCGAGCACGATATCCGACAGATAGCCCTTGTTGATGATCTCGCCCTTTGCCGGCGGAGGCGGAAAGTCCCGCGCCATCGCCGAGTAGGGGACGTAGATCTTGTCGTTGTCAGGGCCGCTGTAGTTGGAGTTCTGTTTCTTCTCCGCCATCACGCCAATCACGGTGTAGGGATAGCGCGCAATCTCCAGGTTGGCTCCCACAGCAGGTTGTCCGGGAAAGAGCTGACGGGCGGCATTGGAGCCAAGGATGACAACACGCCGCGCCTCGGTTTCGTCATCTTCGGTTATCAGACGGCCTTCGGCGAGAATGATGGAACGAAAATCCTGATAGGCAGGCCACACCCCTGAGACCTGCCTCGCTGCTGAGTTGAACTGGCTGACCTCGCTGACGTTGCGTTGCAATTCTGGACTTACCGCCTTCACCAAATACGCCTCTTTCTTGATCAGCCGTGCGTCGTCAATATTGAGCGTAATCGGACGTCCGGCCGCCAACCCACCAACCTGCGAGCTGGTGCGGCCTCCCCAGATGATCACCAGATCCTTGCCCAGTGTCTCCATCCGCTTCTTCTGGTCTTTGCTGAAGCCTAGTCCTAGCCCGACCAGCAGAATCACCGACGCGATCCCCCAGATGATCCCGAACATCGTCAGAAAGCTGCGCATCTTGTGGGCGCGCAAGGTCGCCAGCGTCTGTTTCAGGATGTCGAGTAGGTTCATAGCGCAGTCCCGACAGCGGAAGGGGAATGGCTAAGCAGCTTCGCCCTTCACCAGATACATACGCCATGCGGATGAGAGATGTTCCCGTTTGGTGCCAATCCCCAAAATATAGGTGCGGGAGGTTCCAATACCGGAAAAGTGGGTTGTGTCGCAACAATTTCCGACACTTAGGGGCTAACGTGCCACCGCTCCCGCAGTTCCCCTCCGACTTGCAAATTTGCAAGTTAAGCAACATTTAGACTGCGTAAGCTACCACATTGTTGTAAATTCGAAGACGTTTTGGTGGGCTCGACTGGAGAGTGCGGCCCTTCATCTTCGTGCCACCTTGATTCGCGTTTACAACAGCGACATCTCTCCCATTCCACACCGGCCTGGCGAAGGCCGAAGAATTCGCGAGGATTACCATGCGTCGTACTTCTCTCTTAAAGCTCGCAATGATTGCTGTGTTCTTGACCCTGTGTGCTGAGTCTTCACCAGCACAATGGACCACTCCCACCATCGATGGCCAGATCAATCCTCCCAACGAATACGGCACCAACAACCAGCTCAACAACGCCGGCAACACCGGCCAGACGTGGTATATGACGTGGGATGCCAACAATCTCTATGTAGGGATCGTGAATGCGAACATTTATGAAGGCGGAGTCCTCTACGTCAAAGCCAACCCGCAGAACCCGCCGACTTGCTGCTCAAATGCTGACGGCAATTTGTCAGGCTTCAATTACGACAACGAGCAATTCACGAGCTTGCCATTTCGCGCGACGTTTGTGACCTATTTCAAGAACGGCTATCGTGAGTACCGTACCGCCGACGGTTTCGGCAACTGGAGTGGGGCAACCTCCTACTACGGCCAATATGCCGACAATCAGAGCAACACCAACACCCGCGAACTGGCCATTCCCTGGAGCGCCATCACCGGCGGCGGGATACCTTCTTCCTTCGTCTTCTTCGGCTTTCTGACCTCTGGCGGCGGCTACGTTTACGGACAGGCGCCGCCCGACAATCCCGGCGCGTTTGTGGGAACCAATGCAACCGCGGTGGCCTACTATGCCGTGCTGAACACGGGAAACGCTACCAGTACTCCGCCATTCTCCACGGAAGAAGCGCCTAATGCATTTCCCCCGGCCGACAAAGCAGGATTCCTGCATGACACCTTCAACCCGTTTTATCGAGATCAGGAAGGAGCCGTGACCGAGAATTCGCAGGTCACGCTGCGCTTCAGTGCGTTGCATTCAACTGGTCTTACGAACGTCACAGCGCGAGCCTACATTTTCGATACGGCATCAGGTAACACGACTGGGCCGGTCGATACCGCTATGTCCCCCGACACCGGCATTGTGGTAGGCGGAACCAATTACGACGTCTGGAAGACAACTTTAACGCTGCCATCGTCAACCAGCGTCTACTACTACAAGTTCATGTTCAACAACGCGCAGTACAACGGCTTCTACAGCGACGACTATCTGGACGATAACGACAACGTGCATAAGGACGGAACCGGCATAGCCAGCAATTTCGAGCCATTCAATTCGTTCCAGATCACCGTGTACGATCCCAACTTCCAGACCCCTGCCTGGCTGCAGAACGCGAATGTCTATCACATCATGCCCGATCGCTTCCGCAATGGCGATCAGACCAACGACTACTGCCGTACGACCCCGTTCACTACCTTCTGCCCCACGTTCTACGGTGGCGGCCCTATGAACACCGTAATTCACTACGACACGTGGAACACGCAGATCTGCGATCCACGCAACAGCAGTTCCTCCTGCTACAACAACTTCACTCAGTTCTATAACGGTGATTTGGCGGGCGTGCAGAGCGAACTCGATTACATCCAGTCGCTGGGTTTCGACACCATCTACATGAACCCGATTTTCGCGGCGCGTTCCTACCACCGCTACGATACGGACAACTATCTGCATATCGATCCGGCGCTGGGTGGCGATGCGGCCTTCACTTCGCTGATCACGGAGATGAACCGGCGCGGCATGCAGGTCATCCTCGACGGCGTGTTCAACCACGCGTCGTCAGACGGCTTGTATTTTGACCGTTACAACCGCTACGGTGGAACTCCGCCCAGCATCGGCGCCTGCTTATCCACTCAGTCGATGTGGCGAAGCTGGTTCAACTTCCTCAACAACAATGCCCCGTGCACGATCGGTGACTATGTCGGCTGGTTCGGCTTCGATAGCCTGCCAACTTTTAACCACACCAATCCGCAGGTACAAAACTTCTTCTACAAAGCCCCTGGAAGCGTAACCCAGTATTGGTACAGCCAGGGTGCCAACGGTTGGCGCTTTGACGTAGCGGACGATCCTAACTTCGGACATCCCTGGTGGAACAGCTATCGCCCCTACGCCAAAAGCTACAACATGAACGGCCCACTGATTGGTGAAATTTGGCCGAATGCCAACCAATGGCTGGCCGGTGATCAGATGGATTCGGTGATGAACTATCGCTTCCGCAAAAACATCACCGGATTCGTGCGCAATGCCGAATGGTCCGACAACAACAACAATGGAACGAACGACATTCCTGGCCTAACGCCCAGCCAGTTCGATCATGCCATTCGTGCCGTGCGCGACGACTATCCGCCGCAGGCTACCGCGGCCATGCTGGACCTGCTCGACTCGCATGACACCAATCGTGCGCTCTATGTGATGACCGAAACCGGCGACAGCGGCCTGGCGCAAGCGAAGCAGCGCCTCGAATTGGCGGCGCTCTTCCAGTTCACCTACATCGGCGCGCCGATGGTGTTCTACGGCGATGAGATTGCGATCAACTCGCCGTCGCCAAGCAGCGGCTCCACCGGGCCGATCGGCGATCCTTACACCCGGGCGCCTTATCCCTGGACCGATCAGGCCGGCGATCCCACCATTTATGGGCCGCCCGATACCTCGGTGCAGGCGTATTACACCAAGCTCGGCCACATACGTAAGCAGTACCCAGTGCTGCGCAACGGATCGTTCATGACGCTGCTGACCGGCGACACGCAACAGGCCAGCACGGCAGCGAACACGTACGCGTTTGCGCGCGTTCTAAGTGGCGTAGCCGCCGTTGTCGCCATGAACAACGGCTCGTCAAGCAACGCCGCAAGCATCCCCGTCGCTGGTGTATTCAGCGACGGCACGCAGTTGCAGGATGCCATCTCCGGCGCCAGCTATGCGGTCAGCGGAGGGAATGTCCAGGTAACCATGCCGGCTCTCACTGGCGTGGTGTTGCTGCCGGCCCCGGTCAATGTGGACCTGGTACCGCCGGTCGCTTCCATTACGACTACTCCACCGATCAACAGCCACGGCTGGACCAACGCGCTTCCCACGACGGTAAACCTGAGCGCCACCGATTCCGGCAGCGGGGTGGAGCAGCTTCGCTACTGGATCAACAACGGCTCCGTCACAGCAGTCGCGGGTAGTTCTACCTCGGCGCAGTTGACGGCAGAAGGACACTACAGTGTAGGACTCCGTGCCATCGACAACGCCGCCAATATCAGTTCCCTGGCAACCGCCAACTTCGGAATCGATGTTACGGCGCCAGTTGTTACTGTCTCTGCCAGTCCTTCTACGATTTGGCCACCTAGCGGCGCCATGGTTCCCGTCACTGTCTCGGGGACAATCACTGATAGCTTATCCGGTGTCAACCCTACCAGTGCGACTTTTTCGGTCGTGGATGAGTATGGGCAGATTCAGCCGCACGGCTCGGTGACTGTGGGAACTGGTGGCGGCTACTCGTTCACCGTGTCATTGCAGGCTTCTCGCAACGGCAGCGACCTGGACGGTCGGCAGTATACAGTAACCGTAAGCGCAGCCGACTATGCCGGCAACGTTGGCTCGGCGGCGACAGTGGTAACGGTTCCCCACGATCAGAGTTACTGAAGACTGTGTCTTGCCGATTGCCCCACGCATTCCGCATTCTTGGAATGTGTGGGGCGGCCAGACTTGCCAGAGAGAACCAATGTAGACCACCGACGACTGACGGTGCGGACCTCATGCCAACAGAGCCGACTCTTTCAATCCGGGTGTCCCATCCCGTCCTTCTTTTGGACAGGGTGGTCGCTTTTGTCACTTTCGTCCACAGAAAACTAACAACCGGCTACTGGCGAGTGGCGACTGTTTCCGGCACACTATCTCCATGGCTCCGCCCGGCGACTTCACCGCCACCCTCAAACAGCAAGCCGACATCGTCCGGATCATCGGGGAATACGTACGGTTGCGCCAACGTGGCGGGCAAAACCTGATCGGGTTGTGCCCATTCCATAAGGAAAAGACCGGTTCGTTTTCCGTTCACCAGGAACGCCAGTTCTTCCACTGCTTCGGCTGCGGAGCTTCTGGAGATGTCTATACGTTCCTCCAGAAGATCGAGAACATCACTTTTCCCGAAGCCGTGCGCATGGTGGCAGACAAGCTCGGCGTTCCGATGCCCAAGGTCACGTATGCCTCTCCTGAAGAAGCACGCCAGGCCAAGATGCGCGGAGCCCTGCTCGATGTTCACGAGCGTGCCTGCGCCTTTTTCCAGGAGCAGCTCAAGCGTCCCGAAGCCGCGCATGCGCGGGAATATCTGAAGAGCCGCGGCCTCGGCGCGGCAATAATCTCCGAATTCCGCATCGGCTTTGCTCCCGACCGCGGATTCATTTTGCGTGACGCCCTGAGCCGAGAATTCGACGAAGAGGTTCTGCGCGAATCAGGCTTGCTTTCATGGAAAGACAGAGAAAAGTTGTCTGTTGTCAGCGTTCAGTTGTCAGACCGGTTATCCGTAGCCAGTAGCCAGTTGCCAGTTGAAAACGGGTTACTTGCTACTGCCTATTCCAGATTTCGTAATCGAGTGATTTTTCCCATCTGCAACGAACAGGGAAAGGTCATTGCCTTTACGGGACGCACACTCGCCGACGACGAAAAGGCGGGCCCCAAGTACCTCAATTCACCTGAGACGCTTATCTACTCCAAATCGCGCGTGCTCTTCAACCTCGACAAGGCCAAAGAAGCCATTCGCCAGCTCGGCTATTCCATCCTGGTTGAAGGCCAAATGGACTGCATCAGCGTTTATTCGGCCGGCTTCAAGAATGTCATCGCCAGCTCGGGAACTGCCTTCACCGAGCCGCAGGCTCGCCTGCTTGGCCGTTTCAGCAAAAAGATTGTGGTCAACTTCGATCCTGACACGGCAGGAGCAGCCGCTGCCGAGCGCTCACTCGGGCTCCTGGTGAGCGAGGACTTCGAAATCAAAGTTCTCACCCTGGAAGCGGGTTTCGATCCCGACCTCTTCATTCGTCGCAAAGGAGTGAACGCATATACTGACGCGCTCAATCACTCGCAGAAATACTTCGACTACCTTATCGAACGCGCTCGCACACTGCATCCGGTCCGCATCCCTGAAGGTAAGGTGAAGGCGCTGAACTATCTTCTGCCGCACATCCAGCGCGTGCCCAGCCGCATCGTTCGCGACGAGTGGGCCAAGGAAATCTCCCACCGCCTAGGTATCGACTCCAAGGTCCTTCGCCAGGAGCTTCGCCATGCAGCTACATCACGCTCCGCCGCACGAGTTATGACTCCTCCGGCGGTGCAATTGACCGAGGCCGAACGCCTACTCATCCGTGCTCTTGCCAGCCCCGATCTGGGTCATGCCCCAGCCTCTGCGCGTGAGGGTCAGGACTCCGACTTCGATCCCGCCCGCCAGGCGCACTTCTTCCTCAGGCAAGAACACCTTCACGAAGGAACCAGCTCGCAAGCGCTGCTCGACACTTTGCTAACCGCTCACGAGCAGGGACTCGACCCGATGTCGCTGCCGCTCGACGACAACGACCGCCGCGTCGTCGCCTGCGTATTGCTCGAAAGTCACGAAGAGTTGACGCCGGAGTTGCTCGAGAACGCGGTTCGTTCTCTGCGTAAGCGAGTAATCCTGCGCCAACTTGATGAGCTACAGCATCAAATCAAAGAAGCTGAGCACCGCCACGATGTGGCAACCTCGGCCCGCTTGCTGGAGGAGCGGGTGAGGCTTCGCCGCGCGATGAGCAATTCCGGTCCGGGGATGCCGAGTAGCTTAGTCTAAGTCGCTGAAAAATTAGCCGCTTAATCCAATCGGCGACGTCCCTCTTACCCCTGCAACCAAACCTAATCCCTAAGTCATCTATATCTGGCAAGCGGGCAGCACCCAACTTGTGCTAAAATCTGAAAGTTTCCGCCTATGTTGGTACCCCCGTATCACTCCCTCCGTGGTGTGCACTGAACAAGAGCGTCTCCTGAAGGCGCCAAGGAAATTCCGCTTTGACACTTGACGATAAGTTTGACGGCATTAAGAAGTTGATCGATGTGGGGAAAGAGAAGGGCTACCTCACCTACGATGAGGTGAATGATCTCATTCCCCATGACGTTCACTCCCCTGAAGACCTGGACGACCTGATGGCCACCATCGGTGGTCAGGGCATTGATGTGCTCGAAGGCCCCCGGTCTCCCAGCGCCCTCGACAAATTTGACAAAGGCGACCTCGAAGCCGGCGAGGACGTCGAGCTCGACCTCACTCCGGGCGCCCTCGAAAAAACCAACGACCCCGTACGCATGTACTTGCGCGAGATGGGTACGGTCCCGCTGCTCACGCGCGAGGGCGAAGTCGAAATCGCCAAACGCATCGAGCGTGGTCAGCTTCGCGTACTCAAAGCGCTGTCGCGCTCGCCCATCGTTATCCGCGAGATCATCGCCATGGGCGAGGACCTCAAGCGCGGCGTTCGCTCCATCAAAGAAGTCGTAACCATTGACGAGGATGAGATCACCGAAGAGGTGCTGCTGAACCGTCTCAAAGATGCCACCGGCAAAATCGACGAGCTCAGCAAGCATTACAAGAAGTCCGAGCAGCTTTTCGAGAAGCTTGCCGACATTGTGCAGAAGAAGAATCCGCGTCTGCATCGCAAGACCCGCTGGGCGCTCGGTCGCGAGCAGGTCGAGATCTCCCGCGCGATCCGCAAGATCCCGTTCACCAATACGGAGCGCAAGCGCCTCATCGACCGGGTGAACAAGACCGTTGACTCGATGCGCGGCCTCGACAAGCAGGCCCTGAACTTCGAGAAGCGTGCCGAAGCCACCCGCTCCGAAGAGCAGCGCAAAGAGCTTCGCAAGCAGGTGCGCGGCATCCGCGCCGACCTTGAGCGTATGGAGCACGACGCCGGCGCGACCTTCAATGAGCTCAAGCGCACCCAGCGCGAGATCGTGCAGGGCGACGTTGACGCCGAGTACGCCAAGCGCGAGCTGATTGAAGCCAACCTGCGCCTCGTGGTGTCGATCGCGAAGAAGTACACCAACCGCGGACTGCAGTTCCTCGACCTCATTCAGGAAGGCAACATCGGTCTGATGAAGGCAGTGGACAAGTTCGAATATCGCCGCGGCTACAAATTCTCGACGTACGCAACGTGGTGGATCCGGCAAGCCATCACCCGCGCCATCGCCGACCAGGCGCGCACCATCCGTATTCCGGTGCACATGATCGAGACCATCAACAAGCTTATCCGCACCTCGCGGCAGCTTGTGCAGGAGCTCGGTCGCGAACCTACCTCGGAAGAGATCGCAAAGAGAATGGACATCCCTGTCGCCAAGGTCCGCAAGGTGCTCAAAATCGCGCAGGAGCCGATTTCGCTGGAGACACCCATCGGCGAGGAAGAAGATTCGCACCTTGGCGACTTCATCGAAGACCGCGCCGTGGTTTCGCCCGCCGAGGCCGTGATCAACGTCAACCTCAAAGAGCAGACGGCGCAGGTTTTGCGCTCGCTCACCGCTCGCGAGGAGAAGGTGATCAAGATGCGCTTCGGCCTGGAAGACGGCTCCGAGCACACCCTGGAAGAGGTGGGCCAGTCGTTCGCGGTGACTCGCGAGCGCATCCGCCAAATCGAGGCCAAGGCGCTGCGCAAGTTGCGTCACCCCTCACGCTCGCGCAAGCTCCGCGCGTTTATGGACGGCGTGCACGACTAACTAGTGGCTAGTGGAAGGCGCGAGTGATCGCGCCTTCTTTCTGCCCACAGACTGTTTGGCTCCAACTCCCTTCAGATATCATCCTGAGCGAGGCAACAACCCCGTCCGATTCAAACGGATTGCTGCCTCCTTGCTCCCTGCGTCGCCCGAGAATTGCAAATTGAAACCGCACATTCTTCGAATGTTGACTTTACGTTAACGTCGCACCAATGAACAACTTTTAGCGTTCCTTCCAACTAGCCGCACCCGCTCTGGGTCCGGTCTTTTTTGACATTGAAAGGGTAAAAGCACATGAAAAGAAGCGCAGCGACCCTCCTGTGTTGTGCCATGGTGTTGGCAGGAACCATGTTGGCCGCGGAAGGACCCGTGCCGACCGGCGTTCCCCATCTCGACCATGTTTTTGTGATCGTGATGGAAAATCACGCCTACGGTCAGATCGTGAACAATCCCAACGCACCGTTCGTCAACCGCTACATCAAATCTGCAAACACGGCCAAGAACTACTTTGCCGTCGGACATCCGAGTTCCACCAATTACCTCGAGATGGTTGGCGGTTCCAACTTCGGTGTCCGCAGCGACAACGCACCCGATTGGCACAACACCTCCTGCACACCAAACCTCCTTACCAACCCTCCGATCACCAACTTTGACAATCCCAACAGCGGACCGGTCTGTCCTATCTATGGAACCGGCATCGATGCCGCGACCCCGGCAGTCGACACCTCGGGAAACGAATGCACGGCTCCCTGTTCCCTCATTGATGTGAACGGCGTCTTAGGCTTCGATGCAGCGGCGAACACGGTTGGGAAAACAATCGCGGATCAACTCACGGAAGCAGGTATGTCGTGGAAGAGCTACCAGGAGAGCCTGCCTCCGTCCGGGGCCGACAACGTGACCTACAGCGATGGCTACTTTACAGACAAGACTGTTCCGAACAATATCCCGGGCGGGCTGCTGAAGCTCTATGCCGCCAAGCACGATCCCTTCGTGTATTTCCAAAGCATGCAGAATGCGCTGAAAAATGGAGCAAAGAATATCGTCGGCTTTGAGGGGGCCGGTGGTCTATACGAAGATCTCATCGCCGGAAACCTTCCCGCGTTATCGTTCATTGTGCCGAACCAGTGCAACGATCAACACGGGCGTGGCAATGGCGGTTCGCAGTGCGATTTTGACTTCGAAACCAACGGCACACAACGAGGACTGAACCCGGCCCTCATCTACGTTGGCGATCTGAAGCTGCGCAACCTCATTCATGCCATCCATGCTTCCTCGGTCTGGAGTCAGGGGCACAATGCAATCGTTTTGGTGTGGGACGAAAACGATTACAGCATCGCGCCCAACCAGAACCATGTGCTCACAACGGTGGAAACCAACTTTTCGCCCGGCGGGTATTCCAGCAATCGCTTCTACACGCACTTTTCCCTCCTCAGGACGTTGGAAGGTGCGCTGGGATTGGGGTGCTTGAATCACGCCTGCGACTCCACCACCAACGAGATGTCGGACCTGTTAGGCGCGCACTGATCCAAGTGCCGCAAAGCCGGTCATTTTTTGACTGTCCACACTCACCACCTCGCGTCGGTGGCTGTGGGCAGTCTCTCTCTTTCCCCTGGTTTTGCGTACGAAATCCATCGTGAGTGAAACAACACAGAGATTTGAAGTGCAGGGGAGGGGCGCTTACTGCGTGGCCGCTTCCGCCCTGGTGTGGTAACCCTTGCGGGCGTGGACCTGATAGTGTTTGCCATTCTTTTGGGCGGTGATGGTGCGGTATTTGCCATTGGGTTCGAAGTCGGCGGGCTTATAGGCGATGAGGTAGCGGCTGCGGATTTCGTCGCGCAACTTGTCGAATGACTTGCTCAAGGTCTGCACGTCGCCTGGGAAATAGGCCTCACCGCCGCTGCGTGCGGCCAGCATCTCGAGCACCTTGTCGGCTTCGGTCTTGTCGGTGCGGGCTTCTTTGGTGCTGATGGTGTAAACGGTAACGCCGGTCGCCTCCATATCGCGAATGGTCTGGCGCAAACTGGTATGGCTGGAGTTCTCCTGCCCATCGCTCATCACCACGAGAACTTTGGCGACGCGCTCGCGCTTGGGATAGGCAGCGAGCTTCCAACAGGAAGCAGAAACTGCGTCAAACAGGGCCGTGCCGCCGCCATTGGAAAGCCGTGTAATGCCATTCGCAAGCAGTTCGTGGTCGGCGCTGAAGTCCTGAGAGACTTTGAGGTTGTTGGAGAAACCAGCGACGAAACCGAGGTCCGAAGGGTTGGTTAGCATTTGCTGCAAGAATTTCGCCGCCGCCTGTTTTTCGAAACCGAAGCGAGGCTGTACCGATCCACTGGTATCGATCAGCAAGCCGATCAGTAACGGGAGCTTGGACTGCGGGGAGAACTGAAGAATCTTCTGCGGAGGTTTGTTGTCGTCGCGAACCGTGATGTCGGCAAGGACGAGATCGTTGACAGAATGCCCCCAGTTGCTGACGCCGAAGAATACGGCGACCTCGTCGACGACAGTGCGGATGGTGAATTGGTGAGGCAAATCGGCACCATGGTCGACTCCGGGGATGTCTGCCGCGGGAGTATCGACCTCGGCCATCATGCTGCCACCCGCGCACTCGGGACAGCGATCGTCGGCCGTTTCGTTTCCAACGGCGGCGATTTGCGCTTTGAGTTGAGGCGAGTTGGCCAGGTCCTCATGAGGTTGAGCGGCATTGGCTGCATTGAGCGACTGAGTATTACGGGCGGCGAGGGCGGCCTGATTCCTAGCCAGAGTGTCGAGGTTCTGGCGCGCCGTAGCTGCGAGCGAGTTGGACGGGTCTTCCTCCAGAAACAGCAAAGTTCGGACTGGGCAAGCGCGAAATCGTTGAGTGCGATGGCCGCGACCGCGGCGACGTAATGCGCGTTGCCCAGGCCAGGATGCTCCACGGCGTGCACGCGATTGACCGTCTCAATGGCTTCGCGATATTCACGATGACCGTGCTGCGCGTAGGCGAGAACGGTAAGCACGCTGGGATCGACAGGTCGCAGGGCGACGGCTTTAGCGAGGTATCCTTCGGCAGCCACGTAATCTTTTTGAGAAAGCGCAAGCCGGCCAAGGTTGACGTAAGAACTGGCAAACTTGGGATCGAGATTGGCGGCGGTCTCGAACTCAACGCGCGCCCGGGCAGTATCGTCAAAGTCCAGGTAGGCTAAACCGAGGTAATTGTGGGCGGAAACAAACTTGGGGTAAACGGCGATGGCCTTTTCTAGGTGCGCAATGGCTTCCTGTGACTGTTGCCCGCGCATCATGCCAGTGGCCTGGTTGAATTCGCCGATCGCCTTATTTGGGGCAGCCAAATCCAGGGCCGAAACTGTGCCCGAGTCGACGAGATTCTGTCGGCGCGCGCGTTCCTCCTCGCCGGCGTGATTCTGGTCGTTCAGGATCATTTGGGCGAAGGTCAAGCGCTCAAACTGGGCCTCCATAGGGCCCGCGCCCATGTTGATGAGGGGGATCGCGCCCGGTGTGCTGCCGGACGGCGCTGAGAGCTGGCGGGGCAAGGTATAGGAAGGACAGGACGATGACGAGAAAAGGAAGAGCCACCAGGCAGGACGTTCGCGAAGGCCCTGAGAAATGGAGCGTGGACCCCAGCAACTCGAGCAACCCCCAGTGGAAGATAAGAGTACATCCTTCTCTAGGGGCGTGTCACGCAGGCGAAAGGAGCTGTGACAAGTGCGGGGAGAGTTGTGATGACTGAAGGTCACCCCACAGTGTGATCCGGCTCACGGCAGCCGGAAATGGATTGGTGTTCCATGTAGGCGGAGAAAATGGTACGACAATTCGTAGCCCGTCTCCAAGCAATCTTCTACCATTTGTTAACGCGCGATGTACGCGCGCACGCCTTCGCGCGAAGACCCAGGACGGCGATCTGCACTTCACGGCCCTTCCAACTCAGTGTCGCGGGAGAATTTCTATGAATACATTCGAGGAAAGAGTTCGCGAGGTGAGCGAGTACTTCGCGTCTCCGCGGTTTAAGAGGATTACACGGCTGTATACACCACGGCAGGTGGTGGAACAGCGCGGCACCATTCCTACGGACCACCCAATTGCGCGTAAGACAGCGGAGGCGTTTTACGCGCGTCTGCGAGAGCTGTTCAGCCAGGGCAAGTCAATCACAACGTTCGGACCCTATTCACCGGGGCAGGCGGTGAATATCAAGCGCGTCGGTATCGAGGGTATTTACCTCGGCGGGTGGGCGACGTCGGCAAAAGGCAGCATCGCAGAGGATCCGGGTGCCGACTTGGCTAGCTATCCGCTGAGCCAGGTGCCGGATGAGGCGTCGGCGATTGTTCGGGCGCTGGTTACGGCTGACAAGAACCAGCACTACATGCGCTCGCGGATGACTGCGGAACAAAGAGCGGCGGCACCTGAATACGATTACCGGCCGTTCATCATCGCCGATGCGGATACAGGGCACGGCGGCGATGCGCACGTGAGGAACCTGATTCGGCGGTTTGTGGAAGCGGGAGTGCCCGGATATCACATTGAAGACCAGAAGCCGGGCGTGAAGAAGTGTGGACACCAGGGCGGTAAGGTGCTGGTGTCGGAGAACGAGCAGATTCAGCGGCTAAACGCGGCGCGGTTCCAGTTGGACGTGATGGGCGTGCCGGGCATCATCGTGGCACGCACGGATGCCGAGGCCGCGAATCTGCTGGATGGATGCGCGGATGAGCGGGACCAGCCGTTTATCCTAGGCGTTACCCACCTGAATGCGCCAAGCTACAAGTCGGTGTTCCTCGCTATTCATCGCAAGTTTTACGAGGCAGGCGTCGAGGAAGTGCGAGGACATCTGATGTTCCAGATGTCGGGCGTTGAGTATGCTGCCGCGAATGCGTGGCTGGAGCAGGCTGGGTTAGTACCGGTGATTCTCGATGCGGCTGCAGCGTACCGAAAGAATGCCGGTGGGAGCGTCGAGCCGATGCTCGACAAGGTGATGGGGCGCTGTCTGGATGTATGGCAGGAAGCCGCTGATCTGAAGACTTGTCGCCAGCAGGTGGCGGAGGAGATGGCGTTTCGTATCAGCCAGGGCGAGGCGCTCGACATGAATGTTGAAGACTGGATAGAGTTTTCGAAACGTGCGTCCTGGTACGAGGTGCGCGAGAAGGCCCGGTCGATGGAGATCGAGGTCGGGTGGAGTGCCGAGCTGGCGAAGACTCCGGAAGGCTATTACCAGGTGCAGGGCGGACTGGAATATGCGATTGCCAAGTCGCTGGCCGCCGCTCCGTTTGCCGACATTTTATGGATGGAGACCGCGACTGCGAACCTTGATGAAGCCAAGGAATTTGCGGACGCGATGCATGCCGTTTATCCAGACAAGATGCTAGCCTACAATCTGTCGCCGTCGTTCAACTGGGACACCACGGGCATGAGCGATGAGCAGATGCAGGCGTTCCCGCAGGAGTTGGGCAAGCTGGGCTTCGTTTTCAACTTCATTACGTATGGCGGACACCAGATTGACGGGCTTGCGTCGGAGGAGTTTGCCACGGCTCTGCTGCAAGAAGGCATGTTGTCGCTGGCCAAACTGCAACGCAAGCTGAGGCTGCTGGAATCGCCGTATCGCACGCCGCAAACGCTGGTGGGTGGGCCGAGGCTGGATGCCGCGTTGATGGCGGCTTCCGGGCGTACGGCGACCACGAAGGCCATGGGTAAGGGTTCGACGCAGCATCAGCATCTAGTGCAGACAGAGGTTCCGCCGAAAGTGCTGGAAGAGTGGCTGCAAATTTGGGCGGAGCAAAACAACCTGCCGAAGTTTCGAGCCCAACTGCGGCCGGTCGCAGCGGGCTCGGATTTCCTCGAGCTCAGCCTGTGGAACGACGGAAAGGAGAAGGTGGGTAACATCATCTTCGCCGATGTGCAAGACCGGCATGGTTACAAGCTGCTCTCGATCCGTGATATGAACACGTTTGATTCGTCGCTGCGGAAAAAACGGCTGATGACGCTGGCGCACTTGTTCCTGATTCATCGCTACAAAACAGGACTAGTGCATTACCTCAGTCCGACCGAAGACAACGAGCATCAGGCGCAAAAAATGAAGCGATTGAGCCTCTTCAGCGATGTGGACATCCAGGCGCAATTGATTATCGTGGCGAAGGTGAACCACGCAAGAATTGCGGAGTTGCTTGCCAGTGATAAGGAAGCACTGACCCGCTTGATTAAGAAGCAGGACCAGCCGGTGGAGGTGGGATAAATAGGCATCAGACCTCAGGTATCAGTCAGGGCTTCACGATTGTGCGATGAAAAGACCCCATCCGCCAAAAAAAAAAGGCGGAGTGGGGAACCTGACTAAGAATTTTGAATCAGCAAAATATCGGGGCGGACGGCGGTCCGCCCCCGATTTTTTAGTGCTGAACGGGCTAACCTAAATCGATGGAGGGTTTATCCATGAGCCTCAGCCAGTTCGAGAAAGCCCGGCGCTTTCGTGCACTGCATGAGCGCAAAGGAGCTTTCATTATTCCAAATCCTTACGACGCGGGGACGGCCCGGCTGCTGGAGCAGATGGGATTCGAAGCGTTGGCGACAACAAGTTCGGGATACGCATTCACGCAGGGGCGGCGTGATGGCGGGTTGATGCGAGAGCAGGCGCTGGCGGGTGTGCGCTTGATTGCCCAAGCTACGGAGCTTCCGGTGAGCGCCGATCTGGAGAACGGATTCGGGGATGCGCCGGAGAGAGCGGCAGAGACGATTCGATTGGCGGGAGAGGCAGGCGCGGTCGGCGGATCAATTGAGGACTCCACGGGAAAGAAGGATGCTCCGATTTACGATCTGGGATTTGCGGCGGAGCGGGTGCGGGCGGTGGCGGATGCGGCACGTGGGTTGTCGTTTCCTTTCAGGCTGACGGCCCGGGCGGAGAACTATCTTTACGGGAGACGCGATCTTCAAGACACAATAAAAAGGCTGCAGGCGTATCAAGAAGCGGGAGCGGATGTGTTGTACGCGCCGGGTCTGACATCGAGGGAAGATATCGAGGCGGTGGTGAGATCGGTGGATCGGCCGGTGAATGTGCTGTTGGGATTGAAAGGCGTGGAGCTGGCATTGGCGGACCTTTCCTCGCTTGGCGTGAAGCGAGTGAGTGTGGGAGGCGGGTTGGCCCGTGCGGCACTGGGCGGGTTCCTGCGGGCTGCGCGGGAGATGCGGGAAGCGGGCACGTTCACCTGGGCGGAGGAGGCGGTAGGGTCGCTCAGCGAGCTGACGGCGGGGTTTGCAGGGTGAGGGCGGATCGTTGTGGTTGCGTGACGAGAAGGCCTACAGATGGCAAAAGCTGGCTTGTGTGTGGGGCACCTGAGTAAGTAACATTACCTTCCCCAATTGAAGCTGTCGCAAAGGCCTGCAATTTCGCAGATACATTCGCGAATGTCAACGGTATACTCTTGGCATCCTTGAAACTCGGGCCGGGTGTAAAACTAGGATCGTATGAAGTTGTATCGGTGCTTGGCGCCGGCGGTATGGGTGAAGTCTACCGTGCACGCGATGTCGCCCTCGGCCGCGAAGTTGCGATCAAGATCCTTCCCGATTTTGTCTTCGCCGAACCAAACCGTTTAGCGCGCTTCGAACAAGAGGCCAAGGCAGCGGCCGCTCTCAATCATCCCAATATTGTCGCGATCTACCAGTTTGGAACAGACGAGGGCCGGCCCTACATAGTGAGCGAGCTGCTCGAGGGCGAGACGCTGCGCAACCGGTTAGAGCACGCTCCCCTACCGCTGCGCAAGGCAGTGGATTACGGTGTGCAGACGGCGCATGGCTTGGCGGCCGCGCACAAGAAGGGAATTGTGCATCGCGACCTGAAGCCGGAGAACCTGTTCCTCACCAGGGACGGACACGTGAAGATCCTCGACTTCGGCGTGGCCAAGATTCTTGAGCCCAGTGAGGGAGAGGGACAGGGAATGGATTCGGCCCATCTTCCCACGGTGGATACCAGGCCGGGAGTAGTGCTGGGAACTTGGGGCTACATGTCACCCGAACAAGTCCGAGGCCTGGCCATTGACCCGCGGACCGACATTTTCGCACTGGGCGCGATTCTGCACGAGATGGTAACCGGGAAGCGCACTTTCGATCGTCCGACTTCTGCCGACACCATCAGCGCCATCTTGCACGAGGAACCGTCGGCGATTTCGCGAACGGTTTCGCGGATGCCACCGGGTCTTCAGCGAGTGGTGGACCGCTGCCTGGAGAAAAATGCCGATCAGCGATTTCAGTCGGCCTCCGATCTTGCCTTCGCACTGGAGGCGCTCTCCGACAGTTCGCTGACCTCCACAGGCGAACGCGCGCAGGTCAAGGTTCAGCGAACGCGGCGGCACGCAGTCATTGCGGCGGCAGGCGGGCTGGCGCTGGCAGCCGCTGCGGCACTGGGTTACTGGCTGGCGCGTCCTACTTCCGGTCCGAAAGCAACCAGCTACATGCAGCTTACGCATGACGGACAGCCGAAAGCTCTGCTGGGGACGGATGGCGCGAGGCTGTTCCTGGGAATGGGGGAGTTTCCCTATCAAGGCGGAGCCGAGATGCCAGCGGGCGGAGGAGAGCCGAGAAACATTCCCATGCCTTCCCCTCATGCCGTGCCGCTTACGGTTTCTCCGGACGGCGCAAACTTACTGGCTGTGGACGGACAAGGCGTTCCTCCCAGTGGACCGCTGTGGGCTGTGCCAGTCACGGGCGGCTCACCGCGCAGGCTTGGAGATCTATCAGGGGAGGCCGGCGCGTGGTCTCCTGATGGCCGGATGATGGCTTACGCGAGGCATAACGAGTTGCTGATAGCCGACGCTAACGGCACGGGCTCGCGCAAACTCTCGTCCGTCGCGGGTGATATTAATTCGATCGTGTGGTCCCCAGATGGCCCGCGGTTGCGGTTCGACAGCTCGCAAACGGTTGGCCAGCATGAGTTCTGGGAGGTTTCGATAAATGGCAATGATCTGCGCCGGCTACTGGCAGGTTGGCACAATCCGCCGGATGAGTGTTGTGGCCGATGGACAGCAGATGGCGAGTACTTCGTGTTCCAATCGGCTAACCAAGTCTGGGCGTTACCCAAGACGACTTTCTTGCTTCGTTCACCCTCGCCGATACAACTCACCTCGAGCCCGATGTCGTTATCTACGCCGATTCCGAGCAAGGATGGAAAAAAACTGTTCGTCATAGGCGAGGTGCATCGCGGAGAGCTGACGCGTTACGACATGAAGACGCATCAGTTCGCCCCATTTCTGGCGGCTATTTCCGCCGAGTACGTTGCCTTCTCGAAAGATGGCCAGTGGGTGGCGTATGTGAGCTATCCCGAAGGTACTCTATGGCGCAGCAAAGTGGATGGCAGCGAACGCATGCAGCTCACCTATCCGCCGATGTATCCCATGCTTCCGCGTTGGTCTCCGGATGGCAGACAGATCCTGTTCTTCGAGTTCGAACGCAATTCCAAGCCATCACGCATTTACCTCATTTCAGCCGATGGGGGCACGCCGCGCGAGCTAATTCCCAGCGATCCGAATGCGCAGGTGGATCCCAACTGGTCGCCGGACGGCAGCAAGGTTGTGTTTGCCGGCAATCCTGGAGAGTCGAGTTCGCAAATTAAGGTCTTCCAAGTGGCGAATGGAAAGATCCTTCCTCTGCCCGGCTCACAAGGAATGTTCTCGCCGCGCTGGTCGCCTGAGGGACGCTACATTGCGGCGATGTCAGCCGACTCATCGCGCGTGATGCTGTTCGACTTCAGCACCGGTAAGTGGAATGAGCTTGCTCAGGGTAGCATCGGGTGGTTGAACTGGTCGCACGACGGAAAGTACATCTACGTCCTGGACCAGAGCGGAAAGGGTGCTGTGCTGCGGATCAAGATTGGTGATCACACACCTGAGCAAGTGATTGCTCTCGACGGCTTCAAGACCACCGGGCGATACCGCGGATCACTGGCGCTCATGTCTGACGACTCTCCTTTGCTGCTGCGTGAGGCCGGCACGCAAGACGTATACGCTCTCGACTGGGAAGCCCCATAGGGCTGTCGTTTCACGGTTCGCCAATGAAGATCTGATCCTGTGGATGCTTGACACTCTTGTCCGCCGATGGACGGGGGAGGTCCGAGGGTGGACAGGGAAGCCGTCGCACTACATTCGTACTCTCGCGCAAACCAATGAAATATTGGCACATTCGGTTAAGGCCGAAGGAAGCCAGATTGCATCGAAATCTGAGTAACGTGCGGCAGCCCGATGAGCACTGTTCTGAACGATCTGCGGTACACGATGCGGCAAATGGCGAAGGCGCCAGGATTTGCCATAGTGACAATTCTTACTTTGACGCTCGGCATTGGAGCGAATACGACAATTTTCTCGGTAGTCAACGCGGTGCTGCTAGATCCGCTTCCGTATCCGCAGCCCGGCCGAATTTGTGTTCTCTTTCGTGAAGGGACGATGTTTCGCACGGGCTCCATTTCCTATCCCAACTTTGAAGACTGGCGGCGGGAAAACCAGAGTTTTTCCAGCATGGCGGCGTATCGGGAAATGGGCGGAGTCACGCTCAGCGGAGGCGGAGAGCCGGAGAGCGTCTTGGGGGAGATGGTGTCGGCGGGCTTCTTCGAGATTCTCGGTGTTCGGCCGGTGGTGGGAAGGACGTTCACGGCGGATGAAGACCGGCTCGGCGGGAACCCGACCGTAATGATCGGGGAAGGTTTATGGAAGCGGAAGTTCGCCTCGGATCCACGTGTCTTGGGCAAGACGATCATCCTGAACGGGCAAGGACGCACGGTTGTCGGAATCGTCCCGGCAAGTTTCCGGCTGAAGATATGGAACTTTGAACGATCGGACGTTTATGTGCCGATCGGCGAATATAGCCAGCCACAGTTCCGCAATCGAAACGCGGCGTGGGGCACCGACGCAATAGCGCGACTCAAGCCGGGCGTGAGCGCGAGTGACGCCGCACAGGACATGGCGCGGGTGAATCGCGGGCTGGCAACCGCCTATCCCGATGTGGACGCGAACATCAAGACCTACATGTTGCCGCTGAAAGACGTGATCGTGGGCGAAGTGCGTCCAGCACTCCTGGTATTGCTGGGGGCCGTGATGTTCGTGCTGCTGATTGCCTGTGCCAATGTAGCGAACTTAATGCTGGCGCGTTCGACAGCGCGAAGCCGCGAGTTCGCCGTGCGGATTGCGCTGGGTGCCGGACGGGGGAGATTAGTGCGCCAACTGCTCACGGAGAGCCTGGCGCTGGCGTTCATCGGCGGGATTTTTGGGTTACTGATGGCGCATTGGGGAACGCGCCTGGCACTGATGTTGCTGCCGCAGGCCCTACCTCGATCTGAGGGCGTGGGGATCGATGGCCGGGTGCTGCTGTTTACGCTGCTGACCTCCGCTCTTTCAGGAATCACATTCGGCCTGATTCCCGCCTTAAAAACCCGCACCACGCCGGTCAGCACCACTCTGAATGAGTTTGGCCGTTCGGTCGCGCACGCAAGAAGCCGAACGCAGTCGGCGCTGGTGGTGACAGAGATAGCGATGGCATTGCTGTTGCTCGTCGGGGCAGGCCTGATGGTGCGCACGCTGATGCGCCTGTGGAATCTCAGTCCGGGATTCAATGCGCAGAGCGTATTGACGTTCGTGGTTTCAATGCCTCCGTCGATGGCCAAAGAGAGTCCCGAAGTAGTTCGCGCTTACTATCGCCAATTGGGGCAGATGCTGCGCTCAATTCCAGGGATCGAAAGCGTGTCGCTCGAGTGGGGATCTCATCCCATGAAAGGCGATACGGAAGAAGGTTTCTATGTGGAAGGAGAGGCGCGGCCGGCACACATGACGGACCTGCCATACACGCTCTTGTACATGGTTGAGCCTGATTATTTGCAGGTGATGCAAGTGCCGTTGCGGCGCGGCCGTTTTCTTAACGATTCTGATAATGAGCACGCTTCTCCGGTGGTGGTGATCGATGAAGATTTTGCTGTGCGGCACTTCGCCGGCAAGGACCCGATCGGCAAGCATATCAACCGGGTGGACGGGATTACAGGAGGCGTGCGTGCTGAGGAAATCGTTGGCGTAGTGGGTCACGTCCGGCAGTGGGGGCTGGCTGACGATTCCACGGAGAACATGAAAGCGCAGCTCTATCAACCGCTGACACAAGCCAGTGACCGGCGGATGGGCCTTATAGCCCTAAGCTCTCACGTCTACTTGAGAACGAAGCCCGGCATCGATCCGGCGGCGGTGTTTCCGGCGATTCGCAACAAGGTAACGCAATTTAATGCCGAAGCGGTGGCGTTTGAGCCGGAGAAGATGGAGACGATTGTGGCGGATTCCATCGCGCGGCAACGATTTACCATGATTCTGTTCACGGGCTTCGCAGGGGTTGCGTTGCTGCTCGCGAGTGTAGGGATTTATGGCGTTCTATCTTACATTGTGGGACAGCGCACCAAGGAAATCGGCCTGCGGATGGCCCTGGGCGCCAGCCGGGGCGACGTATTGCGAGCGTTCCTGCGCGATGGAGCGAGACTGACGCTGATTGGTGTGGCACTCGGGACTATCGCCGCCATGGTTCTGACTCGATTGATGACGAGCGTCCTGTTTGAGGTGAAGCCGACTGATCCGTTGACGTTCGTCGGCGTGGCGGTCTTGCTTTGCTTCATCGCCCTGATTGCGTGCTACATTCCAGCGCGGCGCGCGGCGTCGGTGGAACCGATGCAGGCCCTGAGGGCAGAGTAGAAAGCGTGTGCGCGCCCTCACACAGCGGCCGCTGACTCCCGTGTTAGAATCCCCGCGCATAAGGGCCTCAACGTGTCATCGCATTCCTCATCTTCCTTCACCACTACCGTGACCGAGTCGGTAGTCAGTTTCCTCGAGAAGATTCCGCCGTTTCAGTTCCTGCCTCAAGGGGAGCTGCGCACACTGGCGCGCAGCATGACGTTGGAGTACTTCCCAAAAGACACCGTAATTCTGGCAGGGGGGCGGCAGGTTTCCGAGGCGCTGTACATCGTGCAGAAAGGAGCGGTGAAGCTGGGCATTCGGACGGATGTCGGCAAGGAACTGATTCTTGACATGCGCAGCGAGGGCGAAGTGTTCGGGCTGCTGTCGCTGATGGGGCGCGACGTGGCGAGGCTCGACGTAGTCGCTTTGGAAGACACGCTGTGCTTCAGCATTCCGGCCGATTACGTGCAGGAACTGATCGACAAGCATCGAGACGTGTCGGAATACTTTGTCCGCACCTCGATTACGCGCTACATGGACCGCAGCCTGACGGAGTTACGCACGCAGGTAAACCTGATGGGCAACTCGGAGCAGTTACTGTATTCGCTGGCGGTGGGGGACGTGGCGAGACATGCGGCGGTGGTGTGCTCGCAGCCGGCGACGATTTGCGAAGCGGCAAAAGTGGCTTCGAAAGGAAAGTCGGGCGCGGCGTTCGTCGTCGATGACGATGGACGCGCGGTTGGGGCTGTTACGGACCACGATTTTGCGAAAAAGGTTGTGGGTGGCGGAGTGCAGGTTGATGAGCCGGTGACAACGATCATGACGGCTCCCGTGGTGTCAGTGGAGAGTAGCGACAGGCTGTTTCAGGCGTTGCTAACAATGCTGGGAAGAAAACATCCATCACATCCTGGTAACGGAAGAAGGCAAGCCGAACAGAGTGCTTACAAGCCACGACCTGATGCTGTTGCAGGGCAAGTCGCCGTTGAGTCTGGCACGGCACATCGAGCAGCAGCAAACGCTGGATGATTTGGCGGTTGCGCAGAAGCGGATTGGCGATCTGCTACCGCTGCTGATGCGCGAGGGTGCGCGCGCCAGCCATATTACGCGATTGGTTGCCGAGCTGAATGACCGAGTGATGGCGAAGATTTTGGAACTGGCAGAGGAGAACTTCGGGCCACCTCCGGTTCCATATTGTTGGGTCGTGTTGGGGAGTGAGGGACGGCGCGAGCAGACGTTCAAGACCGATCAGGACAACGCCCTGATCTATGCTGATCCGGCGGACGGGGAACGGGGACGGGCCAGCACGTATTTCAAGAACCTTTCGGTTTACGCGCAGGGGGCGCTGGAGAAGTGCGGGTATCCCGCGTGCACGGGTGGATGGATGGCGAGCAATCCGCGATGGAGGATGCCGCTCAGTGCGTGGCAGATGATGTTTCGCGAGTGGATTAGCGAAGCAGAATATCACTCGGTGGAGGATGCGCTGATTCTTCTCGATATGCGACCGGTGGCAGGGGACCCTGGTTTATACGAGACGCTGTGGTCGGGCGTCGAGGCGCAACTGAAGAAAGCGAGTTTCTTCAAGTCAATCCTGGCATGCATCTCGGTGGGACGCAAGCCTCCACTGGGATTCTTTCGAGGTTTTGTGCTTGACCGCAGCGGCGAACATAAGGAAGAGCTCGATATCAAGAGCACAGGAACGGGGCCGATCGTAGAGGCGGCGCGGCTCTTCGCGGTAGACTTGGGGATTTCGCACACAAATACAGTGGACCGGCTGTCGGCACTGGGGAGTGCAGAGTACATCGATGCCAAGGTGCTTGAAGAGATACAAGAAGCGTTCGAATTTCTGATGTTGCTGCGACTGGAGAACCAGTTGCAGCAGGCGCGCGAAATCAAGCCGCTGAATAACTACGTAAGCCCGCGCAAGCTGACCAACCTGCATAAAGGTCTGTTGCGCGAGGCCTTCCAAACCGTGGTGAGGTTGCAGTCGGTAATCGATGAGCGCTTTCGTACTGCCGTATGGGCACAGCTCGGGAAGTGAAGGATGCCGAACTGGTTCAAGGTCGGATGAGGTGCCAGTAACTGGGATTCACGGTTTCCTAGCAGTCCGTGGTGGAACTAGCTGATTTTCTGCAAGACGTGCGGCATTGCCGGGTCCGCGATCTTACAAAGTGCCTGGCGTCTGCCGCGCTGATGCGGCTTCGACAAGACCGGTGGTAAG